>Ga0307514_10002103_pt1 | contig 21481 bp, 27 predicted proteins | sample 16_EM_MG_FD_203088 | JGI IMG/M metagenome (GOLD analysis project Ga0307514, IMG submission 203088) | Populus trichocarpa ectomycorrhiza microbial communities from riparian zone in the Pacific Northwest, United States - 16_EM | ecosystem: Host-associated > Plants > Roots > Unclassified | place...
TAATATGAGATCTTATACTTCAAGCCGTTCTCGTGCCCAGACCGGTTTATTGGAGTGGGAGCTTAAATCGACTTCAAGCATCTGACTACTAATGATACCAACTATAGAGAGTCGAAGGAGCGGAAGCAAGATAGAAATATTAGAAATAAGCAACCCAAAAGCTATACAATATATTCCTATTATTGTACGATATCTATTCCACAACCTATCCCTGATGCTGTACAAAGTACTTTTACTGTCTGGTTATAGTCTGCCGAAAATTGCAATCGCATACGGTTTGAGGAAGAAAAGTACTTAGACTATAAATCAGATCTAGCTTTTCCGAACTCAAAGCTACTGCATGATTTGAAGAATTATAAAGAGGCAAAGAAAAAGTGGTTCAACTAGAAATGTGATGCTCTTGCCAACTATAAGTTAGCTAACAGTTGCATATATCGGAAATCCCAAGGAAATTACCCTCAACGGTGGGCTTTGGGTTCGTAGTTTTCGGTGCAAGAACGACAAAGCCTTATTGGTTGCAGTCCCATGGCCCGAGCCATACTCCTTCCTCACTAAGTTCAGGTTGTTTTGGAAGACGGATGCAAGCCGTGTTTCCTGCAAGCTCCTGATGGTTTTGAGCTTTTCAACTAACTTTACGTCTTACAGCGGGTCAGATCAATAGCCCCTCCTTTTTGGAACCCAACTTTACCGTTACGGCTCATGACCTGAAGTCCAACCTCGATGGTGTCCTTGGGGGCGGTAATTCTTGGGAGGATCTGATGGAGCCAGTTGTTGACGCAGGCCAAGTCTCCTGGTTGGAGGTTTAAGTCAGGCAAGACTGAGTTTGGGTTTGAAGAAATCGTGGCCGTGGCACCCTCTACAAGGATGCCACAATCGCCATGATTGACAAGCTGGTGGCTGCGGTGGGGGCGCTTCGCTACCCCCGATCAGGTCTTAAAGTCCATGGCTTTTTTACCAATCCAGGGACCAGCCCACTCATTTCAAAGGCCCAATTAATATGGCTATCGAAGCCGCTAAGGAATTCCGCACCTTACAAGAATACCCCCTTTCACCTGCCGTTTTGGTGGTTTTCCGTCCCGGGTGGAGCCCGAGAACCTTTGATTGAATTGGGTTTTTGTGGATTGATTCTGGAGGACCCCTTCGCCGCAGGCCAGGAGAATTCCCTTCAATGGTGCAATGGACATTGGAGATTCGGAGGTGTATGTTCTGAAGAAGGTGGATTATTTAAAGTATAAATAGCATACCAGATAGTCACAAGCAGTAGTAATAGAAAGGGGGGGATCTTCCTGAGAGGTGACTCACAGGAGGGAGGACTGCTCCGGACCATAACAAGTTGTGTTTGACTTATTCCAAAATCCAATTTGTATGCTCTCAAGTACTATCTTCCCTGACGACAACAGCCTTCTGTTGTTCCTTTTCAACCGAATGTGGTTACATCTTGAATATTTTATTCTATCATTGACAATCCCATTACTGCTATAATATGTCATGGGGAGAAATGCGCTACCATATCAGGCAAATTGCAACCAGATATTCAACCAAGCCACAGGATCCCAATAAGTGCAGATAAGTAGGTAATGCGTACTGTGCAAATTGCTTCCTAACAGAAACATGTGACATAAGACCCCAGTGTCATAGCTACCAAGTTCAGCACCGTTTGGGGCTTATGATGAAAAAAGTGAAATAGGTGGAGAATCAACAACGTTTTATGTTATAGTTTTCTAAAACTTCGGGGTACATTTAAACTATAAACGCTGCCGCCGCCCCGCATGGGAGGATAAATCAATTCTTATTAATTTGTTGCGGAGATGTGGGGGGGGGGAAGATGTGGATGCCTAAATTCTGCAATTGCAATTGGATTGGTTTATGGGATGGCATAGGGTAGAGCTAATCTAAGTATCCATGGATGGTTGTCCGGAGAGGAAGCGGAGGTGTGAGTAGGGGCCTGGGTGGGAGCGGGTAGAGGTTGATTGATGATTCCCCTCTTCAGAGAAGAATGGACTGATTACTGTTTGAGTTGGAGAAGCGAAAATGAGCAGCGTAGGAGCAGAAAGTCCGATTGCTGATTTCAACCCGAGATCTTGCAATTCTGAAGATAATGTCTCCTCTCTCATAAAGTTGAACTATATGCAGGAAAAGCAGCCGATTTTTGCATGGTGCGGAGTTGTGAAAGGAAGAAAGGTAGGTGGGAATCCTTTGAAGATGCTCTCCAAGCGCTGGTGTTGAATTTTGTCATTTCAACCCACCCCTCTTCTCCTGGAGGACGAGACGTTATTAGTGTCACACGCAGAGGGAGGTTACGTGTGTGATGGAGCCGACTACATTGATGGTAGGGCCTAGCCTCGTTCCCAGGTGCTTTGTACGTAACCGTACCACCCACATTAGTCAGTGCCAAGCCAATAACATGTAAACAATTTCCCACAACAACCAGCGGCTTAGCAGCAGAGCTACATATATACAACTTAGGTAAGCAGTGCAACGGGTGTATATACCGTAGAAATCACGTCCTGGGAACGAGGCTAGTAATTTGTGCCCAGAAGCGAAGTGAAGGGGGTGTATAATGTAAGGGAACCCTAGGTAGTACGAAAATTACGAGAGAGGCTTAGCACTATCGCCCAAAAGGAAACATAGTTACCTAATTGGGAATGGATCATAACGCCAATGTTGTGCTTGCATTGCACAGCACACATTCATGATATATAGGGTTATGATACTATAGGAAAAAGGCCATTAGGTCTCAATCACAAGCGTAGATAGCTACTACTTCTAAACATAATCATGAAGAAAAGTACTGATCAATGGACCGCCATTACATTGTGCAGCGGGAGGGGCAAGATCAGAAACATTAACAGAAGACCACAATCTTACCGATATATGGCCCTGTCATACAGCGAAACAATAATCTGGAAAACAACGCAACTGGTGAAAAAAACTTCACGACGAAACACTGTCTCCCAAATGGATCAACAAATGTGTTAGTTAATGAGATAATGCTTAATATGCCGCTAGCAGGGCCTCATAGTTCACTGCTGATGTTTCCATCTCCAAACCCTCCAGACGTGTCTGTTATGCCGGTAAGGCATTATCTGGCTTTGCAAAGAAAATTGCATGAGGGAAAGCACGAAGAAAGGACAGGCTTAAGCTAGAGCGACACCTTGATAGTACAACATAGATGGCAGTATAAGTGTGATGTCCCCCACGCATGCCGCTAGGATTTGGGGGCTCAAGGTCTAATATGACATTGCTGAAGGTTCTACCTTGCCACCTGTAATCTGTAATTGCAAACGCAACACAGCAAGGGAATTGCCGGCGGCGTATCGAAATGCCTTTGCCTGTCGGGGATGCAAGAGCCTCAGGAACATGAACGTTGATTGAAAAAAAGGATGGAAACAATGGCATCAGTCCAGCGGCTAAGTTGCCAACTGGTGCAAACTTATGATTTGCAACTTTAACAAGCAGACACTTTGGTGGAGAATCTATAATCCATATTGTGCCTATGAGAGAGGCATTTGGACATCATAGAACAATCCAAACGAGTAAACATTGGCTGATTCATCAAGCGCAAAGTCTACAGCAGTCGCTTCTTTACCATTAACTATCCCGAGAGACGTATAAAGATTTTGGTTAATCACAATTGGCATGCCCTTCGTGAAAATGAAGAGACGAGTTGCTTCCATGATCAACAACTGCCAGTGACCACCATTCATCGACTTTAACAGAGGCATCAGTACGGTGATGAACTGCCGTAAAGATGAACAGTGGCTGATCGCGTGATTTGGAAAGTTCAAAGACGAAAGTCACATTAATATACTGCCGAAGCTGGTTCGAACGCACAATAACTTTATACGCTTGGTGTCCATTGGCTGGTGTGGGTGTTTTGGTTCCAACACAGTCAATAAATGCTAAATAATTATCCATTGTAGTGGTACCAGCCCTGATTCTGTGTAATAATACACAATATTTCATATCATCTTGTTGGCACATTTGCTCATTAAGCAGGATAACTCGCAGGAATGCGGCCCACAAGCGCTTATCCTAGGCATTTGCAGAAACTTCATCAGTATGGGGTACTGTTTGCCATAAGGTACGACCAAGTACAGGCGGTAATTGAAAGAAATTGTCATAAAATAAAACAACTTCAAGCCTCCAAAAGCTTCTTCACTATCATGAACAGCACATAGTTGGTTTTCAATCTCTTGTAATGTTGACAATAAAACCATGCTTATTTCATCTAGGATAAGCATTTCCTTCTTTGCCCATAAACGTTGCAGTTTTGGTGATACATGGCGTTTTGAATCTTTGACTTGTAGACCCAATGCCGCATGTATAGTCATGCCGTTTATATTATCCGCAGGAGTAATTCGAAGGATCTCTGTGTAAATAATAGTGTAATCAGTCTCTTGCTAGTACCACCTTCTGGAAGCGCACTGCAGAGCCCGCACGCAATGAGAAAAAGTAAATAATATTGTTTTATATTTAAGGAAAATTGATGTGAGGCAGTGCAAGCTGCTTGAAACCACCCCAATGTACTTTGGTCCTCCTCCAGAGATGCATCAACAACATTACGATGAGAGTGAGAAGGGTAAGAAGAAGGGATGGGTTCGACATGGTCTCCAATATCCAAGTCCCGAATCATTGTCTCCTCATCACCACCACCGCCACAGACCATAAAAAGGGTGTCCCCTTGTTGTTTCAAAGATTCTTTCCATGATGCAAGAGTGCTGTTCGAAAAATCAAAAAAAGTTGATTGTATGACGGAATGAGGTATTAATATACTGAGAACTGGACCTCTATTAAACTCCTCTTGCAGTAAACTGCTGAGTATATGGTTGACTAAATTATCACCATTGGATATTGGGGCTAAATCTGCGATCCGTATTGGGCGAGGGAGAGGATGAGAGGGGGGTTGATGACGAAGGGTTGATGGCGAGGGAGATGAGGAGGATTTGGTTGATTCGATGAGAACTCGATATTGAGCATTTCGCACAGGTTAGTGCACCTGCGAAAAACACTCCCGTTTTGTTGTTTTAAGGTTTCTCCATCTGACATTAAGTTTGCATCGACATAGATGGTTGGTTGAGGTCTCCTAGTTCATCAACAGAATACTCAGGCTATGAGGGGGGGTAGAGGGTGTCATTCGGGTGGTCATATTGCCAGGAGGGGTATTGGGTATTGGGTTGAATTTTGTGGGATGAGAGCTGTAGAGCGTGGTTGATTGCATAGACTTCAATATAGTTAGGGTTTCATCATGCTGGCGAGGTATCACGAGATATCACTAATAAGGAGCGATATTTACCAGCGAGAATGACCATATCCGATCGGATCTAGGCCGAGCTCGATTCCTAGCTGAGCCGTGGCTTAAGATCGGCGCCAGGCTACGCGTCTGGGATACATGTTGTATTTACCAGCGGGAAATAGTATAGATGAGGTATCGTGCTATACTGGACAGGAAGTCGTGACAGAATAGGAAGGTAGCTCAAGAGGACATCGGAGCGATTTTATTAGAGACTCCCGTAAGAATGGCAACTCTTAACCCATGTCGCAACACTTGAAGCCTGGTAATAATGAGTACAGTATCTCTCGTTGCTACCCCCCCCTTAGGAACCACCCATGTACAACAGCATACATACCATGGCGGATATGACGAATACTCGCTACAAGAGACCGGTGCCCACCAGACTACGGTAGACGAATATCACCAATCAGACTATGGATACCATGGTCATGAGGGGTGTAGTGCAGTAAGTATACCAGTGTTCTTGCAGCCGATATCTCCGATGATGGTGATGATATTGACAGCCCTAAATTTGGATAGTTGGGACATTGTGATGATTTCTTCACAGTATTCCTTTCGAATGGTAAGCATATACATAATTCTTTCGAAATGATTGCCACCCAAAAGGGGGAATCCTGCCTTTTCCCCGCAGCGTATTTATTTTAGTGTAGGTAGATAAGAGTCTGGGCACGAGATCAGAATTGTTGGAATATCAGGTTACGATATGAGGCTAACAAGAGCAACAGACGTGTGGCCAGTGAAGGAACACTTCACCCCGTATGTATGAAGATGTATATATGTGCATGTATTCTACCAGAAGTATGGAAGAACGTACAGGACGTGATGATTAAAGATGAAAGAGATGGATGAGTTAGAGACTACATCCGTATGCATATATACATGACTGCGATAGGTATATCACACGATAGGATGTATGTCACATCATATCGTGTGATACAATGAGGATGGTTCACATGTTAGTGTAGACACGTGAGGTTATGTGATGATCATGATATGGCGGTGAAGACATTTCAACAAGAATCCTGATGCCAAATGAAGAGTCTAAGGCTATCTACATAGAGATTGTTATTGGAGATAGCGAAAAGAACTAGGTATCCATAATACCCCATTACCCCTGTAGGTACATACAGTGCCATGCGGAAAAGTCTTCGAGATTCAGCCGCGCAGGGATCAGTGCACGTGCATCTCGCGGCTATTAGCCAGCCAGCCAATCGCAAATACCAATAGCTTTGATGAACCTCAGACCAATAGATCTAATGAGCTCGCGGGGTCAGTGAAGATATGGACAATCATCTTTGCCAACAAACGAGCAGAATCGGGCCAGCAGACTTGGGCCCTGACAATAGCAATACAGCTGTATCAGCTAATATTCCACCAACTAGCCAGTGCCGTGAAATGTCAGACCTTGAGAAAGGCAAAACCATTGCTTACTGGGAGTACAATTTGCCAATCACTGATATTGCAGCTGCTGTTGGAAGACCCTGGGGGACGGTGAAAAGTTTTTTACAAAGATATCAAACTCGGAGTAAATTAGTAGTAGGGTCTGCTTGATATGAAGAGGTACTAATAGGATATTGATAGGTACGCATGAGAATGCCTCCCGTAGTGGAGCATGACACCAGAACAGTTGTAAAATTTATGAAAGAAAACCCAACAATCCTCAAAGCACTTGTCCTACCATCAGTAGTTCCGGAACTACAGTTCTCAACTACAAAGCTTTATACACTGCCTCGTGGCAAAGGAATTCGGAAATGGAGGGCAAGAAAGCGTCCACCACTTGATACAGAAGTTGCAGCGAAGTGACTTGCTTGGGCGATCAAAAGAAAAGATTGGACTGCAGAAGATTTTGAAGGTGTTATTTGGAGTGATGAATGTACTGTGGAAAAGGGTAAGACAGCAAGCACTGTTTGGGTATTTCGTTCAGCTGGCAAGGAATATTTACCAGAGTGTGTGGTACCCCAAAGGTATGTTATAATGCAAGTATCATCAAATAATATATCTAATTAATATAAAAGCCGCACGTCATATTACCGTCATTGTTTTGGGGCTCCCATCATGGAGGTTTTACAACTCTATTGAAAGGACGCAACAATGCAAAAGCCTAAAAGAAGATTTTTAACAATCATCTCTTCCGAGTCCGTGAAGAGATGTATGCAAAGGGAATTTTAGACCCTCTCTTCCAACATGATAACTCACCAGTTCATACTGCTAAGGTTATCACCGCTCTCTTAGATAAGTATGGTTTTAACGTTAGTGATCACCCTCCCTACTCTCCTGATCTCAACCCCATCGAGCATGTTTGGGTTGAGCTCAAACGCCGCCTATATACAAAATACCCTGATATTATCTACACGTGTGGGGGACCAGGGGCTGACAAGCAACATGTTTGGAAGAGATTTGGAATGAGATTCCGGGACCTTTTTTCAAAACACTCTATGAATCTATGCCACAAAGAGTGGTGGCAGTATACATGATTAAGGCAGGCGGGTGATATACCAAGTATTAGATCCTCTGTTTCTTCTCTTTTTCTATGAGCTATAGGTCGCAGACGTGTTGTCTTCTCTTCTTCTTTCCTGCATCTATCACCGCATTTTATTGGACACAGTTTTTAGCGCGCGTTTCAGGCCATGTGAGCCACATCGCTGATCCCTGCGCGGCTGAATCTCGAAGGCTTTCCCCATGGTACTCGACTACATAGGTGCATTAGACAAATTATACACCCTGGCCTGGCGGCCTGTCAATATCTTGGCTTGTTGATACCTACAGTAGGTACTAGTATACTCTAGTAAACCTAGAAAGGTGTCACCACAGTATGATGTATTAGATGGGCAAGAGTGAGCAGCCGTATGGTGATGAGAGCAAAGAGTGAGCACCCGTATGATGATGAGAGCAATGAAAAATGTGTTGTCTATCTCCCTTGACCCGTAATGATCTCGAGAGAAAAGAAAAGTCCTTCAAGTCATGACTAAGCCCATCCATATGACTAAAACCCGTAGCGTTGCTATATGAGGAACCTCGTTCCTCCAAAACCATTCTTACAGGGGTCTAAAACTTCTCTAGCAGCATCTGGTGGTGTGTGGGTGCCGTCCGGGAGTGGTGTAATGCCTCCAGCGGCGCCCACGGCGTCAGACGCCAATTACCTAGGTACCTAGGCAAACTCAACGCCTTCGTGATTAATGTATATACCTACCGTACCCCAGCCCTAGGTAGGCATATGCGGTCAGATTTTAGTACACACTATGAAACAAGAGCTGAGATGCATGGCTGGATGAGTTGGACAAGGTATGGAATCAACGATATGCATGTGAAATAGTACAGGGATAGGGAACACAACGAAGAGGGTATGTGGTGGATGCATATGTTCTATGGACCCTGAGACTTGCCCTAGAACTAAAGGAGGGACCACTCCTTGATTGCCATGGACTGAAGTGGTAGGCTAGGTACGGGATTACGGTGGGGATTATGTGGTCCTGGGACTTAGATTCAGGGGCAGGAGGATAGGGGTGGGTTGATTGACTTCTGGTTGATGGGAAAGCAAGGCTTTCTTGATTTGGGGTTGGCGACGGTGTTTTTTTTTTTTTTTTGGGAATCATTAATCGTATAGACTGATGAAGGGGAATCTTGCAATTGGATGGATCACCTTTCCCCTTTCCTTGAAGAGAAGACATAATTGATCCTCGGTTTTTACACACTCGAGGCTATAAACAGGGGGATTATATCGGAGGTTGAGTCCGTCCGAGATCGAATACCTGTATTGACCCAGAGTCTGGACCAGTTCGGAAAGAATCATCACATGTAATGGCAGAGACATAATTAAATTCAGCCTCACACGTCTTATCTAGGGAGCCCATTGGCCACGGTAGAATATTCACTCCGAAATGAGATTTGAGTCATGATAGGCCGCTGTTTACAGTGTAATATTCGAGATTACATGCTGGAACAGTGTGAGACAGCTGCTTAACGTGCGAGCCAGCTACTGCAACAGTGCGAGACAGTGCCATGCAGCTGCTGTACCGGTAGGTACTCCATGTGCTCAGCCCTATGGACACTTGGCTGTACAACGTGGTAACACACCCCACAAAAATCATTTCCCATTTAGGAAGTCCAAAATGGTAGCAATTCTACGATCCCAACCTCAGGTACATTGATAGGTGTAGACAACGTGCGGAGTAATATTCCAGGCCTAAAGGCCAGCCTCCTCAGGCAAACAAACCTAATAGTGCAACCACAGCAAGCAAGCATGGATCACAACTTTGTATTGACGACATCTTTCGGGAGAGAATAGAAGGAATTGCGTGCGGCGGCCGGAGTATCATTGGTCCTTGTCCACGCCATCAGAAGTGAAAGCTTTGTATATAAGTAGCAGGTGGTTTGACCAGAAACCACTATCGACTCAACAAACTCCACCTGAATACTACCTACTACTTTGATATCTTATACTTACATACATCGGCCAACCGATCCAAAGATACTTCAGTCATGGGTCACCTCTTCCATTTCTCATGTCCCCGGACCGCTTTCACATTCCTCCTAGTTCTCGCCGTCTCTCTCTTGCTGGCCAGCACTGGAAATGCTGCCGGGGATGCTCAGGCCCTCCCCGAAATCCACGGTGGTTCCCTAATCCACGCCCGCTGGCCACCCCCCGAATGCTTCACCCGCTGCGGTCTCCGCCGTCTCTGCTGCTCTGAAGGAGACGTCTGCATCTCCGGAAATTGCTGTCCCTACGAACAAAAATGCGGCACTGTCTGCTGCCCCACCGGTTCCTCCTGCCACAACAACAAATGCTGTCCCAGTAACAAATTTTGCGGCGCCAATTGCTGTCAAACCGGTGGAGGAATATTTTCAATTGGGGAAACGTATTGTATAAATCAGACTCTAGGATTGTGTTGTGAAGTCAGTACGGACTTTGTCTGTGGCGGGAAGTGTTGTAGGAAAGGAATGAGGTGTATACAGGGACAGTGTCTACAGCCGATTAAGGCACCGGAGCAGTGTAAGATTGAACACCCGAGTGATGGGAGGGTGTGTCAGAGTGGTACGGATTGTCCGGTGGCATCGAATTGTGTTGGGGGATGTAGCCTTGGGTGCTGTTTCGCACAATGTAATTAGTAAGTTGGGGGGTTGCGTGGGTGTGGCACCTTGTGGTTGATTTGAAGAGTGGATTTTATGATAGGGATCAACTCAGCCTGGGGATGCTTGTTTGTTAGTTAGTTTGTCATATATAGGTGGTAATCTTTGTAAACTGCTCACTCTTTAATATTTATCAATTTTTTCTACCGACTTACTGTCCAATTCCACACCCTAACTTTTAAGTTCTTTCCTCTCAACTTGGTGTGCCTTTTAGGGTTTTTTTTTTGATTTTTTGGGTCTATACGTCTTTAGGAGGTGGGACGGCCTATGACTTTTTTGTTCTGATCATCATGTCGATTTGTCAACTGGTAGTTCGTTCGACCGAACCACCAATTGCATCTTACCGCGACCCATTCACCAATTGACGACGGAACGAAAAATCAATCCCACAAGTACAGAGCAAGACGTACGGGAGATGAATGGCAGAGTAAATAAATGATATAACAAGGTATAACGTTGGCATAACTAGCATATGTATAACGTTGAAATAATAGTATAACGAAGTATGACACTGGCATCGGGGTATCGCCACAGAATAACTCTGGCATACGAGTACTTTTTTTTTCTTAAATTACTCGCAGCAGCCTTTGTATCAACTAGGCTGTTCCTTGGCGTTGGCGAAATCGCCTAGCAGGATCTACCCCCTCAGCATACGAGTATAACTGTTGAATAATAGTTAGTATAACACTAGTATATGGTGAATGGGTGATCTCGTGCCCAGACCGATTTACCTTTTGGGTGTGTGTAAATCGTGAATGGGTAGTAATTCCATGCAACAATTTATGGGTATTATGAGTAAATTCGGCGGTTACTCCCAAATTCCTCCATGAACTAATAATTTATAATACCCCCAGTTTGTTTCGATGCCTGCAATAATACCTTTAGTCTGCAGTAATACCATATTATCGATCATACGATTGTATAAGAATTTATTCACAAAATAGATTCCTGAACTGAGTAGCCACCTTATATAAACAGATTCTAAGAGAGTAATCCTTCATTGAGTAATATTTAAGTAGGTTAGGATTTTTTTTTGAGTCTATACGTTTTTTCCCCCAAGGGAGCCATAGGCTATGAGACGGCGTTCCCGCCCCTTTGAAGGTTTGAGGATTGTAGCTAGAGTACTGCAAATAAGTTTGCTGCGCTACACTAGCTAGTGTATACTACGTTATTCCCAAGTCCCGTTATTCTATTATTCTATTATTCCAGCATTATATCCCTATGCCCGTGTTACACCCTGTTCTACTATGATCCCAGCGCTACACCCTGTACCAGGGTTATGCCAATATGTCAGTTTCTTCCAGTGTTATACACCTGTGTAAAAGTTATATCATTATTACACGGTTATACCTCTATGCCACAGTTATGCTCTGTTATACAATTTATTTGCTCTGCGCCTTACTCTGTACTTACCTAAATCTGAATATGTGATTGATTTTTCGTTATGTCTCGGAATTTTTGTCAATTGGTGAATGTGTGTGGTTGGTGGTTCTGTCGAACGAACCACAATAGTGCCTGACTGACAAACCGAGGGTTTTGTTTAGGTTTCTTTTCCTACTTATATATCTAACACGGGTCACGATCTCTTCCGCTAGTGCTCTTTGCTTCCAGCTGTTCTAGCATAACCCGTACCTGCTCCGTATTTTTGAATGACACAATACCACTGCCTGGCCTAGGACTTCATACATTCTACCGCCTCAATCACATCCTCCATATTCTAGATAGGATGAATGCGACCAATGATTACTTAAAAAAAAAAGTCATATCCTCCTTCAAGCGGTTCTGCCTGTCAGTTACCATCACCCCTGTGCTGCTGAATACACGCACTCATTGCTGGTATTGCTAAAAGGACAAGAGCCATGCGGGGTATTTGTGCTGAATCCACCACAACCGAGGGTTGTCGATCTCGATTGTTGTAGAGGATATGAAGTCTTCAAGTTCATCCTTTTCACGGGTTCGAGGTGCTCGTTTCATTTCCATGTACTGATTGTTGATTCCGGGATTGTAGATGTCTGCCCGCTTGCTAAGCCAGTGCCAGGTTCCATAGTACGTGATGTCTTTTTTTTAAGGAGTCATTAACCTACGTGATGTCGGCCCCATGTTTGTATATTTAAATTAAATATTAACTCAGTAAAGAATTCGACAAGTATAGAATGTTAGAGAAGAACTTACCTACTCTCCCATAAATTCTTAACCTTAGCTCGTGCATCTCCAATCCACTCAGGATGTTCAGCCCAACTAGTATCAAAATAAACAAACTTCATACTAGGATGCGCGGCATATAATACTGCTTTTGACTCGGTCAAACTATAGTATTTATTGGGCTTTGTACAAGCGAGTTCAATAGAGGAAACAAGATGTGCAGACCTGCCACTGTATAAGGATTTGGCAGATTCAAGGTGCTCAAACCGGAAGCCCATGGCAGGTAAGAGATCATAAAGGGCGCATTACCACGATGACCTTCCAATCCCAATGTGCATCGATGAAGGGGTTCCAAAATAGTTACCATATCTTGAAGTTCCTTCCAATGAATCGGATACTACTACAAAGGGATGGAAAGAGAACCTGTCGAGTGGGTGCTCTTTATGGAGGGTGCTGAAACCAGACTACATTCTCAGATGGGCATAGTGGTTGGTTCCAACGAAGGTTTGCCAATTTCAATGAGGAACTTGCAATACAATAAACCAAGCAAGGCTACCCGAACAAGCCGTAGTAAGCGAGGAAAGCAACAAGCGATGATTCAAAGGTATTATGTGAAACTTCCCCCCCTTACTTCATCTTATTCCTCCAGTATTCTGCCTTCCACCATTTCCTCCCATTCTCCTTCCGCATTTCCTCCTGCTCCGCGAGATAGAGAGCAACCTGGTGCTCCCGCTCAGCCAACTCACGCTCCTTCTTGCTAACCTCTTCTTCTCTAGAATCGAGGGTCTTGATACCCTCCTCGACCCGGTCCTCCCTGTCCCTAACATTCCGTGACCTCCTCAAGACCAATCTTCTCTCCACATCGAGGCGATCACGCATCGCCTGCATCTCCTCATGCATTGCGGTAACCCGCTCGAGCAAGCCTTTGTATTTGTGAATAGGCGCAACCCAGTTCTTCTCGATGGCATACTCCAGGAAGGCACTAAGCGCGCCCGTGTCTGGAGCAAAGTTTGGGCCACAGAAGAGGGGGGCCGCAGCAGCGAGGTCGCACTGCTCGGGGATCGTGGGAAGTGGGAGCGGGTGGTGGTATCCGCGAACAGCTTTAATTCGGGGAATATATGTTAGCAGGGTGATGGGAGGTTAGCAGGGTGATGGGAGGTGAGTAGGCTGGGAGATAAGGGACGAACCACATGGGTGGGGGGTATCGGCCCGGTGGATAGGAGCCGCTCGTTGCGACATTGAGAGGGTGCGAAACTAGTTGAGAGGTAGTAAACTATGAGGTTCTTGGTTTGGTTAGTTTGGCACTACAGTGCCAATCTGGAAGTGTTGTATCTAGTTAGCTAGATGGACTGACAATGAGTGTTTGTTGCAGCTGAAGAGCAGTAGAGACCAAGCTAGTTGATACCTCCTCGATACTGGCTTGGCCAGTCTCAGGCCAGTACTCACCACCTACTCCCGTTGCAAAATTGATGAAGGGGTAGTTGCTTACCGGTGCCAACTGAGGTCACCTAAAAAATCAAGTGTATATCTGTGGTGTATATGTGTGGTGCAGAGTGTGGCTGTTGATGTTTGTGTGCTGGCGAGACCAGTTGCTGCAGTGGTAGATGTGGGGTAAAGGTGCGATACTCAATAGTCAGGGCCGTGTACACCCTAGATATACAGCCAAGCCAGAGAAAACCTGGGACGCCAACCACCAATTTGGGCCTACGTCCTGGCTAAAGGACCCGGGTTAGTCTCGGCACCCGACCCTGACCCGCGTCCACAAGTTTGTTCGCAGCGGATCGTAGGCCCCGAGCTGCCAAGGAAAGGGGATCATACGGTCAACCTACTTAGTCACAACCCCCAACTTGCAAAATGGCTTTTTCGCAAACACATTGAGTAGAGCTGGTGTGGTCCAAGCACGGGTGCCGCACCCACAAAAAGTTGCGCAACAAGTTGCAGAACAAGATGCAGGACATGTAAACTTATATCTTACACGAAATTGCAATATTGTCTGCACAACATGTGGGGGTGTGGTAGTATCGGAGGTGGAAGACCTCAGCAATGGTAGGGGCGGGGAAGATGCTTGAGGAAGCAGTGGGATGGCCGCTCCAATCCCCAGTGCCTGGTTACTATGTGGTTGCCGGCACCTTTGGCATACTGGAGCTGTCACAAAATGGTCAGCATACGCATGAGATGGTGCGTGGGCGGGGTTGGAATGAAGGAAAACGGCGTTTGGTATTCGGGGAGAGTATTGTAGCGCGGGGGGTATGTATGCATTATAACCATACCCACTTGCACCGCGGGGGCAGGTGAGCAGAGCGAGGGACGAGTTGCCAGCGGTGGGCCTGGGCAGGGATGTGTATTCAACGGGGCAAATAGTAATTGCAAGCAAATCTCCCAACCTGTTGATACACGCTCACAGGGTTGAAGACACTGCAGCTTATACTAGTTCTAGTTACGGTAGCCCTCGAGTAATGTGAGAAGGGCTGGATTGGAGAGAAAGAAGAGGCGAAGTAGCTCCCAACCTTTGCAGAAGTGAAAGGCTAGATCACCCGCAGAAACCTATATCATATGCTAGGACCTAGTCAATGAAGATGCAACACTGCACTGATCGTACATAAGGGGGAGTAAATCCCAGCATAGGGTGATCTTACCGGACTCTGGCAGATATATATCTGTGCTTAAGTCGCTGGGGATGAGGGCCACATATAGAGCGTCAACAGTTTATGCACTAAGTAGTCTGGCACACGCACACAGGGGGGAGAGGGAGGGGCGAATTAGTGTCACTACGTTGGGTGATCGTAAGGTGCACATATTCTGTCAACTATCATGTGGCGAGGCTGGTCCTCTACGTAATACAACAGCAGCAATGTTGTGGTGGGCACCAGCCTCTTGTACCACAGTAGCATCCACCCCGGGATTGAATGGGTAGCCTTTCCAAGGGAGTGAGTTACGGGAGGAACAAAAATAATGGCCCAGCTGGGACTCGAACCCAGACCACCCGCCTCATCCCTTAGCGCGAGAAGCTGGACGTATAGGCTTATCTAGCAGGCTTCATACCATTAGACCACTGGACCTGTTTGGTTGGAAGCATTTCGGAAGAAGTCTACTTAAGTTGAGATACGACATGTTTTGGACTAACACGCTTGGCCAGGTGTGGAAACTCCCAAGCAACCTCTCCGCTCAGTTCCTCACCCACCTATGTATCAAGCATGTAGAACATACTTCGCCAAGTCCCACCCGCGTGAGGTGTTTCTGTCCTAAGAGTCACTTGTGCAAACAATGCTATTATGGGTCTCTTTCTATGAACCTAAACACCATCCGGTGTCATACCACTCAGACTATGTAAGGCTCTACTACTTCTACGGTATACTTGCTACAGAGTCTTGCAAACTACCCATACCCAGTGCTCGCCCCAACAAACGCGGTATTTTCGTGTCTGACAAAACGCACAAGATTCGAGCACGGTAGCAAGAACTTCGAATGTACCTATGGGTAGACTTGGGCTCTCGGAGATGTTGGGGCAGGGGCATGCATGTGTAACCTTCTACAGAGGCCGGAATGGAAGCCTTCTCACCATGGCCAGAAGCTATGAGCGAGCGCTGACTTCAGAGCGAGCAGGGGAAGGTGGTAGCAACTATCTAGGTGCCCCAGTTCCCCAATCCTGGCTTCGCTGGGATGATCCAAGCTGCACTCCAAGGCTTCAGGCCATCCAATAGTCGGCACAAGAAAGGATCCTGAATCACCCCCCATGCGAAGATGGGTCAGGAAAGAACAGACTGTCCCGGTAAGAGCCTCACTCGTATGTAGCTAAGGCTGGTTTGGTCATTGCTAACTATCTATTGTTGCCATAGAGTCCCGCTCCCAGGTGACATTGGGGGAGGGGACAACCCACCGCGGGAATCGCTTCAGCCCTATTAACATGCGTACCGCCCGACACCAGTAGTCACGCTGTTGCCAGCAGGAGGAGGCGGTGGGGACACCCCGAGCGAGACGTGGACTACGGAGTTGATAGAAAAGAAATTCTCTGGGGACACGCCTCAACCAGCTTACAGCTGGCTTGGAATCAACATCAACGTAAGACCGCCGAAAGTCAACAAACAGAAGACGAGTGGCGTTGGTCAAACAAGTGCTTTCCATTGAGGATCACAACCAAGGTGCCCCCAGAGCAGAGAGGGCAATCGGCAGCCAGCGATGAGGAGAAGATGAACATGCGGTTTTCTACGAGAAAAATACTGCAATATGAGGAGGTTCGAAGGGTCCCCACGAAGATGCCTCCACCGCCAACCTCCACTGGTCTTGAACGTAGCTACGGGAGGGCAGGGACTGGACCGTGGGGAAGGGAAAGGCCACCTGGGGTCACCCGGGAGCTGCAGTCCATCGCCATAGTCTACATAGGCTGAATGTGATTAATGATTACTTAAAAAACGTAGCTACGGGGCAGGGAACGGCCCAGAGGCTGCATAACCCACTAAGTCACCACTTGGGGATGTGCTCCCTCGCCATGGGCTAGATATTCTGAATACAGGTAATGATTTTCAAAAAAAAAATAAAGACGAGAGGGCAGATGTGCAACTACCGCTGTTGCAACACCATGTAGGTGTCTACCCAGGAAGCGGCTGAGGGTCCGGGCCCCATAGGGCATCCACATGAAGCTCAACCAGACACAAACGACGCTCCCCCTGCACGCCTTCTCCACCCAAACCCTCTCCAGACCACAATCACCCAACTACTTGCCTCCGAAGCGGAACCCCTCATGATAAGCTGGGGCCCTAGCTTCTGGGACTGAGTTTTTTTGCACGCATCATCAATAGCATATACACTTGCACCATACGTCAATAACGCCTCTGGGGAGTCTTGATATATGGCGTCAAGGACAGATTCAATTTCGCCTACCCGGAAACCTCAACCCCTCCCCGCCCCCAGCCCGACTGAAGCTTAAACATTCGGCCACCCTACAACAATATTAAACCCAAATCATGCCGTTCGGCCACGGACACTCACCTGTTCCAAAAGGTTTCACCTGCCTCATTGCCATGTCGGAGCCGTCATGCTTCGTCCTGAGGGAGCTACAAGGACCCTGACCTTGTTACAAGGTCAGGGAGGGGGCTCCCGATCCCCACGTCCAAGGACACCCAGGATTTCGGAAACATGAATGAAACATGGCTGGGCTCCAATAAACGTTCCCCCACGGTAAACTTTACTCCAAAACCCACAAGGAAGGGCAAGGCAAGCAATATACAGAGCCCGAATCCGACAACACCCCCCTCTCCCCTCCCCCCTCCCTTGACGTAGAGCTAGAACGGGACAATATCATAGCAAAAACACGGGAAACCCTTGCAGGGGCCCTCCGCGCCAAAGAGACAGCAGAAACACGGGAATCCCTACCAGGAATCCTTCACACCGAAGGGACAGTAGAAGCGCGGGAGACCCTTGCAGGATCTCTCCTTGCCTCTGAAACCGAAGAAACACTGGAAGCCCTGGCAGAACCCCTGTGTGTGGAAGAAACAGACGACTCATTGGCAAGTACAGGAGCGAGGACCCCCATTTACGAAAACATGCCAAAGAAAATCGTGAAACGAATTGCCAGCTCTGTGGTTGCAAGCGCCCGATACACAGTTGGCGGGATAACAAAGCAGCCTCTATTCCTTGTTACAGGCAAGCCGTAGACCCCGGATATATCCCGCGATAGATGGTATACCGCGATAGGTGATATACAAAATAAGAATATATTTGATAAAAGAATATTCTGGTTTTTGAGAGGTTGTTTACTAACTGATCACAGGAGTACCTGATTGGGTAGCTAGTTTATAAATAATCTAGCCTAAATAGGGGGGTTTATCAATAGGAAATACCTAGTCTGGTTGGCATGGAAATACCCCGTTTGATCTATACCTTTAGTACCCTGACATTTGCCATATTTGCTATAAGAACATACTGTTTACTTTTAAACCCTCCGTTATCCCTCACATACTTCAGTTCCTTGGCTCCTCCTGTTAGAGTGAGTAATCCCAAGACGTGGGATGATGTGGGGTATGTGAGATATCGTGGGGTAATGTGGGATAATGTGGGGCAGTGTGGGATAATGTGGGATAATGTGGGATAATGTGGGATAATGTGGGATAATGTGGGATAATGTGGGATAATGTGGGATAACGTGGGATAACGTGGGATACACCGTGGGATACACCGTGGGATACAACGTGGGATACGTGGTATAAGATTGGAAGCTCTGTAAAGAAGAAGGGGCTTATACACCGAGCTGTTTTCCGACTATGTTATGTGATTTTCAGTCTTCAGTCTTTGAATAAACTCTCTATTGCGAACAGCATATTCTATCGCTTCCTTCCTACATCCTCCAACTATATGCTCGGGTTTCTGACAGAAGGAGCAGTCCTTATCCATACGATCCATCATCTCAGTGTTTACTTCTGCAACTACGCCTTTCCAGAAGTCTTCCTTGGTGACATGGACTTGAGCTTGCCTTTCCAACTGTTACGGGGGTCCTATGGATAGGTATGATAGAACCGGCGTAAATATATTGTTCGGTAAGAGTAAAGCTCGTATTAGCCTCAGAACACTATTTGAGTCCTGTCCTTCTAAGGTGATGCAGTCCAGCCTTTTATATCCAATCTTCCAGCCATTCAGTCGGCGATGGAAATACCCCATCATACATTGTTCCTCTAGGGATATCCAATCCAATCCCATCAATAGTTACATATGAAAGATACATCACCATGTATAGAGCCAATCTCGAGGACACACTTCCATATGCCTATTCCCATTAACGCCTCAAAGACTCAGATATAACCTCTAGGTGATACCAACTCTACAGAGCCCTGGCGAAAGTACATGTTTTACAATATCAGAAATATATACCATTGCTCAGGGTATGTAATAAGCAGCCTTCATATACCTTGGCGATAGGACCTATATTTCGGATTCAATAATCCCTTATTGATGGTGCAATCCTCCCCTTGATATGGAGTCCTCCTATCGATTTTGTGGCTGGCAAAGCTTCATCTTGTGGAATTTATGCAACCTTATCCCATGTACATCGTTCACAGTGGCGGGTTCGGACTGAGCAAAAAAAGGGAAGAAAAAAGTTATTGTACCCAGGCGGATGTCCAGTGCCTCCTCTTCGGTTATGTGGTTTGTCAACGTCCGAGATAACATGGGTTGTCACTGCATTATTAGCTCAGTTTTGGAGGTAAATAGTTGGGGCGGATTGCCTGCCAGGTGCGCAGTTGCTGGGGAGAGAGGTTGAATAGTTAATTTCTAGCAACAACTTTTATATACAGAGCTACTGTTCTCACCTAGGTACATACCCCACCTCATGCATGTGGACGGACAATCAATCCCGCTTGTGTTGGGAACGAGCCCATCACTGCTCGCACCCCGCGAGAATCGACTCCACCAGGACCCCCGGACCTAATCCTTACAATCCACGACTGGATCCCAGCAAATGGGGAGATACTCACTAGTGAGTAAGCCCTCGACATGGGCATCTTGCAACTCCCACCCCCACACTCCGATATTCTCCTTCAGCCTCTCCTCAGAGACAGTCTTCACGATGGGGACACACCCCCGCTGGAGACTCCAGCGGAGCAAGATCTGCGCCGGAGTTTTCCCGTACTTTTCCGCGAGCGCATAGAGGTATTCGGACCCGGGGGGGATGGGCGGGGTTGGCGTTTCGGTGGTCGTGGCGCTGCGGAAGCGTGTGCCGCGCACAAGGGGGCTATAGGCTTGTGCGACGATGTTGTGCGCGGTGCAGTACGCGAGGATGTCAGAGCGGGGACACCAGGGGTGCATCTTTCAAGATTATTGTGTCAGTGTGGTTGTGGGCTTGGGTAGCGGGTGAGTAGTTACCTCCCATTGCCCAACACTGATTATCCCGCCTGCACCTGGCTCCCCAGTTCTACCCTCCTCCTGCGCAATCCACTCATGGAGTTCTTCCATATGCGCGATCCTACGTACACCCATCACCACCACACCCACTGCCAGCACCATTTCGCCTGGGAGCCAGAGCACACTCACGAGTAATTACTCACACCCAAACTCCTAACCCAGCCTCTCCTCCATGCGTCCCTCATTGCCCTCCACTCGGCCAACCGGTTCTCCTTCCCGCCATACGGCGCGTGGATGAGGTACAAATCCACGTACCCTTGCAGCCCCGGGTTCCCCTCGATCGTCCGCTGGATACTGGTGAACGTTGCGTCGTACCCGCGGAGCTTGGGGGGAAGCTTGGTCGTGAAGAATATCTGCGACCGCGGGATCACGGTAGTGGGGTTGAGCAGGGATGTGGATGAGGGTGGGGAGGTACATGGGATGCCGGTGGTGCTGGCGCGGTGCACGGCCGTAGCACACGCAGATTCGTTCCGGTACACTGTCGCGGTGTCGATGTGTGTGTACCCGAGAGAAAGCGCGGCGCTGATGAGGGCGGGGCAGGAAATGGCGGGGACTTGGTAGACCTAGTGCGGGGAGGGGTTAGCGAGGGAATGGATGGTACGAGGGGAGTTCTGGGATTGTGGTCCAACGAACGCCGTATCCGAGGCGCGGCATCTCATACCCGGAGCGCAAGGTGATGGTTTTGGGGATGCGGCTGGACATTGTGGTCTGCTTTGGTGTTTGTTATGAGTCGGCGGTCACAACGTTTTGCAATCTTGGCACTCACCCCGCACTTTCCTGGAAACGGAAGTTCCCAACGTCAGGTGCAGGGATGCGAAGTGATGCTTGCATAGTGCATAGTGCATAGTGCATAGTGCATATATTGTAGTGTGGGACACGGCTCACCAAAAGCTTCTTTTCACAGGTATCACGGACGCCCACGGGTGTAGCCTGGCGCCGATCTTGCCCAGAAGCCCTGGCAAACAGATAAAGCCACGGCTCCGCTAGGAATCAAGGTGAATTCCAGATCACAATATGTGCGGTTTG
>Ga0307514_10002104_pt1 | contig 21480 bp, 20 predicted proteins | sample 16_EM_MG_FD_203088 | JGI IMG/M metagenome (GOLD analysis project Ga0307514, IMG submission 203088) | Populus trichocarpa ectomycorrhiza microbial communities from riparian zone in the Pacific Northwest, United States - 16_EM | ecosystem: Host-associated > Plants > Roots > Unclassified | place...
CCCCGCGAAAGCGCCGCTCGCTGTCGCCGCCCGTAAGGATGCGGGCATGGGTATACGCATGCTCCACCGTCGGAAGGCCCACGCACGGAACCAGGCACAGGCTGATGCTCAGTCGGCCCCGTCGCCGCCCCGACCGGTCCCGGCTGTCGCAGCCGATGCCAGCACCTTCCGCGGCCCCACCGGCCTGGCCGCCACCGTGCGCAGGGTCACCGCGGCCGGTATCGCCCGAGTCCCCGCCGACCTCGCGACGACCTTGCGGACCCTGCGGACCCTGCGGAGCCCGCGCCGGACGTTTCTCCGGCGTCGGTGGGCCGATCTGGGCCGTGGCTACCTCGCCCGGACGCTCAACCTGCTGCCATGGTCACGACCGTTTCCCACCGTCACGGAGGTCACGGAGTCCGCCTCCGTCAGCGAGCGGCCCGGCTCCGCTCCCCGGCAGCCGCTTCCGGATCGTGAGCGACCCGGGCCGGACGCCACACCCTGACCCCCACCGCGTACAGCAGCACACCGAGGACGAGCCCCGCGCCCGCTCCGAAGCACAGCGTCGGAATCAGTTCCCAGGGCTTCGCGGTGGACCCCCAGTAGTCCCACCAGCGCGTCACCCGCTGCGCCGCCGCTACCACCGCGCAACCGCCGATCACGGCACCGGCCCACCAGCGGTCCCGTAGCGACAGCGCCGCGACCCCCACCACCGCCGTACCGGGCGCCCGACGCAGCGCGCGCACCAGGAACACGGCGATGACGACGGCGGCGAGGGCCGAGCCGCCGTACTGGAGATACCAGTACAAGGGGGAACCCGCCACCTCCTGCCCCAGGACCGGGAACAGCCGCATCCCCCACCGGTCGAGATGCGTGAACGCGTCCCACACCACATGGGTCAGCGCACCGAGCGCGGCGGACACGTACCACCACAGCACGACGGACGGTCCCACCCGCGCGCGTGGCGCCCCGCAGCGCAGGAGCGCGGCCACCCGGCCCTGCCGTGCCCGGGGCAGCAGCGCCACCAGTGGTTCACGCACCAGCAGCCACAGTCCGACCGACGCCCAGGCGAGCAGCACGTCGATGGTGAAGACGCCCGGGAACGAGTGGGTCACCTCGCCGAACTCCATGGCCCCGGACACCGCACTCGCCGCGTAGTAGGTCAAGTCGGGCGCGAAGGAACCCGCCACCAGCACGGCCGGTACCAGTTTCCCGCGGCCGCTCCCGTCGCCCCGTACGGCGGGCAGGACGGCCGCCGCGTGGCTCAAAGTGAACGGCAACGGGACTCCTCGCGGCAGGCGTTGGCAGGGCCGGAAAGGCCCGGTGATCAGCGAAGCCCAGTATGCGGGACATGGCACGCCGCCCGCGGGGCACCATCCCACATGGCCAACTGGTGAAAATCGGGCACGAACGGGTGCCGGTGGAAAGGAAGTTGTCGTAGGGTCGCCTGGGCCGCCGTGTCGGGGCGCAGGGTCGAACACGCGAAGAAGGCACGCAAAAGCGCAACGAGGGCAACCCGCACCGCGGGTCGTTCGTCACAACAGGTCGAGAGCAGTACTGAGCAGCGAGACCGGCAGACGAAGACGGATGCTCGGGCGTCCACGGGAGGGGTTCACTCTATGGCGGCGCAATTCGGCAGGAGGCTGCGCAAGGGAGCGGCAACCACCGCCGTGGCCGCGGTCGCGGTCGCGGCCCTGTCCGCCTCTCAGGCCCCTGGAGTGACGGTCGGCGACCAGGGCAGACCGGCCACCACCGGCGCCGAGACCGCACCCGACGCGACCGCCGACGACGGCGCGACCGGCAACTCGCCGTACTACACGGACCTGCCGCCGCTCAACAGCCCGAACCCCTCGCCGACCGTCGGCCCGTCCGCGTCCCAGGGCACCACCGCCGGCGTTCCCGCGACCGTCCTCGACGCCTACAAGAAGGCCGCCGCCGAACTGCGGGCATCCAAGCCCGGCTGCAATCTGCCCTGGGAACTCCTCGCCGCCATCGGCCAGGTCGAGTCGGGCCAGGCCCGCGGCGGCAAGGTCCGCGCGGACGGCACCACGATCTCCCCGATCCTCGGCCCGCAGCTCGACGGCAACGGCTTCGCGCTGATCAAGGACACCGACAACGGTGCCTTCGACGGCAACAGCGCGTACGACCAGGCCATCGGCCCCATGCAGTTCATCCCGTCCACCTGGGCGTGGGCGGGCCGCGACGGCAACGACGACGGTACGAAGGACCCCAACAACGTCTACGACGCGGCGCTCGCGGCCGGCCACTACCTGTGCCGCTTCGACTGGGACCTGTCCGCCGACGCCGACCGCGACAGCGCGATCCTCAGCTACAACAACTCGCAGGACTACCTGAACACGGTCCTGACGTGGCTGGAGTACTACCGCAAGGGCACCCACGAGATCCCGGACGGTACGGGCTCCCTGCCCGGCAACCGCAGCGACGGCAACACCGTGACGAGCCCCGGGTGGTCCCCGCCGGCCTCGAACGAGCCGACCACGCCCGGCAACAAGCCCGGAAACAAGCCCGGCGGCGGCACCCAGAGCCCCACCCCGCCCGCGACGACCCCGCCCGCGACGACCCCGCCGAGCACGCCGCCCCCCACTCCGCCGAGCACGCCCCCGACTCCCACCGACACGGTGGACCACCTGGAGGACGCGGGCACCGCCAAGCTCACCGCGACCGCCGGTGACGCGTTCACCCAGAAGGTCAGCACCCGTGCCGAGACCAAACTCGGCGTAGCCGTCGCCAAGGTCCGCGTCCGCTTCACCGTCGTCGGCGACACCGACACCACGTTCACCGGCGGAGAGAGCGTCGCCACGGTCGTCACCAACAGCACCGGCGTTGCCGTGGCGCCCGCGCTCAAGGCGGGCGAGAAGACGGGTGACTTCACCGTCCGTGCCACCGTCGTCGGCCGCACGATCAGCGCCCTCGACTACAAGGCCACCGTCACCGAGCGCACCGCCGACGCCCTCACCCGCACCAGCGACACCGCGCTGACCTGCACCCCGGGCGGCGAGTTCGCCGACCAGGTCGAGGTGAAGGCCACCTCCCAGGGCGAGATCGCCGACCAGGTCGCGGTCACCGCCACCCTGGTCAAGTCGGCACTCGACCCGACCGAGAACGACAAGGGCCCCTACTTCAAGGACGCGAACGGCAAGACCGTACGCACCCTCACGGGCCTGCGGACCGACAAGAACGGCCTGCTGAAACTGCCGAAGCTGTACGCCGACGACACCGCCGGCACGTACATGCTCCGCGTCACCACCGCGGGCGGCGCGGCGATCAACGTCCCGCTGACCGTCGCGGCGGCCGAGACGTCGTCGCCGAGCCCGTCCCCGTCCGCAAGCGGTTCGGACAGCGCCTCGGCCAGTCCCAGCGCATAGCACCTACGGCCATCACGGCGGCGCCCCCTCTGCGGAGAGGCGCCGCCGTTGTGTGTGCGCGGTGTTCTCATCTCAACCACCCGTTGCTACGGTGCCGGACCTGACGATGCATCAGTTCCAGCTCGCCCGGAGGCAGGCATGCGCGCACTGATCGCCGCCGCGACCGGTCTCGCCGTCGCGTTCGCCCTGGTCCTGACCATCACGGCCATCGGCTCACCGACCGGGACCACATCCCCGAAACCGATGCTGACGACGGTGCCCGCACACCCGTAACGCCCCGGGAGGGAGACCGAGATGCGCCGCAAGACCAGTCTCGTCCTGCTCGCCCTCGCCGTGTTCTTCGCGGCGCTGTCCCCGCTGCTGCGCTGGTACGCCTTCCCCCGCTTCGCCAAGATCCCGGCGAACCAGTACCAGGAGATGGTGCTGGAGGCGAAGGACGCGACCCTCCTCGACTACGACGGACTGAAGGAGAAGAAGGTCTCCAAAGTCACCATCGTGCAGACGCTCAGGGGCAACGTGGAGGCCTCCGAGCAGATCGAGAAGACGGCGGGCAAGGACGTCGTCGTCTGGGACGGCCTGTCCTATGTGCAGGGACCCGACGGCAAGATGGTGTCCAAGATCCCCGAGCGGTACATCTTCGACGCCCATACCCAGGAACCCGTCCACGCCACCGGCGAGATGGTCGACGGCGACCCGGTGAAGCGCGAGGGCATCGAGTTCAAGTGGCCGTTCCTGACCGAGAAACGGGACTACGAGTACTTCGACGCGCAGGCCCGCCTGACGTCCCCCATCCACTACCGGGGCACCCGGAACTTCCGGGGCGTCGACGTCTACTACTTCGAGCAGACCATCCCCTGGACCAGGGTGGCGTTCCCCAGGGCCATGCCCGTCGCGGGCATCACCGCCGAGACGGTCGCCAAGACCGGCACCACCCGCTGGTACACCACGGTCCGCAAGTTCTGGGTCGAGCCGCTGACCGGCGCCCCCGTCTACGGCGAGGAGATCCACAAGGAGGAACTGCGCGGCGGCACCCTGCTGGGCGGCAGGGAGAAGGTGACGGCGTTCGCCGGCCACGTGAAGATGCGCGAGGACTACATCGAGCACACCGTCGACATGGTCAAGTCCAAGCGCACCATAGTGCTGCTGCTGACCTCGTACCTGCCCTGGGGCCTCCTGGTCCTGGGCGTCCTGCTGCTGTCCCTGTCGTTGTATCTGGAGGCCCGCGGCCGGCGTCCGGGCGACCCGGCCCCGGCCGAGACGACGGAACCGGAGCCGGTCACCGCCTGAGCCGGGCGTTGGTGTGCCGCGTCGGCTCGGCGACGGCCGGGTCCTCGGGCCACGGATGCTTCGGATACCGGCCGCGCAACTCCGCCCGTACGCCCTTGTAGCCGTCCTTCCAGAAGGACGCGAGGTCGGCGGTGACGGCGGCGGGCCGCCCGGCGGGGGACAGGAGGTGTACGAGCAACGGCACCCCCGCGACCCGGGGCGACTCCTGCAGTCCGAACATCTCCTGCAACTTCACGGCCAGCACGGGCTGTGCGGGATCCCCGTAGTCGATCCGGATCCTGGACCCGCTCGGTACGGCGATCCGCTCGGGTGCGAGCTCGTCGAGCCGGGCGGCGTCACCGGAGGCCCAGGGCAGCAGCCGCGCGAGCGCCGAACCCGCGTCGATCCGCGCGAGGTCGGCACGCCGCCGTGCCCGGCCAAGCTCGGGCTCCAACCACTCGTCCACGCGCGCGTGCAGCGCCTCGTCGGACATGGCGGGCCACGGTTCCCCAAGGCGCAGCCGCAGAAAGGCCAGCCGCTGCCGCAGGGCGACCGCCTCGGCCGACCACCGCAACAGGCCGAGCCCTTCGAGCCGCAACCCCTCGAGAAGCGCGTTCCGTACGAGTCCGGCGCCGGCGTCGCGCATCGGACGCACCGCCAGCTCGACGGCCCCCAGCCGCTCCACCCGCCGCGCGACGACATCCCCGTCGGCCCAGTGCACCTCGTCCCGCACCCCCGCCAAAGAGCCCGCCGCCAGCCGGGCCACGCCCTCGTCCACGGCGGCCCCGAGCCGCACGCGCGCGTGCCCCTTGCCGACGGGCCGGTCGGCGACCGCGACGGCGATCCAGGGGGCGCCGCGCAGAGCGGTGCCCTCGCCGGTCTCGGCGCGGGTGCCGGAGACCATGAGGTAGGAACCACCGTCGGCCTTGGCGACCCGCTCCGGGAACGCCAGCGCGGCCACGAAACCGACCAGACCGTCCTCCGTGGCGTGTCTGGTTTCCAGAGCTCCTGTGGCTCCCGGAGCCTCTATTGCTTCCGTGGCTTCCTTGGCTTCCGCAGCGAGGGCGCGCAGTCGCCGCACCTCCGCACGCCACCGCCCCCCGTAGGCGTCGGCTCCACGCCGCGCGGCCCGTACGGCGGCCGCCAGGTCGTCCCCGTACTCCCGAGGCGGCTCCTCGCTCAGCAACGCGACCACCTCGGACGCCCGCTCCGCCCCCACCACCGCCGCCGAGTCCAGCAACGCCCGCCCCAGCCGGGGATGCAGCCCCAGCCGCACGAGCCGAAGGCCCCGCTCTGTGGCCCGCCCGGCGGAGTCGACCGCCCCGATCGCCGTCAACACGCCCCGCGCCGCCGCCATCGCCCCGCCCGGCGGCGGATCCAGCAGCGCCAGCCCGGACGCGTCCGGATCCCCCCAGCACGCCGACCGCAGGGCGAACGCCGTCAGATCGGCGACCTTGATCTCCGGGGACGGGAAGCGCGGCAACCGCACGTCCTCCGCCTCGCCCCAGCACCGGTACACCGCCCCCGGCGCCTCACGCCCGGCCCGTCCCGCCCGCTGCCGCCCCGCCGCCTGCGACGCCCGTACCGTCGTCAGCGCGCTCAGCCCGCGCGCGTGGTCCACCCGCGGCTCCCGCGCCAACCCCGAGTCGACGACCACCCGAACCCCGGGAACCGTCAGCGAGGACTCGGCCACGGAGGTCGCGAGGACCACCCGACGCCGCTGAGCGGGAGCCAGCACCGCGTCCTGCACGGCCGCCGGCGCCCGGCCGTGCACCTGGAGCACGTCCACCGCGCCGAGATCGCCCAACTGCCCGGCGACCCGCGCGATCTCGCCCACCCCGGGAAGGAAACACAGCACGTCCCCCTCCCGCTCGGCCAGTGCCCGCCGCACCACCGACGCCACATGCGTCAGCAGCGCGGGATCGACCCGCATACCGTGCGGCGGCCGCACCGGACGCACCGGCGGAGCCCACACCACCTCCACCGGATACGAGACACCCGCCGCCTCGACCACCGGCGCCCCGCCCAGCAGCCGCGCCCAGCCGCCCGCGTCGGTCGTCGCGGACGCGGCCACCAGCCGCAGCTCCGGCCGCAGCGTCTCGCGCACGTCCCACAGGAACGCCGCCGCCGTGTCCGCGTCCAGATGCCGCTCATGGCACTCGTCCAGCACCACCACGTCGACCCCGGCCAGCTCCGGATCCCGCTGCACCCGCTGTAGCAGCACACCGGTCGTGACGACCTCCACACGCGTGTGCCGCCCGACCACCCGCTCCCCGCGCACGGTGAACCCGACGCTCCCGCCGGCCTTCTCGCCCAGCAGCCACGCCATCCGCCGCGCCGCGGCCCGCGCCGCGATCCGCCGCGGCTCGGCCACGACCACCCGCCGCGCGGGCCCCTCGCCCAACAGCCCCGCCAGGGCCAGCGGCACCAGCGTCGTCTTGCCGGTACCGGGCGGCGCCACGAGCACAGCGGTGCCGTGCCCCTCCAGGGCGTCGTTCAGACCGGGCAGGGCCCCGCGTACGGGAAGGGCGTCCAGGGCGTCGTATCGGATCACGCCCCTAGTGTCGTACGCCCGTTGGTCTCGTACGCCCGGGAAGAGCGCTCTACGCGGGCGAGCAGTGCTCTACGCGCGCGTAGGCGTTCAGTCCCGCTCGCACACGAAGATCGCCGTCCCGGGGATCAGGTTCCCGCGCAGTGGTGACCAGCCGCCCCACTCGGACGTGTTCCAGGCCGGCCACTGCGGCTCGACCAGGTCGACGAGGCGGAAGCCCCCGGCGACGACGTCCCGCACCCGGTCGCCGATCGTCCGGTGGTGCTCGACGTACACGGCGTGCCCCTCCTCGTCCTGCTCGACGTAGGGAGTGCGGTCGAAGTACGAGGAGGCGACCGTCAGCCCCGCGGGGCCCGGCTCGTCCGGGAACGCCCAGCGGATCGGATGGGTCACCGAGAAGACGAAGCGGCCGCCGGGACGCAGCACCCGACGCACCTCCTTCAGGACAAGCACCGGGTCGGCGACGAACGGCAGTGCCCCGTACGCCGAACACGCCAGATCGAAGGAACCGTCCGCGAAGGGCAGCGCCCCCGCGTCGGCGCACACCAGGGGGAAGGAGCCGCCGATGCGCAGCGCGTGCTGGAGCTGGCGGTGGGAGAGGTCCAGGGCGACCGGACGGGCACCCTGTACGGTCAGCCAGCGCGCGCACTGGGCCGCGCCGGCGCCGATCTCCAGGACGTCCTGGCCCTTGAGTTCCTCCGGCGGACCGAGCAGTTCGGCCTCCACCTCGTCGAGGCCCTCGGGCCCCCACACGAAACGGTCGTCCCCGAGGAACGTGCCGTGGTCGACCTGGTACTCGTCCGCGTTGCGGTCCCACCAGCCCCGGTTGGCCCGGGAACTCTCCGTGACACCGGCGGTGCGCCGGGTGGCTTCCGGCTCGGACGCTTCGGGCTCTTGGATGATCGACTCCCTCGTACTAATGTGCGGGCTCGCCCGCCGCGGCTGTCGCGGTGACGCCACGAATGGGACGTCATCGGGTCCGCGTGGCCTCGTGAGACAGGTTTTGTGCCGGGTATGCGGCGATCCGCCCCGGGTGTGCGCCTTCGCGCATTGACCCTGTCTGGCTGCCCCCGTATGCTACAAGTTGCGCTGCGAGCTTGCGCTCCTCAGACGTAGCAGGCTGCGCTCGCATCTGTTGTATGTCCCCTCGGTTGTCGAGGCGCCGCCAGAGTTCTCTGGTGTGGCGCCTCCTAGGCTGTCCGGCTTCTTCAGAGCGAAACGGGTTCCCGGCGTAAGCAGTACCTACGACTCACTGTCCGTACCGGAGCCCTTTCCCACATGACGAGCAGCACCGAGACCACCTCTACCACTCCGCAGGTAGCGGTCAACGACATCGGTAACGAGGAAGCCTTCCTCGCCGCGATCGACGAGACGATCAAGTACTTCAACGACGGCGACATCGTCGACGGCGTCATCGTGAAGGTCGACCGGGACGAGGTCCTGCTCGACATCGGTTACAAGACCGAAGGTGTCATCCCGAGCCGCGAGCTCTCGATCAAGCACGACGTCGACCCCAATGAGGTCGTCGCCGTCGGTGACGAGATCGAAGCCCTTGTTCTCCAGAAGGAGGACAAGGAAGGCCGCCTGATCCTCTCGAAGAAGCGCGCCCAGTACGAGCGCGCCTGGGGCACCATCGAGAAGATCAAGGAAGAGGACGGCATCGTCACCGGTACCGTCATCGAGGTCGTCAAGGGTGGTCTCATCCTCGACATCGGCCTCCGTGGCTTCCTGCCGGCTTCCCTCGTCGAGATGCGCCGTGTCCGCGACCTCCAGCCCTACGTGGGCAAGGAGCTCGAGGCGAAGATCATCGAGCTGGACAAGAACCGCAACAACGTGGTCCTGTCCCGCCGCGCCTGGCTCGAGCAGACCCAGTCCGAGGTTCGCCAGACGTTCCTCACCACCCTGCAGAAGGGTCAGGTCCGCTCCGGCGTCGTCTCCTCGATCGTCAACTTCGGTGCCTTCGTGGACCTGGGTGGCGTCGACGGTCTGGTGCACGTTTCCGAGCTGTCCTGGAAGCACATCGACCACCCCTCCGAGGTTGTCGAGGTCGGCCAGGAAGTCACCGTCGAGGTCCTCGACGTCGACATGGACCGCGAGCGCGTCTCCCTGTCGCTGAAGGCGACCCAGGAAGACCCGTGGCAGCAGTTCGCCCGCACCCACCAGATCGGCCAGGTCGTGCCCGGCAAGGTCACGAAGCTGGTGCCGTTCGGTGCGTTCGTCCGCGTGGACGAGGGCATCGAGGGTCTGGTCCACATCTCCGAGCTGGCCGAGCGCCACGTGGAGATCCCGGAGCAGGTTGTCCAGGTCAACGACGAGATCTTCGTCAAGGTCATCGACATCGACCTCGAGCGCCGTCGCATCAGCCTCTCGCTGAAGCAGGCCAACGAGTCCTTCGGTGCCGACCCGGCCTCGGTCGAGTTCGACCCGACCCTGTACGGCATGGCCGCGTCGTACGACGACCAGGGCAACTACATCTACCCCGAGGGCTTCGACCCCGAGACCAACGACTGGCTCGAGGGCTACGAGTCCCAGCGTGAGGTGTGGGAGAACCAGTACGCCGAGGCGCAGACGCGCTTCGAGCAGCACCAGGCGCAGGTCATCAAGTCCCGCGAGGCGGACGAGAAGGCCGCTGCCGAGGGTGGCGGCGAAGCCGCGGCTCCGGCGGCGTCCGGTGGCAGTGGCGGCGGTGGCGGCGGTTCGTACTCTTCCGAGGGTGGCGACACGTCCGGCGCGCTGGCCTCTGACGAGGCGCTTGCCGCGCTGCGCGAGAAGCTGGCCGGTGGCCAGAGCTGAACGCTCACCGCTGGGCTTGACCGGTAACTGAAGGGCCGCACCTTTCGAGGTGCGGCCCTTCGGCCTTGCCCGGGGCAGGCTGGTCGTCCGGCCTTTCAGGGCTTCCCAGGAGCGGGTTCGGCGTGCGGCTCTCGGTGTTGCCCAGGAGCGGGTTCGTCGTGTGCCCTCACCGATGCCCAGGGGCACGTTCGTATTTCGGCCGTGGTCGGCGGGGGCCTGGCGCGCCGTTCCCCGCGCTCCTCAAGGGGGTTGGCCTCGCCCTCGTCTCATGAAAACCCGGTCAGAGGTGCCTGATCAGGGGCTCGGGCGGGAATGCCCATGTCCTGCGCCGCGTTGTGCAGTACGAACACGAGGAGGAGCGGTCACAGTGCTTGATCCGCAGGGTTTGTACGCATGGGAGCCGAAGGGCCTCGCCGTCGTAGACATGGCGCTCGCCCAGGAGTCGGCCGGACTTGTCATGCTTTACCACTTCGACGGCTACATCGACGCGGGCGAGACCGGCGACCAGATCGTCGACCGGCTCCTCGACTCGCTGCCCCACCAGGTCGTCGCCCGCTTCGACCACGACCGGCTCGTGGACTACCGGGCCCGCCGCCCGCTGCTGACGTTCAAGCGCGACCGCTGGGCCGAGTACGAGGAGCCCACCCTCGACGTGCGGCTCGTCCAGGACGCCACCGGTGCGCCCTTCCTGCTGCTGTCCGGGCCCGAGCCGGACGTGGAGTGGGAACGCTTCGCCGCGGCCGTCCAGCAGATCGTGGAGCGGCTCGGTGTCCGGCTGTCGGTGAACTTCCACGGCATCCCCATGGGCGTCCCGCACACCCGCCCGGTGGGCCTCACCCCGCACGGCAACCGCACGGAGCTGGTCCCCGGCCACCGCAGCCCCTTCGAGGAGGCACAGGTGCCCGGCAGCGCCGAGGCCCTGGTCGAGTACCGCCTCATGGAAGCCGGCCACGACGTCCTGGGCGTCGCCGCGCACGTCCCGCACTACATCGCCCGCTCCCCGTACCCGGACGCGGCGCTGACCGTCCTGGAAGCCATCACGGCAGGTACCGGCCTGGTCCTCCCGGGCATCGCGCACGCCCTGCGCACGGACGCGCACCGTACGCAGACCGAGATCGACCGCCAGGTCCAGGAGGGCGACGAGGAACTCGTCGCGCTCGTCCAGGGCCTTGAGCACCAGTACGACGCCGCCGCCGGCGCCGACACTCGCGGCAACATGCTCGCCGAACCCGTGGACATCCCCTCGGCGGACGAGATCGGCCTCGAGTTCGAGAAGTTCCTGGCGGAGCGGGAGGGCGACGGCTGAACCGGGCCGAGGCCCGGAGGTGCGTTGTCGGTGCCAGGCCCTAAGCTACCGCTCATGCTGAAGGTGGGCCTGACCGGCGGTATCGGCGCCGGCAAGAGCGAGGTGTCACGGCTGCTCGTGGAGTGCGGTGCCGTGCTGGTCGACGCCGACCGCATCGCGCGTGAGGTCGTCGCGCCGGGAACGCCGGGCCTCGCCTCGATCGTCGAGGCCTTCGGCACCGGAGTGCTCGCCGCCGACGGCAGCCTGGACCGGCCCCGACTCGGTTCGATCGTCTTCTCCGACAAGGAGAGGCTCGCGGTCCTGAACTCGATCGTCCACCCCCTGGTGGGCGCCCGCTCCGGCGAACTGGAAAGCGCCGCCGCCGAGGACGCCGTCGTCGTCCATGACGTCCCGCTCCTCGCCGAGAACGGCCTCGCCCCGCTGTACGACCTCGTGGTCGTCGTCGACACGGCCCCCGAGACCCAGCTCGACCGCCTCGTCCGGCTGCGCGGCATGACCGAGGAAGACGCCCGCGCGCGCATGGCGGTCCAGGCGACGCGCGAGAAGCGCCTGGCGGTAGCGGACATCGTCATCGACAACGACGTCCCCCTGGAAAACCTGCGGCGACGGGTCCGGGACGTATGGGCCGACCTCGTCCGCAGAGCCCACGCGGCCCAGGGCCCCCAGGAATAGCGGCCCCGCGTGCGGGCGTTGAACCCTTGCAGCGAGGGAAGGACTCTGTCGTGCCCGAGACCAGCGGATCGACCGGACGTACTCCGGAGACGCATGTCATCGACTTCCGTGCCGCCGAGCAGCTGCTCGCCGCGCGGGACCCGCGGGGCGCGGTGAAGCTGCTCGACCCGGTGATCGCCGCGCACCCCGAGAACACCGCGGCCCGGCTGCTGCGCGCGCGTTCCTTCTTCGCCGCCGCACAACTGAGACCCGCGGAGCTGGAGTTCACCATCGTCCTGGAGCGTGAGCCGGACAACGCGTTCGCGCACTTCGCGCTCGCCCGGACCTACGAGCGTCAGAGCCGGCCCGACGAGGCCAGACGTCACTTCCGGCTGGCGGCCGCACTGGACCCGAAGCCGGAGTTCCTGAAGGCGGCAGGCTTCGAGGCGTGAGACGGGGCGCGCGGGCGGGGCGCGCGGGCGGGGCGCGCCCCCGGCACGGCTCCTTCAGCGAGGACTCGTGGGAGGCCCGTGACCGCGGCCCCCTGGGGGCCTGTCAGATAGCGGTCAGGCCCTAGCGGCGGCGGCTCTCCGGGGGCCGGTACGGCGGGATGTCGGGGCCGGGCTGGAAGTGCGGACCCTGGCGCATGTGCTTGACGATCAGGGTCAGGTCGACGGTGATCACCAGCCACAGCACCCCGCAGGCGATCGCCCACCCCGGGCGTCCGACCAGTGCGAACGCGGCCGTACCGAAGACCGCCCAGACGACACCCCACACGCTCAGCCAGAACCGCGCTCGCAGCGCACTGCGCGCGGTCGCCGGCTCACTGCCTGTACGCATCCCGAACACCACTCCTGTCTGCAACGTACTCTTCGGAACGGACGTGCACCACAGCGTCCGAACCGTTCACCACACGGTCCGAACAGGGGGTATCGCGTGCTTCCGGATGCCGATGAGCTGGCCGAGGCGCTGCTGGACCTCGCCGTGCCGCACGAGGACATCAACGACCTCGTCCGGATGGGCCGCAGGGTCACCGACGACCCGGAGCTGCGACGGTTCCTGGAGGCGTCGGTCGAGGAACTCGTCCAGGGCATGGGAGAGATCGGCGGCGCGGTCGACCTGCCGGAACTCGACTGGGCCTCGGGCGCCCTGCGGCGCTGCTTCCCCGCGTACGTGTTCGTGGCGGCGCTGCCGCACACGCGCGCCCACCACCGTGAGCGGGGCATCCCCGCCGAGGTCTCCCGGCGCACCCTCGCCGACCTCGGACGGAACATGGCCGTGTACCGCAGGCGCCACGGACGAGCCGGTGTGCAGGCCCCGTGGTGGCTCATCCACCACTTCCGGGGCGAGCTGTACCAGCTGGGCCGACTGCAGTTCGAACGGGCCCGGCACGGTGAGCGCACGGCTCGGGTGCTCGCGGCGGCCGGACTGGACCTGGCCCCCGGCACGCCCTGTCTGAACATGCACGTTCCCGACTTCCTCGGCCCGCTGTCACCGGCGGCATGCGACCGCTCGCTGGCGCTGGCCGGCGAGTTCTTCGCGCGGCACTATCCCGAGCAGACCTACCGGACCGTGCTCTGCCACTCCTGGCTGCTGGACCCGCAGTTGAGGAGCTACCTGCCCGAGGACTCCAACGTCGTCCGGTTCCAGGAGCGCTTCCGGGTCGCCCGCGAGGACAGGGAGCCGGCGGACAAGGAACCGGTCCAGTTCGTGTTCGGCGACCCGGAGCTGCCGGTCGAGAACCTGCCGCGGGGAACATCCGTGGAGCGGGCCGTCGGCGACCACCTGCGGGCCGGCGGGCACTGGTACATCGGGCACGGCTGGCTTCCGCTGCCAACCACCGTTCGGTGACAGCGAGTTGGTGCCGATCACGGTGTCATCACTCGAAAGGGTGAAGGTGTGCGAGGCGGGAACGGACGTGCGCATGCGGGCCGTTGGACGGGCATGGAGCTGAAAATGCGAACGGGACATGAGGGGACCGGCCCCGGGGCGATCACCCCGGACGGCTGCGCGGTCGAGTTCTACACACGGCTTCCGGTGGGGCCCGAGCCGGACATCATCGCCGGTGCCGTGCCGGCGGGGGCAAGCATCCTGGAACTGGGCAGCGGTGTCGGGCGCATGACCCACCCCCTGCTGGAGCGGGGCTTCACGGTCACGGCGGTGGACGAGTCCGCCGAGATGCTGGAGCGCGTCCAGGGAGCGCGCACGATACAGAGCCCCATCGAAGACCTCGACCTGGGCGAGACGTTCGACGTGGTGATGCTCGCGTCGTTCCTGGTGCACGTCGGAGACCTCCGGGTGCGAGAGGGGCTGCTGCGCACCTGTGTCCGACATGTCGCACCGGACGGCTGCGTGCTGATCCAACGCGAGGGCGAGGACTACCACACGAACGTGCCGCGCGAACGGATCGACCCCGGCGGCTTCACCTTACGGATCGCCTCCTCGGAGCCGCTCGGCGACGGGGTCAACGTGGTCCACGCGGAGTACGAGTTTCCGGACGCGCGCTGGACCCAGACGTTCCGGGCCCGTCCGCTGACGAAGGAACAGTTCGAGGAGGCGCTCGCGGAGGCAGGGCTGGAGGTGGACAGGTATCTGACGGAGGACGGGATCTGGGTGCGCGCAGTACGGCGATGAGTTCGGGGGCTGTGGCGAGGAGTTCGCGCGTGGCACGGCGATGAGTTCGGAGTACGGCACGGCGATGAGTTTCGGAGTACGGCTCGGTCTATCCCTGTGACAGCACAACGGACCGCTTCCCACAGGAGAACCCCATGTCCGAGACCATCGCCGCCGTCTCCGCCGTCTCCTCCTCCGGCACCGTCGTCGCCGAGTCCCCGACCGCCCGCGGGCGCCGTGCCCGGGTCGCTCTGCGCGGCCTCCAGGTGGTCCTCGCCCTCTTCTACGTGATCGCGAGCGCGCTGCCCAAGCTGATCGCACACCCCTCGGCGGCCGAGGGCTTCGACAAGATGGGCTGGGGCAGCGTGGGGATGTACGCCATCGGTGCCCTTGAACTGGCCGGGGGGATCGCGCTGTTGATCCCGGTGCTCCAGTCGGTGGCGGCCGTGGCGCTGAGTGCGTTGATGGTGGGCGCGTTCATCGTGCAGGTCACCGTCTTCGGCGGGGAGAACGCGGCGACACCGCTGATCCTGATCGTGCCGCTCACCCTGATCGCCTGGGCACGGCGGGACAGCAACACGCGGTTGCTGCGGCTGGTGCGACGACAGGCGTGAGGGAGCGTGATCCCGTGATCCGCGGGGTGATCCGCGGCCGTGCGACGACCGTGCGGCGGTGGTGACGGCGGTGGCGGTGATGTCCGGGCCCTGCTCCTTCCCGGACGCCACCGTCGCCGTCGTTGTCGCCGCCGCGGTTGTCCGCGTCGCTGTTCGCTTGGCCTGACGGTCGCCGTCGCCGTCACATCGCCGCGGGTGCCATCGGATCGGGGACGGCGTTCAGTGTTCCTCGGGGTGGCCGACGCCGAGCTGTCCCCGCAGGCGTTCCAGCTCCCGGCGGTCGCGCTTGGTCGGGCGGCCCGCGCCTCGGTCGCGGATACCGGCCGGGGCGACGGCCTCGCGGGGCGGGGGCGGCGGGCTGTTGTCGACGTAGCACTGGGCGGCCACCGGGGCGCCGACCCGCCTGCGGATCAACCGCTTGACGACGACAATCCGCTCCGTGCCCTCCCCGCGTAGCCGCACCTCGTCGCCGACGCGCATGGAGTAGGCGGGCTTGACCCGATCGCCGTTCACCCGGACATGGCCGCCCCGGCAGGCGGTGGCCCCTGAAGAACGGGTCTTGACCAGCCGGACCGCCCAGATCCAGCTGTCCAGACGCACGGTCTCACCGGGCTTCGGACCGGCCGCCTCCGCGGCGGCCACGGCGGCGGCGATCTTTCCGTCCAGGTCCTGCGAGTCGGCACCCGGGGTGGGATCCGGGCTGGTTCCCTCGCTGCCGGTCGCGCCCGCGCCCGTGGCGTCGGTGTCGGCGGCCCTGCGGTTCGTGGCCGGGCCGGTCGTCCCGCTCGTCTTCGTGTCGTCCGCGTGCTCCACAGCCATGCTTCCGACCTTAGTACGCGGGGCCGGGCGGCCAGGACAGGTTTTCCCGGCACACCGCACCGCACCGGGGCGGAGGCGATGGCTTTCGTACGGTGGAGGCATGAACACCAGCGGCCGTTCCGGACCCGTCGGACCCGTCGGACCCGTCGGACCCGTCGGACCCGTCGGACCCGTCGGACCCGTCGGACCTGTCGAACCCGACCGCCTCGGAGGACTCGAAGGACTCGGCGGGCTGGACGAGCGGGTCGCGGGGTGTCGGGCCTGTCCTCGGCTGGTCGCCTGGCGGGAGGAGGTGGCCGGAGTCAAGCGCGCCGCGTTCGCCGACTGGACGTACTGGGGTCGGCCGGTACCGGGCTTCGGTCCGCCGGACGCCCGGCTGCTGATCGTCGGCCTCGCTCCGGCCGCGCACGGCGGCAACCGCACCGGCCGGATGTTCACCGGCGACCGCTCCGGAGACGTGCTGTACCAGGCGCTGTACGACGTCGGGCTCGCCTCGCAGCCCACTTCGGTATCCGCCGACGACGGCCTGGAGCTGCACGGGGTGCGGGTCACCTCGCCGGTGCACTGCGCCCCGCCCGCCAACAAGCCCACCCCCGAGGAACGGGACACCTGTCGGCCCTGGCTCGTCCAGGAGCTGAACCTGCTGCGGCCGACCCTGCGGGCCGTGGTCGTCCTGGGCGCCTTCGGCTGGCAGGCCGCGCTGCCGGCGTTCACCGAGGCGGGCTGGAGGGTGCCCCGGCCGCGCCCCGCCTTCGCCCACGGCAGGCACGTTCCGCTCGACGGCCTGGAGCTCTTCGGCTGCTTCCACGTCAGCCAGCGCAACACCTTCACCGGCCGGCTCACGCCCGCGATGCTGCGGGAGGTGCTGGGGACGGCGGCCGAGGCGGCCGGGCTGCCCGGCTCGACGTGACGCGCCTCCGCCCGCGGCGCTGTAAACAAGGCGACGAGGACACGTACGAGGGCTAGGGTCCCCGGATGGCCCGATACCCGGAGATCGAACCGTACGACCACGGCATGCTCGACGTCGGTGACGGCAACCGCGTCCACTGGGAGACCTGCGGGAACCCGCACGGCAAGCCGGCGTTGGTGCTGCACGGCGGGCCTGGATCCGGCTGCACCCCTTACTTCCGGCGCCTTTTCGACCCGGCTGTGTACCGGATCGTGCTGCTCGACCAGCGTGGGTGCGGGCGTTCGAGGCCGCACGCGAGCGCGTACGACACCGACATGAGCGTGAACACGACCACGCATCTCATCGCCGACCTGGAGCTGCTGCGGCGACACCTCGGGATCGAGCGGTGGCTGGTGTGGGGCGTGTCGTTCGGGTCGGTGCTGGGGCTGCGGTACGCGCAGACGCATCCCGGTGCTGTGACCGAGCTGGTCCTGACCGGGGTCGCGACCGGTTCCGACGCCGAGGTGACCCTGCTGACCAGGGGGCTCGGAAAGATCTTCCCGGAGGCCTTCGCCAGGTTCCTCGCCGAACTGTCGGAGGGTGAGCGGTCCGGCAACCTCGCCGCCGCCTACAACCGGCTGATCGAGTCGCCGGACCCCGAGGTGCGGGAGCGGGCGGCACGGGCGTGGACGGACTGGGAGACGGCGACGATCCCCGCGCCGCCGAGGTCGGTCGAACGCTTCGAGGACCCGGCGTTCCGCCTGGCCTTCGCCCGGACAGTCACCCACTACTTCGGCAACGACCACTTCCTGGGCGAGGGCGACGACGTGGGGGTCGTCCTGCGTGACGTGGCCCGCCTGAAAGGCATCCCCGGAACGCTGGTCCAGGGCAGCCTCGACTTCGGCAACCTCCTCGGCATCGTCTGGCGGCTCCATCACGCCTGGCCGGAGAGCGAGTTGGTGATCGTGGACGAGGTGGGCCACGACGCCGGGGCGCCCCGGATGGCCGAGGCGCTGGTGGCGGCGACGGACAGGTACGCGAGCCGCTGACGCGTGCGAGCGCCCCACCGGGGACTCAGACGCGCTCGACCCTCTCGAGGGGCTCACACGTGCCCGGCCGGGGGGAGCGCACACGCGTGCCCAGCTAGGGAGCGCACACGCGTGCCCAGCTAGAGAGCGCAAACGCGTGCCCGGCTAGGGGACGTCGGTGTCGCCGAACAGCTGTCGTACCGTCGAGCGATAGTTGGTGCGGACGTGGGTGAGCGCGTGCGCGCGGGCGCGTTCCGGGTCGCCGGAGGCGATGGCCTCGTACAACTCGCGGTGCTCGACCAGGAGTTGGGGCCACTCCTCGTTGCGCCGGGTCATCCAGCGCAGGCGGCCGGCGACCGGTTCGAGTGAGGCGATCAGCAGGCTGTTGCCCGCCATGGCCACGATGCGGTCGTGCAGGCGGCTGTTGATGTCGGTGATCGCCTCCGCGTCCTGTGCCTCGGTGGCGGTGGTCGCCCGGTCGAGGAGCTCCTCGACCTCGGCCAGGTCCTCGGGCGTCGCCCGTGACGCGGCGAGCCCGGCCGCGTACACCTCCAACGCCTCGCGCAGTTCGAAGAGTTCCCTGACGTCGGCCGGGGTGAGTCGTCGTACCACCGTGCGGCGCGGGGTCTCGAAGTGGACGAAGCCCTCGGCGACCAGGGCGCGGATCGCCTCCCGGACCGGAACGCGCGAGACCCCGAAGCGCTCGGCCAGCTCCCGCTCGACCAGCCGGTCGCCGGGACGGAGACGGCCCGCGATGATCTCCTGGCGCAGAGTGGCCAGGACGCGTTCGCGCACCGCGCCGAGGGGCTCGATCTTCGTCATGGAGCTCATGAGCCCATCTTCGCCGACTCCGAGGGTGTTTTACGGAGCGTTAACCACGGCGACATCGGTCGGAACGGTTGACGAGAGGACCATGGCGGCAGTTTGGTATACCAAACACGTCGTCGGCTCCACCCGCTCCTGGAGGCCCCGTGTCCCTCGCCGACTCTGCCGAAGTCACCGGCACAGCAGCGTTCGTCCCCGATCCCCGGCTCACCAACGAAGACCTCGCCCCCGCGGGCAAGCGCAACTGGAAGGTCTTCGACCTCTTCGCCATGTGGATGTCCGACGTCCACAACCTCGGCAACTACACGTTCGCCGCCGGCCTGCTCTTCCTCGGCATGAACGTCTGGCAGATCTTCACGTCCCTGCTCGTCGGCTTCGTGATCATCTACGTCGGGATGAACATGATGGGCCGCGTCGGGCAGCGCACCGGCGTCCCGTTCCCCGTGGTCAGCCGTATCGCCTTCGGTGTCTGGGGCGCCAACATCCCCGCCCTGATCAGAGCCGTCATCGCCATCATGTGGTACGGCATCCAGACCTACCTCGCCTCCGTCGCCGTCAACGTGATGCTGCTGGCGGCCTGGCCGGGCCTGGAGTCCTGGACGCACAACTCGTTCCTCGGGCTCGACGCGCTCGGCTGGGTGTCGTTCGTGGCGCTGTGGCTGGTCCAGGCGGCGATCATCACCCGGGGCATGGAATCGGTACGCAAGTTCCAGGACTTCTGCGGCCCGGCGATCTGGGTCGTGATGATCGCGCTGGCCGTGTGGATCCTGGCCAAGGCCGGCTGGACCATCTCGCTCACCAGCACCCCGCATCCCGTCTCCGTCGGGGAGCAGTGGCGGCAGTGGTTCGGCGCGGTCGGCCTGATCCTCGCCACCTACGGCACCCTGATGCTCAACTTCTGCGACTTCTCCCGCTTCGCCCCCGACTACCGGACGGTCAGGCGCGGCAACTTCTGGGGGCTGCCCGTCAACTCGACGGCCTTCGTGATCGTGTCGGTCATCGTCACCGCCGGCGCCTACGAGGTGTTCGGAAAGCAGATCACCGACCCCGCCTACCTCGTCGCCGAGATCGGCAACACCTGGGTGCTGGTGGTGGGGGCGCTGACCTTCGCCATCGCCACGATGGGCGTCAACATCGTCGCCAACTTCGTCTCCCCGGCGTACGACCTCGCCAATGTCTGGCCGCAGAAGATCACCTTCAAGGTCGGCGGCATGATCAGCACCGTCGTCGCGCTGCTGGTGACCCCGTGGAACCTCTTCTCCAACCCCACGGTCGTCAACTACTTCCTCGGCGGCCTCGGCGCCTTCCTCGGCCCGCTGTTCGGCGTGATCATGGTCGACTACCACTGGGTGAAGCGCGGCCGCATCGATGTCGACGAACTGTTCGACGGCCGTCCCGGATCCCGCTACTACTACGCCAAGGGCGTCAATCCCAAGGCGCTGTGGGCGTTCCTGCCGTCGGCGGCGGTCGCGGCGGTGCTCGCGCTGGTGAAGACGTTCAGCGAGGTCGCGCCGTACTCCTGGTTCATCGGTACGGCGCTGGCCGCCGGACTGTACGTGGCGCTGTGCCGCGCCGACCGCGCGGCCGACTCCGTGCCCCTGCCCGAGAAGACCGTGGAGGTCTGAGAAACGTGCGGATCGTCGTCACCAACTGCAACACCACGCAGGAGATGACCGAGGAGATCGTACGAGGTGCCCGGGCCGCGGCAGGCCCGGGCACCACCGTGACCGGGCTGACCCCCGCCTGGGGACCCGAGTCCGCGGAGGGCTGGCTCGACAGCTATCTGTCGGCCGCGGCGGTCATCGACCTGCTGCGCACCTACCAGGGTCCGCTGTACGACGCCGTGGTCATGGCCGGTTTCGGTGAGCACGGGCGGGAGGGCGTGCGGGAACTCGTGGACGTACCGGTGGTCGACATCACCGAGGCCGCGGCCCATCTGGCCTGTCTGCTGGGACGCCGGTACGGGGTCGTCACCACGCTGGAGCGGTCGTGCGGCCAGATCGAGGACAGCCTGGAACTGGCGGGCGTGGGCCGCAACTGCGCCGCCGTCGTCGGCACCGGACTGAGCGTCCTCGACCTCGGTGGCGGAGCGGGTGACAGGCGCGGGGAGCGGGCGCGTACGGAGGCGGCGTTCCTCTCGGCGGCCGAGCAGGCGTGCCGGGCCGGGGCGGAGGTGCTGGTGCTGGGCTGCGCCGGGATGACCGGCCTGGAGCGGGCGGTGGGGGAGAAACTGGGGATTCCCGTGGTCGACGGGGTCGCGGCGGCGATGAAACTCGCGGAGTCCCTGGTCACCCTCGGCCTGACGACGAGCCGCGCGGGGAGCTATGCGAAGCCGGTACCGAAGGGGCGGGTGTGGGGGGCGGTGGGGTGACGGCTCGATGCGGGGACCGCTCGAGCCGGAAAGGGTCTCCCGTGGTCACCCGCTTCGGTGGTCCTCGGACTCGCCTGCGGGCCGGTCCTCCGGGACCACGGCCGTCGCCGTGATCTCCACCAACTGCCCCGTGTATCCGAGGCAGGCCACGCCGAGCAGCGTCGACGAGTGCGGCCCGGTGCTGAGCGCGGACGCCTCGACGACATCCCAGACGGCGGAGAGCACCGCCGTCTCACCGCTCACGACGTACACGTCGGACGAGACGACATGTTCCAAGTCGCTCCCGACAGCGCGCAGTTGCTCACGCAGGTTCGCGATCACCCGCTCGGCCTGCCGCACCGGGTCTCCCGCGCCCACCAACTTCCCGTCGGCGTCGAGGGGTACCGACC
>Ga0307514_10002105_pt1 | contig 21474 bp, 16 predicted proteins | sample 16_EM_MG_FD_203088 | JGI IMG/M metagenome (GOLD analysis project Ga0307514, IMG submission 203088) | Populus trichocarpa ectomycorrhiza microbial communities from riparian zone in the Pacific Northwest, United States - 16_EM | ecosystem: Host-associated > Plants > Roots > Unclassified | place...
CCTGGATTCAAGATTGTGAGCGGGGGGCGGGGGGGTTGTAAGATGGGTACAGACCGTCCCACTTCGAATGCGGGTGATGCCATAGGTCCAAGTTCGGTGGTGATTGAAAATATCCCTTCGAATGGGCGATCAGGATATGGCTTTGTAACTTCCGCAGAGACTCGTGAAATGACTCTACCCGATTTTTGTGAGTAAAAAAGTGCTTACTGGAATCAAAGAGTTTCGTCGATGCTCACCTTGTCTTCCCCAGTTTTACATCAGCGAGTCCAAATTCCTCTCCAAATGAAATGTCTACTTTTCGGAATTCATCGAGCTGCCGTCCGTCCACTCGTAGTCCTTGCTGCAGTGCTTCAAGCACAAATGCCTTCTCAATGTTTGAAGGTTCCTTTTCTCGAGGCATCGTCAATTTCAAGTTTTGCAGATGAAGTCTGTTGTGCTGCAGCTCATATGGTTGTGTTGCAACCAATTGAAATACCTCGCTTAGTGGAACATATGTACATATACTGCTAACTCGAATCTCCCAAGCAATTGTTCAGCCTTTTTACACACCCTTATATACTAGATTTAAGCTACCACACAAAAATAAATCGGTCTGGGCACGAGAACAGCCCTTACTTGGCTTTAGACGCTCCTACAGCCGCTGGTTGCAATTACTAGGTACCTAGTCAAGGTCTGATTGATAGTAAGTGCTCTCTTAGGTATCTCCCTCTGGCGCACTCTCAGCATCCTGAGGATCAACAGCCTCTGTATCCTCTACAGCTTCTATAACTGCATTCCCAGCTTGCTCCAGATCCTCCGCCCCCTCTTCTGCACCCTCTGCGCTTCCCATACCTACTGTCACGGATGTGCTTAGGTACCTAGCACAGTCACTTCGACCAGGCACGCGCTACTAGACGCAACGACATGCGCGCGTATGCGCGATTACGTTCAATTCAATCTGTGAACAAATACCTAGACTGGCCCATAACATACCGTATTAGAAGATGTAAATTTACACTATTTCTACCTCGTTTGATATTAGTATTCCCATGACAAGTCAAGGAAAAGTAAAGCATCTCCAAGTCGGAGTTTCAGCTTGCAATCACCATATGATACAACAGTATTAGGAACTGATAATGGTTGTAAAATACTATCAGTTATCAACTGTTGATTGATTGCTACGCCTGCTCAAGGATCTGTTTGGGGCGAGCCGATGCATAGGCGAATATTTGTCGGGCTCTGGTGCGATCAATATCGAAATAGTAGAGATAATAGTATCCCTTGGATTGCTGAGGCATCGACAGGTCGTGGGCTAGTGAGACGACAAAATTTTGTAGAGGATCTTATTTCCAAGATGTTCCCAGTGGGAAGCAACCAAATCCGAAGAGCCATCACAGCAACATACTACCTACCAGGTGAACACGCACTTGATTTCCTTTTGCCTATTACTACGTAAGCATATTTCAGGTAATGTACAGTTTGTTCAGGGTAATCACCAGAAACCATCTTCATAGGCCAAACGCCACTTCCTCTACTGGCAAAAAAGATAATTTAGGCTGACAAGACTCCTGAAAAACCCGACCACGTACCCAGACTGTCGCTTGTGACTCTTGGCACGCGTTGCGGCAAAAACCTAGGTACCTTTCTCAGTCTGGGGGGGCACCGGCCTCTCGTAGAGAGCCTTTCGCTATACAGTGCAGTTAAGTAACTGCAAATCCTAAGCAGTTCCATACAAGAGCTGGCGGTATGGCCTACATACTGTATTTATGTAGCTACACACAGAATTATTAAGGTCCCTTCATAAATGAAGCTAGCATATCAATCTGTCGCATTGTAGAGCTCTTGTATGTATCAAGCTGGATCGAGTTTTCAACCTCCCCCAAATCTATAAAACTACTTGCCTATGTGTATGTTGTAGTTCTTGCCGCAGACTGCTCCCCTGTGATATTCAGTAACCCTTGCCAGGGTATGGTACATGTCAGGTACAATATCCGGTGGAAGTGTTCATGATCTCGGGCTGTCCGGAGGTGTGGTATCCGGTAGCACCTGCCCAGTAAGCAAAAAGATTATATATATGGATGATATGCAATAGCCGGCCGTTTCCTTTCCGTGGCTGGCTGTGGCTAGTGCGAAATTTCAACACTATATACCAAAGGATTTATCGATGTGCGTGCCTACCCTGTCCATGGTTCGGGTAGGTACATGTAGTTGCCAAGCTCAGAGGGGTTTTTTTTTTTTTTTGAAGTCTATACGGTAGTACAGTGGATGACCTTCGAGACTAGAGTAACGATGTAAATAAGGTTAGTCTAGTTAAATCAAACCGCCAGACTACGGTACCGGTGAGGTGCAAGATGTCCGTAACCCCTCTACCGAGGTAGCCTGGGCTTATGTCAACTAGACTACCTACCGGTATCCGTAACCCTCGGTTGTCTGGTTCCTGCATTTCTTCTAGAAGTGTATGAACGGCGATCATCATGTTGAAGGATCGGATGCTAGCGTAAACAATGCGTAAGTAAAGAGAGTCTGTTTCTTAATAAGACCGAAGCATAATTACCAGGTCTCACTATCGGTATGTACTGACCACATAATTGCAATTTTGGGACTTTTCTTGTCCTGCATTGCTTTGGCGGCTGTACCTACAGTCCATGCATGATGCTCGCGAATCTCGGGAAATCTGTCCAAGGTTCAATTGCGAAGAGAGATTCATGTAGAGTAAGCCGAGGCATGAAGTAGTCTCGAAGCGAGTAGGTAGGTGAAGAATTGGAACCAGGTCCATGGACACCCAACGAGGGGTTGTGTAACCAGACAATCCATGGAAACCCCCAGAGCGAAGGAGGCCCGTCAGTTTGGGTCAGATTGGATAAGCCGGCGGGAAAAACAAACCTCCGGTAAATTTGCACACGCCGACATACATAGGTACAGGAATACGGAATACGGAATACAGATGGCGATGCTATTGAGGGGAATAAGCCTCCGCAGGATTATTCCCACAAGGACAGTAAGCAGGCAGTACTGCTCTGCATGCCCACCTCGGCTAGCTCCGTCAGCAGTTTCAACCTCAACACAGTCAACTCGAGAACCCACCCCAGACCAGGCACCGCTGCCCCTGACATCACCCTCAGGAAGCCTCCCAGATCATAGGCACTTGGCTACGGAACAAAATCTGTTCTTCTCCAGCCCTGTCTCCCCTGGCTCACCACTCTTTCTGCCTAATGGGACTCGCATTTTCCATAAGCTTCAGGAATTCCTGCGAGCACAGTATGCTTACTATGGATTCCAGGAAGTGCTGAGCCCAACAATATACAAGAGGTCATTATGGGAGCAGAGTGGGCACTGGGAAAAGTACGGCCAAGACATGTTCGTAGTGACAGGTCGAGGTGCAAGTGGGGCGAAGGAAACTTTAGAGATTGGTGAAGAAGAAGAATATGGGCTGAAGCCAATGAACTGCCCTGGACATTGTTTGATTTTCAAGTCATCAACAAGGTCACATCGCGAATTGCCGGTCAGATATGCCGACTTCTCGCCTCTGCATCGGTGAGCTCACTATTATGTTCAATCTGAACCACTCAGTTTTGATAACAGACGCTAACACCACTAAACCTCTCTAGGAATGAGATCCCCGGGTCTTTGAGTGGACTTACCAGGGTACGGAGGTTCCATCAAGACGATGCACATATCTTTTGTCGACCATCCCAAATCTCATCCGAAATCTCATCCACCCTAGAGTTCATTAATGCTGCTTACAGAGTCTTCCGGCTTCCCGAGCATAAGCTTGTACTATCTACTAGACCTAGAAACCACATTGGGGACATTGCTGAATGGGACCGAGCGGAGGCTGCTCTGCAGGAAGCATTGAATGCGTCTGGAAAGGAATGGAGTTTAGGTGAAGGAGATGGTGCCTTTTATGGACCTAAGATTGATATCATCCTTAAAGACTCAGATGGCAAAGAATACCAGACGGCAACTATTCAATTGGACTTTCAGCTTCCGGCCAGGTTTGGATTGGTATATCAAACTCCTGCACCTGAGTTGGAGAAAAAGGGAATAGAGCCTACTGGCCCAGCTGAGACTGGTAGATCAGGCCTAGCCACTCCCATCATCATTCATCGTGCTATATTCGGTTCCTTGGAGCGGTTTATGGCCTTGCTCATTGAACACTACAATGGCCGGTGGCCTTTCTGGTTGAGTCCTCGACAAGCCATAGTCATCCCGGTTATCAACACCGATGAGCTTGTGGCATATGCCAAAGGTGTTCAACGTACAATCTCGGGAATTGGGCCGGTGGGCTCGTCGGCTGCAGTTGCACAACCGCTTGGGCGTAGGACGTTTGTAGTTGATATCGTCACCAGTGGCAAATCCCTGTCCAAGAAAATACGAGAAGCCAGGAGCATGAAATACAACCACGTGATAGTTGTGGGGGAGGAGAATCTTAAGTCAGGGACGGTCACTATATCTTCAAGGGTCGATGCATTGTCTCCAGATGGGGAAGTTCAAAAGCCCATGGACAAAGAGTTGCCCGCGCCAGATGTCTACGCCATGTTTGTCAATTTGGAACAGCAATACCAGTAAAGATGAAGCATCTACAGAATCCTCTACCTGACACACTACATGGCTTAGCTAGGTTGCATAAGCAGTCCGCATAACAACCCAATCTCATGTCGGCGGAACATTAACTAACCTTGTTGCTTCACGGGCCTGACCGGAGTGCACATGGTACACGTATGGAGGAGAAGCAACTTTAATGTGAATCAATTTCATGTGTCAATTTTTCAGACATATCTGACCACTTTTCTTGTACCCAGGCAGCGGGGATAGGCCTTATCGATAAGATTTTTTTCAGGATTACTGTAGATGCGGAAGTGAGAGTAGATAAAATGAAGGCTGAAGCCATGCCTGGATGAGTGTCGGTTCAGCAGCCCCAGCCAGAGTTTCTGGAGCCAACCCGTCAGGTCCGAGCGGATTCCGTCGACATATCAGGATCACCCGCGTACCCAGAATCCTCAATCTCAGCCTCCTTTGAAGAATCACAATAATTGACACATATATAAGGCCTACTTTGGCACGTCTGGGAAAGGTTCCAGAAAACTTCGATTGAGCCGCCGTATCAATACACCAGACCTATACCTATACCGACAAGCTATAGTACGAGTGCATATTATATACCATACGGCACAAAGAGGGCATCGTCGATTGAGTCAGTTTTGAGTCAGTTCAAGACAGCTACCAGGCTTCTATCTTAGAGATTACTTTATATAGTCCTGTCCAACCGGGTGGCACAACATCCCAGGCTCCTGTGGCTTGGGTGGCTTGTGCACTTCCTGATTAGGTAGCCCTTTGAAATATCCCAACTAGTCTCCACACCCACCATCTAGGCAAGCCCAAACTAAGTGCTACTTACTTAAATGATGGTGCATCCTGACCAGAGACTAGATTACACCTCAGACCTTTCTTCCGGTGTAGTCTGGTTGCCGGAGGATGACGGGGCGGGGGTTCACGTGACCGCGGGGCAGGACACGCCAAGGGACGCTAGCAGCGCAAGCGAAGGTCACTTGCAGCATGTGAATAGTGGCAGTGGTGGCGCAGGGATACGAACTCTCTCACCGCCCAATGCGGGCAGTACGAGTCTGGGAAGCTCAGGAACGAGCTCCCATCGAGGCAATCCTCCTCCGCATACCTTCAGTCCTCACAAGGCGGCAGCAGTGGCGGCAGCAACAGCAGCAGCAGGGCAAAGTCTCTACCTCCATCACCATCAGAACAGCGGTAGTGCACCTAGTGATTACTCTGGGACATTGCCACTTTTGCCGAGTCTAGTACATTCACAGCAACAAGCGAAAAGGGCGGCGTTGGGAGAGTTTGCATTAAGCTCGAGGTATAGTCATACTTCGTCGATACATCATCAAACTCACAATACTGCTAGTGCTACTACGGCTGCTGTGGTGGTAGCTACCGTGTGTGACAGCCCCTCGAGAGCTAGTCTCCCACCACTACCACCGCCACCACAACCACCACACCCTCCTCCGAGCTCGTACACGTATCCTCAACAGCAACACCATTTACAATATCTACAGACCCACTACCCACCACAACAAGGATACTATTATCCCTACGGAATGCCCGGGTCAACGATCCCAGAAAATCAAAGCGGCACTGGGGCAAGTCCCACGGAAGCACAGACCGGAGGAGCAGGGCTGGAGGGAATGAGAAAGTCACCTCCGAGAGCAAGATTGACGGAGCAAGAGAAGAAGAATAATCATATTGCGAGTGAGCAGAAGAGGAGAAATGCGATTAGGGATGGGTTTGACAGGTTGACGGAGTTGATTCCAGGGTGTGAGGGCCAAGGTAGGAGTGAGGGAATGGTGTTGAATAAATGTGAGCTACTAAAGCTATCTCCTGGGTTGAATTCGTGGCTGATGGTTTTTCGTGGCAGCTATTGAGTACATTAACGACCAACTGGTCGAACGGAGGGCGCTCATTGCGAATATTGAGGCATTGGGTGGTACCGTCCCACCGGAGCTGAGAGAGCCATAGAATAAGCCCTCTGCGCCCAAGACAGAGCCGTCTTCTAATATGGAGGAAGAACCTGAGATTTTTTTTGGAACCAGTCAGGGAAGAGATAAATCTGGTATAAAGGGGAATATTATAAGGAAAAGGCGAGGAGGACAAGAGGAAGAGGAATTGAGAAAATATCCCTCATTTTGGTATAATGAGATCTTGCCGGGGTCCAAATTTTTCTTCCTCCTTTACCCTTGCTTCTGTTTCCTACTTTTCTACTGTATGGTGTTGCACTGCCTGAACTTACGCGTGGTGCCTTTTCCTTTTGTGTTTGTTTATTTATTGATACCCTGCCATTATTACACTCTGGCAGTGGAATTGGTTGGTTGTGGGACATCTTTTATTGGGTTGGTGGGCTATATCTGTGGTGGTGGAATTGCTACAATGGAGGAGAAGGGAAGGGCATAAATCTGGAGTTGGAGTTGGAGTTGTTTGAGCCTCGTACCCTAGAATTTATTTATTGTACTGTATTGACAAAAGTAGGAGTATATTATTATTTTTGGGTTACCAGCGTTGTGGGGCGTATCAGTACTTTGGCTAGTACGACCGGTGGACGATGAGCTGACCTACGCTACCTCTTACTCAGTTCAAACAGTGTTTTTTGTCCCACCATTCCCCCCAGCCTGTGGAATGTTTGCATATTAAGAAAATATGCGGTCCGTTTATTGGCTTGTACATACCACCCCTTCCATCCCCTTCTCCAGTATGAGTATGGCAGGGTGATCAGAATGGGCAGTTATTTCGATGATTATAAGCGCTGTTGGTGAAGTACATGTACTGTACATGCTGATTGATATTGACGAAGTTGAGGGTGGTGGGTGATAGATACATCCACTTCCTCCGAGATGATGAAGCCATCCATCTAAGCCTAGAGTAGAATGTGTAAATTTTGCGATGAGAGAAATTGTGGTTAGATTTCAGGATATATTTAAGCCCCTTGTACAGTGAGGCTCTGAGAAATTGCAGAAAGTGAATTATATTCCTCACTCATTACCAATTCTGTTTGTTTTGTCCTATTATTATTCTTGACATTCACATGGTATGCATGGTACCTACAGGGTATGGTTGGTATCTGGACTGATTCCGTTTCCCTATCTTCAGTCCCTCCCTCTCTCCCCTTTTTCACCGTTTCTTCCCTTCTCTAAGCTCAGTTGTAATACTTGAGAATTATGTGCAATCTCTCTGATGGTATTGTTTAAAACCAGTAATTTATCTACTGCGCGACCCTGGTGACTCACATGAAGTAACTATTGGGGGAAAGAGAGGGAGAGGTTGGTTGGTTGGTTGGGAGGATGGATGAAGATTAGTTACTGGTGGCCCGATAAAGGTAAGTTCAGGGTAACATCGTCTCCCTTAACAGTGAAAGAGGGCAAAGTGGAAATTTATCACTTGGTAGTTTAATGCAGTTGCTCAGGAGAGAAAGGAAGCAGGAGAGAACCACCAAAGCAAATACATCAGGTGAGATTATAATCAGATAGGAGTATGGTTGACTTCCAGCGCCAGCAAGAACCTGTGTATTGATTGAGTCATTCATACCTGCATGTTACTGGATCCCTTGTCAGCAGCCAGGAACAGTGGCTCTGTGCTACGTCTGACGGACGGTGGCAAAGAGACCGGCCAGTCTAGCGACATAAAAAACGGCCTAGATATCTATCACCCACAACAGGCTTGGCCAGTTTTTGTTACAGAATGGGGATCTGCCCTTATGGGATTGATAGCGTATCTGATATCCTCCAATCGAAGTTTGGGTAAAACACCAATCTATCAGGCAGAATACTAATACAGGGAGAGTCGGAGAGCGATTAGTGGTGATATTCTCTCCTTTTACATTACCTGCATCCTAGTCGGCCTTTTTAACTTGACTACCTAGAATTCCCAAACAGTCTTCACTACACCGAACCCCCCCTTCCCCCCTGGCCTTGAAACAAGAAACCAATCAATCTCTTCCTTTCTTCCCCCTCCCTCCTCTCCCCCACCACATGATGTACAGTTTGTCTTTGGTTGGCATGTTATGCGTAGGTAGGTAATCAGAAGTGTAAATACTGAAATGCCAACTGACTCGCAGCAGGATCCGGAGAGCTACTACAGTAGAGGCCTCTCTATGGGTATTGGGGATCCTATGGATAGATTTTGCTGATCCTATAACAGTTCTCGGAATTGCTAATTTTGGGCCTCGGGCTGCTGAGGCCCTGCAATGTTGTCATAGGTAGATATATATAGATGCTAGGTAAAGATCCCCTAGTGGTCGATCATATTACAAACTCAGACTTGTGCACGGGGTTCCTGGGTATTTATTTCCCCTTTTATGTGTTTTTTAAGAAAAGTCTTTCCCCCTAGTATACAAAGTCTATGCACTGTATGCAGCTTGGCACTATTATTCAGCTCTAGAAACTGATAATGCTTTTCATACCAACCGATGAGTATTACCTTTGCTGTTGCAGTCTGGTCACTCTCCAATTACTACCCCCCCTGTTTATGACCCATACAAGCCAGATATTGCGCAAACGGGCCCATATATATGTAAGAGCCGCCAGTAGCCCCAAAAGAGGCTTCTTATGCATAAGCCCCAAATAGGAAGTTCGCAACGTTCCAAATGCGGTACTCGACATTTTGGCGTCTTTGTTTGAGGGATAAAAATGATGCGAGACTTGGGTAAATTCAAATAAAAAGAAAACATCTAAAGGGTCATCTACCATGTAGTACCGTGAGTGGGGAGGACAAAAAGGAAACTGCGACTTTCCATTGCTTTAGTACATACAAACAACGTCCATGCTTCAAATACCCAATAAGTTTACCCAAGTTCCCCCCATGATTCAATGCAACGCATGCCATGGAATAAAGAAAGAAAAAATCCTCAATCCTCAAATGGATCTAATCGGCCACTTGCTCCCCATCAGGTCAACAACCAAAGACGTGTACTGCATGCAATTGCAATCCTACTCAACTTTAACCTCACTCAATCTGCATGTATCCAAAACAAAGAACCCCACGTATCCCACCTCAAAGAAAATGTGTCAAGCACAATACACAAACACCCCTCGGCTCTACAAACAAACCGAATATTCCACCATGATATCCCCAAAGTTCTGTTGTGACTGGATCGCCTGCCCTTAGTTAGCCCCGTTCCAAACAAAGGCGTTTGGGGAGCCAGGCCCAGCAGCTCCAACAACACCGCGCTGCGCCAATTCCTTAATCCTCTTAGTAACCTGCCCTGGGCCTGACAAGCCCTCTTCCGCGATCAAGTAAGCTGCAAGACCTGCAACATGAGGGGAGGCCATGGAGGTTCCGGACAAGGTGTGGACAGCGGAGTCGGAGGTATACCAGGTGGAGACGATCTGGCTTCCAGGAGCAAAGACATCGACGACGGATCCGTAGTTGCTGTAGCTCGCACGTCCATCGCCTTGTTGGGTAGCGCCAACGGTGATGGCATTGGGTGAGCTGGCAGGAGAATAGTTGCGTGCGTCCTTTCCGTCGTTACCAGCAGCTACGACAAAGGTGAGACCCTGTGCAGTAGCAGCTTCAAGGGCTCGGTTGACAGCATTGGAATATCCTCCTCCGAGAGACATATTGACGACGGACTTGCCAGGCCCGCCCCCGTTGGATTTGGCGTGAGCGATGGTCCATTCAATGCCGGAAATCAGCTTGCTGGTAGAGCCAGCGCCATTATCACCAAGGACCTTGACAGCAATGATGTTGGCCTTCTTAGCAACACCGTGCAAAGCACCGGCAATGGTACCTGAAACGTGGGTGCCGTGCCCTTGCGAGTCACGATTGTTCTGGTCTGCAACGTTGGTACCCCAAGATGCGCGACCTTCAAAGTCTCTGTGCCGGGTATTGACACCTAATTTTCTTAGTTTGATTGAATATCAAGAGGAAATTTGAGAAAAATATAGACATACCAGTGTCAAGCACGTAGACATTGACACCCTCACCCGCAGAGCTGTCATAGGCGTAATCCTTCCTTCCGCCATTGCGTCGCTCACAGATCCTGGTCAATCCCCAAGAGGGAGGGTTATGCTGTATCATCATATCGTAGGCCACGACGACCTGATCCTCCTCTACAAAATCAACATCTTCCGACTGCCTAATCTCCGCCAAGGTATCATTATCGAATGTACCATGGTAACCGTACAAATCACCAAGCGTGAATCCTTGGTGGACACCGTTGAGACTAGCATCGTCTCGCCTGCCAAGACGGCTTTCATGCTTGCTCTGTACCCAACGCTGATGGGCTTCGAATCTCTCATGAGAGACACCCTCCTTGAGGATGACAATGTAGGAGTCGGGAATCATCTCTCCCGCCCCCGCTACAGAGGGAGAGCGAGCCTCAACCGGGGCTGCGGCACCGAGGATTGGGGAAAGTGCTGCTGCGAGCAGCGCCAAAGAACGAGACAACTGCATCGTACTAGAGAGAATGATAAAATTGAGATAGAGAGGGAAAGGTAGTGAAAGAGTGCACTGGGTGAAGACTCAAAAACGAAGAAATAAGGAATGTAGTGAACCAAGGAAGGAATCTCTGCTGAGGGAGAGTTGAAACTGATGGCGATGGGAGAAAAGAAAGAAGCCATGTGGGCGAGCTGAGGGGGTTTTATATATCCAAAATGGCATTGTAGCGGCCACCATAAGTAGGAAACTGAAATGGTTAAACCTTGGGCAACTCCCGTAAACCGTATTTCGGGACACGGCCACGATGAAGTCCAAACGGCAGATCGACAGGTTATCGGGTGAAGTTGGATATCGATACTCCGCGGGGTCGCTTCTCATCGCCAGGACAGCAGCTGCGGGCACTCCACACCTCTGAAATCAAACGGGAAACGGGAAACGGAACACTACGATGATATACCGACCAGGTTTCTAGCACCTAAGTAATTAGCTCTCCTATGCTCAGACGAGGTGGGGCGCTTGTTATCAACTAACCAGACCTATAAGGTCAATGTGTTACCGAGGGTCCTCGTGCCGACTGTGTCCTCGGTGCTCCTGAGGGAATTAACATACAGGCCTTGATACCATATATCAAGTAGGATAATTTTCAGCTGAGACCCAGATTGTTGGCGGAAACTGGATGTGAGTTCATTGTACGTGTGTGCCTAGAAATATACAAGTTATATCTCTGCAGTTGTCATCTCGTGAGACCAAACCACGTGGAGTATCTTCTGGAGGAGCTACACTAACTAGTAACCTGCAGATTAGCACGATATGTACTATACTCTAACTCTAGCTACATAGTAAAGTAATCAAGTACTTGCCTTGTTTCTAGGCTAGAGCGCTTACCTAGTTATCGTACAAATTAATAACAAAATAATGACAGTGACTCTAGTATCTCCTGCTGGCAAAGGATTGTTGGGGTCTGTGATTGTGGTGGGAGAGCGTGGAATAGCTGGTGGAATAGCTGGCGGGAGAGCGTGGAAAAGCGTGGAATAGCTGGCGGAATGGAATGCAAAAAAACGAGTTAAGATATGCGCAGGGTATGCACCTCTCCTGCATCTAGATACACTACCTCCTGTATATTACTTAGGTATCACACTCTTGCCGTGACCAACTACTCAGATTGCCATCACGAATTTGGTCATTAAATTTTGGATAAACAGGATTTCGCCTCATGGGATGAAGTATGAGTAAACCAAAAGAACGGCCCTACCCCACAAAGACCTACTCATAGACATGGATACCCAGTATGATTCCAAGCACCGTTCTGGCTAGATCAGGGCTGCTATCTCGGCGCCAATCTGTTCAATCCTTGGTTCCCTTACCCTGCCAACGGCATTGTCGACTGCTCTTCTGACGAGGTGTGTCCTGACTGCTACCGTCTTCACTTCACCCTCCATGGATAACAGTGTACCAACAGCGACCATAGCCCGGAATAGCGTCTCTGAATCACTCTCAGTTGCTAAAGTGTTGATCAGATAAGGAAGCAACGACTTCGCCTGATCCACGGATTGTTTTGAGTTGAATAAAACAGCATAACTGGAGCAGGTTAGCAACTTGCTAGATAATATTGAAGTGATGGCATACTTCAAAGCCAGCGTAGCAACGGCTACTTTCAGATTCTTGTTTGAAGTTCCTTCTGCCGCAGAGGTGGCCAACTGGAAAATTCTCGCATAATGAGCTTCTGCATACTCTTGACCTTTCGTCGATTTGAATATGTTCACAAATGCCCGTGTCGCAAGCATTGCATTGTTTGGCTGGCTCTTTTCAAACACGCCAGCAGCCGCCAAAATGTCAATCAATGTTTTGCCATGGTAGTCGTAAAAAGTTGGGCTTGGAGAGGCCGCAGTGGCTAATCGTAAAAGATCGAGTATTGGAAGTCGTTGGGTAGCATCCCAACTAGATATTATTCGCACAAGAGTGGGCATAGCGATCAGTATCGTCATGCTGATAACAGTAAGGCCCACTTTAGCCTCTAAGCCTTGAATCACGCCATCCAAGAGCTCCATTTCCTCGGGATTGAGACACAATTCCTTATCCCCTGTTTGGAGAAGCTTTTCGTTCAACTCAATCAACTTGTTCCTGATTAGTGATAGATTGGCTTGAGTGATCTGGAGAAAAGATTTATGGGGTAAGAAATTTGTCTTTGGTGCAGGGGCTTGTGCCTCTCCGGGGCGATAGCGGCTCTCTGTACCTACCCCCCAGTTAGCCGAGCTCAGGGTAATTTGAAACATGCCAATATACCATATGGGTCTCTTGAGGCCGGTGTTGGTGCCTCTTGCTGCCCAATAGTAGCTCCTGAGGAATTTTTGACAATGAACTTGGCTACTGTGTCAAGGTAGGCCATTGAGAGCTCGTTCCTTTCCAGAAATTTGGTGGCAGCTTCATAAGGGTTCTGGTTTACGTTATATGGAAGCTTAAGCGGTGGGGCACCTTCTTGAATATCAACATCAAACACATAGTCGTACTCTTTTCCCTCGTATTCTTTTTTCCGGCTGGACCCGACAGCATCAACCACAGTCCCAACACTAGACCACGATGCTGTCGAAGTGGACCAAATATGTGCCTCAGCGACATCACCGTTACGAACCACTTTTACCTATGTCTCATGAGCTTATTGTCATCAAAATTGCATGATGTAAAGTACGTACTTGTCCATCTTTGGTGCCGGGCTTTTGCAAGGCTTCAGGGCCAGGGAGACTCTCCTTGTTTATGTCCCCAACCTGATTGCTAAGGTTTATGTTAGAAACCTGGAAACCACTTTTTGGGGCCGAAACTCACGCTGGTATACTTGAGGCAGCCACGGCATCGCCAAACTCCTAGGAGAGCTGCATTAGACCACTATTTCTAGATATTCTATTCTAAGGCCTAAACACACCTTCATTGTAAGTTCATCTGCCCATCTTTGAGGGCTTCTTGAAAACACCCGAGCAGTCCTATCACTAGCTCCGCTGACAATGTCACCAGTCTCTGGACAAACTGCTACAGCCCAGACGCTTATCGCTGGGTGCGGGATCGTCTGTATGCATTCACCATCTATGAAACCACTTAGCGAGGCTCCTTCCTCCCTCCCGAGACAACTGGTTATCATACTTCTCCAAATCCTCACAGTTCTATCCTCACCAGCCGAGACTAAATCCCCATTAGGAAGGGCTGCAATTGAGTAAATGTAGTTCGTGTGTCCATGGAGTTCCTGTAACTGATAACCCTCGTTGGTCCAGACTCGTATGGTCCTACCGATATTGGTAAGTTTGAGGGCTAGCCATAGCATGGAGGTGTGAGAGCATACGCATCATTACTACAGGATGCGAATCCACCTCCTGGAATTCGGCATAGGCCGCGCACGCAATCCGTATGCCCATTCAAGACTTTCACAAGCTTTCCGTTTTTCCACATTCGTATCGACTTGTCGGCAGATCCTACACCCATAGTCAGTATGATGTTGACAAAACTTTACAATGGGGAGGTACCAGTAAGAATTACGTCCCCATCCAGCGCTAACACAGCCCATACGGAGGCAGTGTGTCCTTCAAGAATATGGACCGTCTCCCAGCTACTTCTAGACCACACTCTTGCCTTGCTATCCCACCCTCATTAGCTTGATCAATACAAATGTTTGATACATGGCGGTTCCATACCAATCCCAGGACCCAGAGACAATAGTGTTGCCATAAACATCCAGAGCACAAACGTTATGGCTATGGCCGAGTAGGATATAGTCCGCATCTTGTTTAGCGACACCTAAAGGCTCCCTGACCTCGATGATAGTTTCATGGCCTCCACTGATTACCAGACCTAACATTCCAATATTAATAGCAATAAGTCAGCCTCTTCCATTCATTTGCCAGGGCCGTTACTGGCTGGGTGTACCGTTTGGATGCTCTGGGCTTGGAGAAATCCAAGCAAGGCTGTTAATGAAACTGGCATTAGCCGAATTTATGGATTGAGTAAATGTATTGCTTTGCCCATCTCTAGTCCACAGCCTCACCGAACAATCTCGGGAGGATGAAACGACGAGATCTGGCTTTGGAAACAAGACTGCTCGAACCTGTTACCGTAGTTCGTTAGCAAGGGCTCTTGGAGGTGGCATATGAGGGCGGCGTGGTGGGTGCAGTGGCTAGCAGGGTGGAACTTTGGGGGGGTACGTACGTCGTCTTCATGGCCCTTAAGAGTTGCTGAGAGCTTAAACATCTCCGAGTTGGTCATATCTGGTTGGGAGGACGATACTTGCCCAAGTGACTTTCAATTTGGGGACTGAGGCTGGGCGTCTACTTGGATGTAGCTTTTGGTACCCGTTTGGGCATACATGCAATTTTGTCTTGGTGGTGGGGAATGTTCGATATCATGATAAAGCCAAGAAGTCACCATATTGCCAAGGAGTCACCTTTTGTCCTCATAGTCAGCTGAATCCTATCACCAAAGCCGGGTCATGGGTTATGTGGGTATACCGCAGTAACTCGAGTTATTCGCTAGCGTCTTTTCAAAGCCCCATGAACTTGACCAAATGTCGATTGGTTTTTCCCTGATCTAGCTTAAATGTCTGTGACCTCAAGCCTGATCCACACCCTTAAACCAGATCAGGCCTCAACCAAGCGACATTTGGTCAAGTTCACGGGTGAGGCTTTGAAGGTGATCTATCATGTGGTATGATGCATTTCCATCGAGGATATGTGTGATGTAATGCACATCACAGTCATGTATATATGCATATGGATGCAGTCTCTAGCTCATCCATCATCCTTTATTACAGCTTCCACAGCTTCCTAATTACAGAACGCATAACGTCCAGATATATATGATCTAGGTGAAGTGTTCCTTCATTGGCCACATACCTGTACCGCTGCCACTCTGATATAACCATATATTTCAACACCTGCAACATAGTACTATGGTGTGTGACCATGCGGGAATCCCTGGTGCTGTAGTTTCATTTTTTTTTCTGATATGGACTGCGATAGGGAGAGTGATTCTATAGGGAAGTCTGTCTAGGGTACCCAGCGCGTAACAGGTTATCCAACCAGACTAAGGCTATCCGCAGTTTGGATATATTCGGAAATTATCTATAATTATATAATGCCATCCGTTTGCCAAGCAACTGTTTACAATGCCACCGGGTTTTTATAATGCCATGTCGATAATTATCCGTGCTCAACATAGTGTCTATTGATGGATTATTTTAGCGTGTAGGTAGATAAGAGACTGGGACCGAGAACATTGATGGATTACAGTTACCCTGAACCTCAACTAGCCTCACATACCGTATTTTGTTAGAGATTCAAGTATACATATGTACGGCTACAATACTGCCTAAGTAATCTTATCTACCCATAAATCCAATTCATTTTTTGTATACGTAGAGCACACATACATCGTGTCGTGACACGAGGAAAACGCAAAAAAAAAAAGATACTTAAGCTATATAGTAACAAATCTCAAACCAGAGAGAGATTCCCTTCCCTTCTCCATGCCTTTACTAGTAAAACCCCCTGCAAACCCCGATAGGGGCCCCTAAAAAAAAAAGTAAAACAAAATTTTCTCAAAAAAAAAAACTTTGGTGGCCTCTCATATGAAATGATGAATCGCAAAGGCACAAGGAAAAAAGGAAAAAAGGATTAAATCAAAATTATAGATGAACAAGAAGAAGAAGCACACTCAGCGTGTTTCCGCCAACCCATGCTGAACCCATACAAAAAAAAAAAAAATCTCACTGTAATCCTAACCAGTCCGTGGCCCATCCCGCACCATAATCGATAGATGAAAAAAAGTCCATCCTATATCCTGAACCCATGCACCCAGAAAAAGATAACACTACATGATTAAGCCCATCCTCAGATGCGACACCCAACCACACATGTGTCTACTGCCTGCCCCTGAAATTCTCCTCAAGCCAACCCTCCGCTGTGTCTGCACTCGGAGCCCCAGGTGTTCCATAAGCTTGCATCAAGGATGGTGACTAACCATTATTCCTCGGTGACCTATAACTTATTAGTTACTGACCAAAGCATCTGGCTGTGTTCACGACTTACCCTGGCGAATACACCGGACTTGCTGGGCTATACTGCACCCTATTCCCCTGTCCCGCTGCCCCAGATGGGCTTCTCGGGCTCCCCGCATACGCTGGACTTGTGGGGCTGAAAGTCGGGCTTGTTGGGCTGTATCCGGGACTAGTTGGAGACGCTCCCACCGCTCCTGCGTTATAGACAGGACTAGTAGGTGAGTAATCGGGGCTAGTAGGTGAGTACTGCGGACTCGTTGGGGAATTGAACTGCGGACTTGATGGGCTATAAGATGGTGATGTAGGCGAAAAGGTTGGAGATGTGGGAGAGTAATTTGGTGATGTAGGAGATATGTGCGTCGCCATGACCGTACCAAATGAGGGCGAAGAAGGTGAGTAGCCTGGGGAGACGGGATTGTACGCGGGTGACGAGGGCGAGAAACCCATGCGTGGGGATGCAGAAAATCCAGGGGATGTAATTGCCATGTTTGGTGATGTAGGAGAGTAAATTGGAGACGCCGGCGTGTAGCCAGGGCTTGTGGGGGAGGTTCCTACGCCAAATGGACTGGTAGGGGAGTACCGTGGGCTAGCTGCTCCAAGGCCGCCAGTGAATGGAGACGCGCCGCCATACATCGGAGGCTGATGGGGTTCAGAAAATCCACCTGGTGGTTCATTCTCACCGGCAGATACAACGGGGGAGAATGCGGAGTTGATATCAGGAGAGCCAACTGCGTAATTGCCATAGTAGGATGGTGAATTGCTATCATATGGTGTAGCTTCTCCGTCACGCAGACCCTTGGTCATGCCGTATCCTCCAGCACCAAGGCCACGATTGTCGATAACGACATCAGAGAGCATGTTCTCGTCTAGGTAGACTTCAAATTCTCCTGTACCAAGGGGTGCGAGCTGACCTAGCATGATATTCTCAGAGACACCTCGGCAATCATCCAGTTCCCCCGCTGCGGCTGCTTCAAGCAAGATTTCGACAGTCTCTTCAAAAGAACAACGCATCAAAGCACCAGTATCGGCACGATTGATACCATGACGGGTGATAGCCATCAAATGCCCTCTCGCAGTCATAACGTCCACAAGTAGGGTCAAGTGGCGTTCGTTCACGTAGGAACCATCGAAGGCCAACACATTTCGCAACTCCTTGAGTAAGCCAGCCCTTGTTGCTTCAATACCAAATACTTCAAGGACCTCAATGAAGCTGTTGGAATACGTTCGGGTAGCATCAACCCCATCAACTTCAAGAACACCCTTAAGTGCGGATCCACTAGTATCTAAAGCCCATTCTTGACACCCTGATGTACCCTTAGCCATGGCCAGTGATCCATCGAAGTCCTCTTTGATACAAGGTTTTTCCGTAATGAAAGCCCTGGAGACGCCCTTGACACCATTCAGCAGGAGATCATCAAGGATATGTGCTTCGAACCGCTTCAACATGGAATCTTCTTCTGGATCCTCTGAATCGTCCGCAGACTTTGCGTCTGAGCGCTTGATTCTCAGCCTGATACAAGGGACCTCGGCATTGTTGTCTGACATGATGATCGCCATATCATGGCCATACTGATCTTGGACTTTCATCCCCACATCTTCCACGGTCAAGTTTTTATCGAGTAGCTTTCTGCGGTCCAGAATAATCCTCAACATCCACCTTGACTGCGCATCCACATCATCGTCGGTATCTATCATGAAATGCGAGAGTACAACCTCTTTGTCCTCCTCGATGACAGTGTCTCGTGGGTCGGGATCGTAGTAGATTTCGGTTGTGTCAGTGACTGAGCGAAGTGTTGTGTGCTCGACTGCACTTCTTAGTACCTTGACCGTATCCTTGTTGAACTTATTCTCTGGTGTTTGGTAAACAATCATACTGGGCGTCTTGATATTCTTCGCCACGTTCAAAATCTCTTTCAGACGAGGAACACCGAGTGTAACGTTCTTAGAAGAAACACCCGCAAAATGGAAGGTGTTCAATGTCATTTGAGTAGCAGGCTCTCCTATAGACTGCGCAGCGAGGACCCCTACCATCTCGCCAGGGTTCACAGCAGCCCTCGCAAACCTCATTTCAATTTCACCGAGCACCCAATCAAAGGCGACTTTGTTGAGGTGGTTCTCCGTGACCAGCCTGCGAAATGCCAGCCGTGATTGAAGGTGACATCTGAAAAGCGCTGTTGCATTCCTTTGTGCTTCGACAGATAGAGAATCATCTCCACGAACCACGATAAGCCGAGTGAACAGTTCCTTGACTCTCTCGACCACGTATCTGGGGTGTAAATCACTCTTTTGCTTGTCCTTAATTCTGAAGATCGACTTGGCGTTTTCAAGAATCCTTATTACATTGAGGGGAAGCTGTAGCCGATCCTGAACTTCAGTCTTAGGTTGAAGTTCCCTCAGGAATTTTCGGGCCGCTTTCAAGGCCTCCCATTCTTCATCGAGATATTGTTGAACTTCAATATCTCCGGCAATTTCTTGGGCCACCAGAAGGTATTGTGGGGGAATCATTTTCGATTCATCCATGACGTCCACACGAAATCTGCGCTCGAACTCCTTGTGCCCGCAAGCGATGATGTCCACCTTTTGCGGCTCAATGTGCGCACCATCTAGACCGTCTTCTCCGTAGATGAACTGTACAATATCCCCGAGAGAATTTCTGACGGTCCCATCATACTTTGCCATGACATCTTCCAAGGCCTTGACCAGCCGACGCTGGATGTAACCAGTTTCGGCAGTCTTGACAGCTGTATCAATAAGACCTTCTCTACCAGCCATGGCGTGGAAGAAGAACTCCTGTGGGGTCAAACCACGAAGGTAGGAGTTTTCGACGAAACCACGAGACTCGGCACTGAAATCGTCTTTGCAGAAGTGAGGTAAGGTCCTATACTTGAAGCCAAACGGAATACGCTTCCCTTCGACGGATTGCTGACCGACCACTGCTGTCATCTGAGAGATATTGATGGTTGAACCCTTGGAACCAGATCGAGCCATCTGGGTTGCGTTATTGAGATCCTTGAGGGACTTTTCTGTCACGGAACCGGCAACATCACGGGCGTTGTTAAGCTCCTTCGACACCATGCTCTCGAAAGTTTCTCGAATGTTCATACCGGGAAGGGGGTCCAGTCGGTTTTCTTGTGCTTTGAGTGTAATCTCGTCAACGTTGGTCTTATGCTGGTTGACTGTCTCCTGGATCCTCTGGATTGTGATTTTATCGGGTATAGTATCTCCAATTCCAATACTGAAACCGTTTTGCAACAGCCAAAAGTTGACCACCCTTTGAGCACCATTGAAAAACTCAAGACAGCGTTTTGCACCCTTCTCATTGTAGATGATATGGATCAAAGATGTGGATGCTGCACCGACAGCTTTCTTGTTCAGCAGCCCAAACATGAGGTCACCACCATACACACACAAACCTGTGTCATTAAGAGGAGAGTGTCCGTCGGCAACATCGAGTTTATTAATACCTTGGGGGATGACCATACTGATGACTTGTTTTCCCGTCCATCTCGGACGCGGTTTGAGGATAGTAGGTCTGGGGATGGTGCCATCCCAGTTGGGAACCCACATGAGAACTTGCATGAGCTGGTTTTTATCCAAAAACACATCCCTTCTGCAGATCTTGTAGATGCCACAAAGGGTATCTTGCACAATACCCATGAGTGGACCGTTTTTCTGTGGAGACACGATCTGAAGAGGCACCATGCAAAGCTGACTGACCTCCGCTCTGGTTTCCTCTGACTGCGGAACGTGAAGATTCATTTCGTCTCCATCGAAATCCGCATTGTAGGGAGAGGTAACTGATAAATTCAACCTGAAAGTGGAATAGGGCATGACTTTCACCCTATGTCCCATCATGGATTCCTTGTGTAAAGAGGGTTGACGATTGAATATAATAAAATCACCATCGACAATGTGCCTTTCCACTTTCCAGCCATATTGCAAAGCAATTTCACCTGCCCGTTTGTGATGTCGTAAGTCGATACGTTCTCCAGTATCCCTGATAACGTACTTCGCGCCAGGATGTTCGTTGGGGCCATTTCTAACCAATTCATGTAGTTTATGAATGTTATAAGGTGTAACAGTCTCAGGGTAGGTGAGAGTCCGAGCAATACTTCTAGGAACACCAACTTCATCCAGCGAAAGATTCGGATCACCTGTGATAACAGTACGAGCAGAGAAGTCAACACGCTTCCCCATGAGATTCCCCCGCAGACGGCCTTCCTTCCCTTTTAGCCTAGCCCTGATAGCCTTGACCGGCCTCCCAGATTTTTGTAGCGCCTGGGGTTGACCCGCTATGTCGTTATCCATGTATGTCGCAACATGCCACTGGAGGAGGGTTTCGAACTCCGTGACAACGTGGCCTGGTGAACCGTCCTGCTCGCATTGCCGCACACTTGCATTGGCCCTGAGAATTTCTGCAAGCTTGTATGTCAAGTCATCCTCTCCACGCATTCCTCCACCTCCCATGCCGTCAACGGATATGCTGGGTCGGACTGGTGGTGGTGGTACTGGCAACACGGTGA
>Ga0307514_10002107_pt1 | contig 21460 bp, 21 predicted proteins | sample 16_EM_MG_FD_203088 | JGI IMG/M metagenome (GOLD analysis project Ga0307514, IMG submission 203088) | Populus trichocarpa ectomycorrhiza microbial communities from riparian zone in the Pacific Northwest, United States - 16_EM | ecosystem: Host-associated > Plants > Roots > Unclassified | place...
GAGGCGGAGGAGGGGAGTGAGCAGGATGCAGAGGAGGCGGGGGAGGCGGAGGAGGAGAGTGAGCAGGATGCAGGGGAGGAGGCAGAGGAGGCAGAGGAGGCAGAGGAGGAGGGGGCAGAGGAGGAGGAAGCAGAGGAGGAGGAGGAGGAGAAGGAGAAGGAGAAGGAGGTGGTGATGATGCAGGAGCAAGAGGAGGTGGAAGAGGAAGGGGAGGGCGATGAAGAACTAGAGGTAACAGCGCAGCTCCAGAGAGAGTCAGAACGACAGTTCGAGTATGCACCAGAAATAGCAGGGGAGGCTGAGGAGGGGACTTTGCATGCAAGGTCTAGTAAGAAAAAGAGAAGAGTCACAATCGACACTATACCAAAAATCACAGAGATAGAGGATATAGAGGATATAGGAGGCAATCCACCACCTCTGGACTCCTATCTCTTGGAAGGCTCTCCAGACTTGGAATTCGAAGATATCTATGATATGTCTGAGGACTACCGAGGGAGTTTTGAACGGCCAACAGAGCCGGTTGAGAAAACCTTCTTCCCGACACTACCGAGGCCAAAAACAGAGGTTATGAAGCAGGCAGCAGTGGTAGAAGAGTGGGAAGCATTAGTGGAGAAACGGAAAGCTCTAGAACCATATGATGTGGATTTGGTGAAGCATACAGAGGGCAGGCTCCAAGCCCATCGGGCCGAGCTAGAGCGCCTAATTGCCGTGGAGCCATCTCTGTGAGTTTATCCTCGAATATGCTGCTTAGTAAAGAAGAGAAATACTAATAGGAAATGCAGCCCAGAATATTCGACCACCAGAATAGAAGCTCTAAAAATGTGTCTAACGCGGTATGAGAATGCGGATGAGATTGTCAATGTGAAAGCTGTTATCAAAGCGTTTGAGGACAAGATTTTGGGAAATTATATGGATCAATGGACGGTATTCTACAATGGAAAAATTGTAGACAGGATAAACTCATACCGCGAGCTGCTCTGGAGCGTGAGGGATCCTTTATACAAAGAGGTATATGGGTCGAAGGGGTCAATTTGGATAGAGCCAGTGGGTAGATCCTCCCTTGCCTATATTAGTACTGGTAGCTAATTATAATAAATAGCCTACAAGTGACCTGGGCAAAGCATGTGTAATGATAGAAAGTCCACAATTTGTCTCGGGTTCGCACTGGTACGTAAAGCAGAACATATGTCTACCATGGTACAGAGAAAAATATGCCCTAGAATTGGACTTTCTCCTTGACTCTGGTGCCACGGACCCCCTAGTGGACGACAAGGACCTTCTAGACCTTGGTCTAATCAAGAAGGACTGCCCTCATGTAACGAACCGCAACGTTAATACCGCATCAGGTAGGATTTCAGTGGATTTCTACCCACTGTACATCCAGCACTTGGACCAGCAGAAAGTAGATGAGCAAGGGAACAAACAACCGTTGTACCCTTTTATGGATACCATTATTGGGATAACAGCAAGGCATGCTGAGCGACTCTCCGGGCTGGACATTTACCGATTCTGCTATGTCGCTTCTGAGCCTTCCACTGGTCATTGTTCGTATCACCCCCGATATAAGAGGCTTGAGATACGTCGCAATATTGCTGCTGGGGGAACTATGACCCCCAGGGCATGGTTCACCCGGACGTGGGACAACAGAACACAACGATACACTATCTCGAGTACAATTTGTAGTCTTACCGGTCGTCAGCCCAGACTCCTCAACCCCGATGGCGATCGCTGGGTAACGAGCGTAAAAGAGTATCCATACCAATACGGCCGCGAGGATCGATCACCGTTCCGGGTAGGTTACATCCCAGGCCATAAGGTGCATCCACCAACGCCCGACGCTATCCGTGATGACAGGAAATACTATTGGTCCCGTGGGCTAGCATACCGCGATGACCGCCCCTTCGTTGCCCCACGTTTATATCCCAGTGATAAACTCCACTACCCCCGAGACCAGTACTATGACTATCAGCACCGCGAAGGAGGTACTATGGGAGCTCTCCCTACGCCCCGCCCGCTGAATCCATGGCAATTCAAGGCCCCTGAACAGTACTACCGCCAACCAACTGGGCAGCTGGCAAATCCCCCAATAAACCCGCTGGGAGTCATGTATTGGGATCGGCAGTTCCCACCTGTGGTTAACAGGCTCAATATTGATCAGGGGATTGTGCCAAAAAGAGTGGGTATGCATTATAAGCATAGGAAAGGGGATGATTATTGGAATATGAGGAATGCATATTTGGCGGGTCAAGGGGATCAGGCAATGGACTCAAGAACCAGTAATTCCTCGGGGCCAGTGATATCAAAGGGGAAGCTGAAGAGGCCGAATTATTTTGGTGAGGAGGGGGTGCAGTCAGTGCCTGAAGGGGAAGATAGAGTTGATCAGGCATAGGGACTGGAGTTGCCATGATTGGAGACCTGCACTGGTGCAGTAGGGAGTGAATAGGGGGGGGGGGGCGATGTTAAATTTCAAGTGTAGGTGTGGCCAATTGGGGTGAGAGATGGACTCTTGTTATCTTGTTTAACATACCTATTTTATGCATTCTGTGCCTTTTCATATATAAATTTTATTCAGTGTTTAATGAATAGATGGTAGTTCAAAGTGAGGGTTGAGGGTAACTCCAGATTCTGGTCTTACTACCCAACAAAATACTCCAACTGTAGCTAAAAAGAATAAACCCATTACCTTCCACAACATCAACCGGTGCATGAGTGGGGGACATTCCCAGTACATCACCCTACTGAAGTACTGGATTCGTACCTATATCTCTCCTCCACCCTAGACCAGCTACCTGTATCTGATCCTCCTCTCCTCGCTTACCATCTTCATTGCTGTCAATCCCCACTACCTCTCTCTCGCCAAATATATATGCACCATAAAGCCCTCCGTAGTAGATAGAGATCGTACTGACCCTGGTAATGTGTATCTCCAGTCTACATCTGTCAATCTGCATCATGCGAATTTATCGTTGGACATGGTTGTCGGGGTTCCTTTCTAATAAATAACGCATTATAGTCCAGCTTCCACGATCGTAGCATTTTGTGGCCAGCCATAAAAGATGCTTCATGAGTCGATCTGTTCCACATAACTTATAAACTCGGCACTTGAATATACTCTAAAGCCAACTGTGAGGGTAACTTCGGCTGGCTCACCTCGACATGCGATCGGCCAAAGCGACTATATAGCCCGCAGTGTTGAACCCAGATAGATAATATCAATCATATCTGGATTCAAAATTAATTCCTGGTTAATACCGCATCCATGGAAAACCTGAAGAACTGAGCAAATTGCTCCAGTTTCGCAGTCATTACGCACATGGGTCGGTTTATGATCTAGAGGAGTTATTTTGAAGCCTCCAGCAATAGAGAGTGACATCTACTTGCAATCACACACTTGGCTCAGTATGAAATCGCATGCGCTTCTATCGCCTTCCTCTCTCACCATGCAGCAATCAAATGCCGCAACAGCCCCCTACCCGCGGGGATTACCCCACCTAAAAACCTTTCTAAACCGCCCTCTACAATCAAAGCGGCCAACTGCCCGTGTACAATGCCCTTAGCATCTTCAGAAATCTTGGGGATTGGATGGCGTGGATATCAGCTGTTGCTTGCATCATTGAAAATGAGCGTGCCTGATGTGGATATGGATAAGAAGGTAAAGCTGATTCCCTACCATCTGTATCAATTTCACTTGGTGCCTTGATTTAAGTGGCCTGAGCAGTGGAGCGGAGGTGCTGAAGTCAGCCTGATGGGTGATGATAATAAGTTTTCGCAAGCTTTCGATCTCAGTGCATAGGGTCTGGCTGCAGGTCGAAGCATGCAAGCTGAGAAGAGGATTGTGCAAGTAGATACAGAGATACAGTAGGGATATAACATAGGCTTGAATCGATACCGTTGCTAGTGATGAATATGCGGATTTATGTACCTCAGGTGTACATTGGTCCAAATTCTCGCCCAGAACAGACTAGATGTAGTCCAAAAAGAGAAGTAACTACTGCAATAGGTCTAGCTGGCTGAAGTGTCACTCCTGACAATAATAACAGCTGCTCTTGAAGAAATTGGCTACACAATGCCCCAGGATTAAAAAAAAAAAAGTAACTCTCTGCTATCTGCTTGAACTCATCTACGATAAAAAGGAAATACAAGAAATACACAGTAAGTAGGTGTTAGTCGAGAGGTGTAGGTAGGCTCGAGTCAGGGCATGTTGCTACATCGGATGTAGTATACAATAGCGGTATCCACGGCATTTTATTATGTAGTTTGCAATAATGTCAGTAAGAGGAGTCAAGATGCCTTCGGGACAAGAACAGATCATAGGTGAGCTTTCGCCACCCTGCTACCTTACTCTAGAAACATGGAAACATTCGGACCGGGCCAGAGGTGTCTGTCCAACCGGGGAAGATACTATCTAGAAATGGAGGGACCAGAACACCCGATTCGGGCTCCCCCTGCCTTGACCGTATGAACTCTAGTAGTAGGATGCTATGTATGGGTGAGACTGCTAAGTAAGTACAGTACGCTTCCGCAACCAAACCCAGTGCCTTGCTGTGAGTTTCAGGCTGGCAGTAGATGGAACAACTTGAAACCACCAAGTTTCAAGCAGAGAACCCATAAATGAGTGAGCAGACTAATGAAAAAAAAAAAATTAAACCATGTATACACGGGAGACAATCTCCCGTGGACCCGAAGAAGGGTTAGTTCAGGTCGTAAGTGGGCCAGAGCATAAAAAAAAGGAATGATAAAGTACTGTAGAAATTTCCTCCACATCCAAATCCAGTCCGGGGGTTCCTCAGAGACTACGGATACCCTGCTGTGACAATCAATAGCAACTTATAAGTGAGAACCAGTCCAAGAGGACAACGAAGGAGTTGTAATGACCTACAACGCAATGCACACTATGCACAACCGTGCATGTATACAGCATATATGGTAGGAGCAAGGCGTCCCCACCGCCGTTCAACCCACTTTGGAGGGGGGTGTTGGTCTACCTAGCAGTATGAGGGTGGTTAAAGGCACAGATGGCCAACTCCACTATTTTGTATATTTTTGGTTGGCGTTTGCTTTAAATGGGTTGATTCAATAACAGGGGTTTTATTTCATTATATTTAATTGTTGCAACAATAGATCCCACACATCTACACATCACAATTTAAAAAATCCAGAAAGTAAAGTGGGGAAAAGCTAAACCAAGAAAGCCGCCTCCAGAAGCGAGAAAGAGGCAGGGAATACCAAAAGAAAAAAATCAACAGAAGGAAAAGAGGTATTATACAAATTTCCAAAAGTGAAAATACCACAAGGAGTATAAAATTTGAATATATCGACACAAAAGAAAAAAAGAAATGAATCACTCTAAAAGATGAAGATCCTGTAGTCCAAGACTAAAATCCAATATCAGAGTCCGGTTATCCTGGCTTGTGCTCACTATTCTTCTATAATCCGCTTTAGCTGCCAGTACCCAGCTTGCATGGAACTTTTGAATGTCAAGTATCAGCTTCCCATCCTCTGAGTCCCATACTTTGACGCTCTATAGACACAGCAGTTAGCAAATCAGTTTTCGTGATCGAAGGGCATGCGTGTATGAGGGGCACCAACCTTATCATAAGATCCAGAAATGATCCTCTTGTTTTGGGAGTCCAGATGTAGCGTCCTAACCAATTGTTTGTGCCCTGTCATTGTCCTCAAACACTCCCCGCTCCTTGCATCCCACATCCTTATGTCTTCATCATTTCCACCAGACACAATTGTCCTAGCGTCTTCACTGAACTGCACACATGCCAATCCACGATTATGACCCACAAAGTCCCGTATGCACCTCCCAGTGTCGATGCTCCAGAGCTTAATCAAAGCATCCCCCGACGCGCTGACAATGAGATTCCCTCGGATGGCAATAGCATTAACAGGCCCACAATGCCCAGAGAGCTGGCGGAGAAGATTACCTGTCTTCCGGTCCCAGACACAGATGGTAGTGTCCTTCGAGCAAGATACAATGTGCTTCTTGTCAAAACAGACATCAAGCACACCCGCCGTGTGTTGCATGAGCCGCTTTATTGGTGTATATGAAGGTAAGGACCAAATGATGCAGGTATAGTCTGAAGAACCCGATACTAGAATTTCCTCGTCGAACTGAAGACATAACACAGACGCTCGATGGTATTCCACCGTTGAGCTCGACCGAGCACCAGCAATTCCGCTCCCTGGCGCAGGTACAAGCTCCGTGCCTTGACCGTTACTGCTTTGCCCATACCCGAGTGTCTTGATGCAAGCTGCCGTATGTATGTCCCACACCTTTATCGTTTGATCTCTCGAGCCGGTTATAATCTTCTCACTAAAAGAGGGAGGGGTATTAGTATACAGATCAAGACATCGTAGCAAGGGATTGCACTGACTCGTCAAATTGGACACAGTAGACGCTATCCGTGTGACCCTTCAAATATGTCTCGGTGACTTTGCCCAGCTTCCAACGAAGGTCGAGCTCTTTTCTGATCTGAAACATCCGCTTCCAGTCATTGCCAGGTTTTGGCTTCCATGGGCCGTACTGCGACTTGAAAGTTTCGTGCCAGACGTGGGGTGACTTTGCAACCTCCTGCCATAGATGTGACACTTGCTCACAATTCATCAAACTGGCGGGGTCCAGGAGCGAGAAGATGTGTGTTGTCAATTCGGATGGAAGATGTTTGACAAAGTCTGGAAGTAATCAAATGCAGTCAGCTCACATGTTCCCCTCCCACCACCCCCCGCGGGCTGTGACATACCTCTCCTAACCGCCAACGTATCTGAAGCGTAAAAACAGTCATTGTCGTCCTGACAAAATCCCGACTCGCTATCACTATTTACTGCTTTACCTTCTGACAAGGACTTCATTGACCCATATTCCTTCTCGCTCTTCTTGTCGCTGTTGGGAAACATCAACAGTTTCCCGTTGCTATTGGGATGGAATTTAAAGGATTGGGATGCTCTTCGTAGCAACCTCCGTACACTCTCGCCGGTTCGCTTAATTGGAAAGAAGCTCGCTTTTGTAGTTGCGGAAGTCTGCTCATTCCAAACTTGCTCCTCTTGCACTCGCAGTTCTAACCCCGAACTCTTCGGCCGCATGCTGTATGAACCTGAAAAGGAGAGCTTTCCAGCTGCGAGTGAGAGGGATCGCTTCCTCTGTTGCTGTTGCATTTGAAACCCTCCAGTGGGACGGGGATCGAATTATTTAAAGAGAGACCTCGCCTCGATGTATCTGAGCCGCACTGCTCTCGCGTGTTTATTTAATTCGATGGCTAGAGCGTTTCGGTAGGTTAGATAAAGTGTTTCCGACAAACTGGAAGAGGTTGCAGGCAGTTCCCGTCGCTGGGTCGACAAAGAAGGGGTATAGCCTGTTGGGCACTTCTGCCCCTTGTACCTGAATAACGAAAGAGCAGCAGATAAACGAGCAAATCAGAGCCACTCGATGAAGAGAACGACGGCAGTGGAGAGAGCTACGCAAAAAACTGAAGCAAGAGGAATACGCTGAGTTTTTTTCAGGAGGAGCACAGCACTGACGGGAAGGGGGATGGATGCAGAGTACTAACAAAGCAGGGTCCAGCCGAGAGCGCCGCATAAACCCCCAATAACATGGAGACCACTACTAAACTTTTGATGTAAAATTGAATGCGCTGCTCCCTGATGGGTCATTTCCCAAGCACTGTTCCCCCCACCTGCGTTTGCCATCCGCCCCAGAGCTAGCCTTGTGAGCACGAAACAATCCCAGTTCACGTACCCTGATGACCATAGTCAGCACGCTGAAGCCAAATTGCCACGCTCCGTTACCCTCTGCGCCCCCCTTGGCTAATAGAGTACACCCTCAAGTTGCAATGCATACCTACAGTAAGTGCATGGGCCGCTGTCATCTTTCTGCGTTGAGGGCGATACGTTCTTCTCGAAGCATTCCTGTTGTGCAGTTGGCCCTGAAGCTTGTTCCCACGTTTTTCATGTACCGTACCTGTAGAGTATCCTTCGTAAGGAGTGACATGCCGCTTTCCCTTACCCGCAGTCATGGTCTCAGGCAATCAGAGACTACTTCATACTGATCATACGGATCTTGCTGCACCCGGTACGGTCACAGTGCCACCCTGATAAGCATAGCATTGAACCTTGCATTCAGATAAACGATCATGAGGCGGTGATCACTGGTCGAGGGGGAATGGACCCTTGCGTTCGTTGCTCGTAGGGCGGTGAGAGGGGCACGATATTTCTTTTGTGGCACTACAAACTAGTCTGGGCTACAAATCTCATGCAAGTTTAATTTATATTGCACATAAAGTTCATGGCTTATTTCACCCTCTCGTCATCATCGGTCGGGAATAATGAAGTAATTCCCGTGACGAGAAGTGCACTCATACTGTGTAATGAAATCCATGTGGGTACAAGTATAGTTGCGGGAAGCTCTGGTTACTCTATTATGCGTTATTGCAACTCTAGAATAGTCGAATTACCATGTCTTGTAGATTTGTAGTTCCAAGCACCCCATATCTTACATTTATTTCCTTCCATACTCTATCTTTTACGGCAAGCACCCATACCCAAAGCTTCATATTTCTCCATTTTCTTTCCAGCTCTTTCCTCAATACCTTGAATTAACAGCGCATCGTGCTCGATGACAATAGTAACAGATTCACCTTTCTTCCCAGCTCTGGCAGTTCTACTGACCCTGTGGATATAATTATCTGGGTCATGGGGGATGTCATAGTTGATAACCAACTCGACAACTGGAATATCAAGACCACGGGAAGCTACATCAGTGGCTATTAGGATGAAGTTGCCTGTGTACGAAGCCTGCCTAGGGAATCGATCCGTTCTCATTGAGGCAAATCAGAATGCAGAGCTGTTACTCGATGGCCTAGTAGTTTCAGGGTTTGAGTGAGAAGGTTCGCAGTATAGGTACGAATTTGTGAATATGATAGCCGATTTATTTTCGTTTCTTGGTGCGTATGTAGACATGCCTCGCGCACCGTTGGGGTATGAAAAGGTATGCCTGAGCTAGTGTATGGGGTATCAATATTCTAGAGCAGTACTCATCAGAATCAGTAGCAAGACCAGATGCAGAGGTACTTACTAGTCCATATCGATCCCGCAGATATACTAGTTTCCTCCCTTTGACTGATAGCTTATCCGAATCTCGTCGGTCATTGTAGCCATAAATAATAATGTCTGTCGTTCTTGTTCTGCTGAAGGAATAGAATCAAGGCATCCTGACAAATCTTCTGCAAAAGAATCGGTAAGGAGTCTATCTGCTTCGTCGAGGACGACAAGCCTAGTTTGCTAAAGTCTGGATATGATATCTTCACCAGAGGACCTGATATGGTATGCCAGTCGCCCGGAGTGGCTATGACAATGTGTGGGCGTTGGGCAAAGGATATTGCCTATGTTCTCATATCCGCCCCTCCGATCAGCAAGCAAAGTTTGATATACCCAAAGTGTGAAATTGTCCAGCCATCTGAAATGCCAATTGTCTAGAAGTTCAACCAATTATGAGTGCTGCCTTAGATTATATAAATGGTGATGGGATCACCTTGTGGGCGTCAGAATAAGTGCAAATACCCCATACGGATCCTCTGCCCATTTTTGTAAAGTTGGAGCTGCAAAGGCCCCCAAACCAGTGCTGGAGCCGCCAACAATCACGTCCTACACTCACCTTACAGTAAGCTATCCTATTCTGTAATGCAGTTGTCAACCTCACCCCTTTCGGGATGTAAAGACCAGAGTGATGGTGACATTGACTGGAAAAGTAGTATAACACATCTTTAAGTATTGATCTTATACAGGTAGCTTGGGTGTCGGTTTCCATATGGCCATGGCGGCAAGGGACCAACCATCTGCTAAGGCCTAATGAGACAAATGAGGGCGTAGGCTGCGGAAAATAACCTGTGTCGTTCGTAGCCATCAAACTATTTTTTTACCCCAGCCGCAGGACCTGGAACGCTTGCTCGGCGGCAGTGAACGTTGGAAAACAGGGGTTTTTGCTGTTGCAACAGGTTGGTAGTAAAACATAAACAGAGTCTCATGGATGGTGGTATGGACAGTACTTGGGTATAGGTAGATGGCGTAGAGTGATTCAGGTACTAGTACAGCTAAAGATTGGATTACATAACATCCCAGCCCACGCCCAGCCGATATACAGTAACATCGGGTTATAGGATCGGGGTGCCCTCGGGGTTATCGAACCACATTAGGGCTTTCGAGTCAGGTTTGAAGCTGTAAGTATTTACATAGGTTCTGAAGATCACCAATATCAAGGAGCCCAATTGCTGAATTGTAATATGCACTTCAACCCAAACCTGGCAGCCTTACTGCCTCGCACTCCCAGCCTCAGATGGTGATTCGAGCTCCAAATTACCATACATCAGAGTCTCGAGGCTGACCAGATTCCTTCATTCCCCTGATTACTGTAAAGGACCAGTGTACCTGCTGGCTCCATTGGTTGAACGAGCCGATGCACGTGGGGGAGTTCTCATCCAAGCTAGAATCAAAGACAACCTCCAGTTGAGACTACAGGAGCCATAGAACTATATTCAAGGAAATCCCTGTAGCAGCTGAAAGAGGGGTATATTTTGCTGCATGACTTATCTCTGCATTGAAGCTCATGAGATGAGGGAACTGCCAAATGATTAGTTCATTTGAGCCGTCCTTGAAATGCGGCTCCCTCGCAAATTGATATCATTTTCTGCTTGACGATCGATTTAAGGCATCCGTCTCAATCACACCAAGTGTCAGTTTCAAGTGATTCGGTTGATGTTGCCGGGTATGGCCGAGCCCAGCTTGGCTAGAAACTCATATGTATCTGGATTTTGTGATCTGAGTCAACTGGTTGAAATTGTCTAGGTATCATGGGCTTCTTAACAAGTATGGAGATATGCAGCCACCAGCGGCAGATCAATGTGAAACACGCGCCCGGGTCAGCCCTGGCCACCGGATAGTCTGAGGGGCTGTTAGTTATCAAACTTGCTTGCCATGATGAAGATGCCAGTTGACTAGAGCCGGCTGCCCGTGGGGATGCGCTGATCTTGATGTCGTACCATAGGAGGCGTGTACCTAGGCTTGTAGGGTGTAGGGAGTACTCGAATGGCTGTTCCATGTTATAACATTCTGCAACATATCGTCCTGTGGCTGGAGTGGAGTCGCAAACTGTGGGTACTACTCCTTCATTATTCCATCCAGGTCCTGTCCCTCTCACGCCGCATTCATTCAATCGAAGCTGCCGCCCACAGGAGGCCCTTAACGTAAGCTTCAGGTAACCTAGCACATCCCTCAATCATACTAAGTAGTCTCGCTCAAGCATCCTCTTCCGTCGCCCTTTTCATACCATTGCTTCTTTTTCCCTCTTCATCACAGTGGTCGCCGCGCACCACCTTTCCTGGTCCAGCCGAGCGAGTCGCCCCTCCCTGGCCCTCTGCTACCACCCCCTCCGTCGCTCTTTGCTCTATCTTACAGCCTTTGTCGACCTTAAAGCCCTGAATAATCCCACCCGATTCTTCCCCTTCCCTTTCCCTTTCTATTGTACTACTCCACCTTTGCATTTTCTGAGCATTACATCGCCTTGGTGATCCAAGCCCCTGTAACACCGCTCGTTTCTTTCGCCTAGGGTGGTTAGGGGAAAGTTTCGCTGGGTCCCTTCCAGATACCAGTGGCAGTCGTTCCATTAACTTACAATTTCGGCATCTATTCAGGCCTCTTTCGAGGAGGGGGGTGGTAACTAGGAGGGATTCTATTTAATCGCCGCAGAAAGGCCCAAAAAATAAATACACAGGTCGCCCTGTACCCCACCCACGGTTTCAGTTGCGCTGTGCATCGGCACACAACTTTACAACATTCCTGACGACTCCCGAAATACTTTATAACTATTGTTTGGACCTAGCCTCCATACAAAAATGTCTACCGTACCAGCGCCCATCATGACCCCTCCAATACGCCCCCCAATGACATCTCTCAACAACAGGGGGGGTGCTCGGAATCCGAGACTGGTGTTGGCTATACCAGGTGCTGCACCTGCGCAACCAGCCCTGAATCTATCCAACTCTGGACGGTCTGGGCTTCCTCAGCTTCGGTTAGCTACGCCAGCACAAGGAGTTAGTATCGTAGACAACGGCAGGCGACCCTCACAAACGACAAATCAATATGTGGCATTGGGCTTTGTGATGAGCTTGAAGACTCAAGTCCAAGGATCTCCTGATAATACAGTCGGTGGAGGCTCTAAAGAAGCTAGTAGGTCGAAAAGTGACATAGACCAAAGCACGTTAGACGTTGAGGATCTGGACGATGAGGGTTGGAAGATAGCACGAGAACAGGAGAGGATTGTGGAATTGGGAAGTCTTGGGGAAGGTGCTGGAGGCGCTGTCACAAAATGCCAGCTAAAAGGGGGAAAGACTGTATTCGCTATGAAGGTACTGTGGTACTATGTGATATTTCCTATAGCTGCACTGACATTTTGTGGTAGATTATCACCACCGACCCAAGTGAGGAGGTAAAGAAGCAGATCATGCGTGAACTTAACTTCAACAAGGAATGTTCTTCGTCATATATCTGCAAATACTACGGCGCATTCATTGACGTTCAATCTGCTACTATCTCAATTGCTATGGAGTTTTGCGAGGGTGGCTCGTTGGATTCCATCTACAGGATGGTAAAAAGCCGTGGGGGCAGAACCGGCGAGAAGGTGTTGGGGAAGATTGCAGAGGGTGTCCTTGAGGGGTTGACATACCTAAGTGGACGGAAGATCATCCACAGGGGTTCGTGGGTCACTTTGCATTCATATCGTCCTCAGGCCGCTAACTGTTTCATCCAGATATCAAGCCTTCGAACATACTGCTGTGCAGAAATGGGCAAGTCAAGCTATGCGACTTTGGTGTCTCTGGAGAGCTTCTTGGGTCAAAGGGTGATGCAAATACCTTCATTGGAACTTCCTACTATATGGCGGTACGTATCCCACATTTTCCAGTACACCGAGCCATGTGCTGACGGCCTCAAAGCCTGAGCGAATCCAAGGCCTCTCATACACCATTACGTCTGACGTTTGGTCTCTTGGCGTTACACTGATGGAAGTTGCACAAAATAAATTTCCATTCCTTGAAGATGGCGGAAACGGTCAAACTCCCGCCATGCTCATTGAGCTTCTGACCATCATTGTCAGGAAACCCATCCCAGAGCTGCAGGATGAGCGTGGTATCAAATGGAGTCACAACTTCAAGTACTTCCTTGCGTGCTGGTAAGTTTTATTTCTCTAGGCTATGTTTAAAGATCTGGTACGCTAACCTTCTAAAAAGTTTGGAAAAAGATACAGCGCGGCGAGCCAGTCCATGGAGGATGTTGGAACATCCGTGGATCGTTGAGATGAAAAACAAAAAGGTCAACATGTACAATTTCCTTGCCCAGGTCTGGGAATGGGAATAGATTCTGGAGACTTGGCTTCTTTAACATGATGTTACGCCTGATATACTTGGGTCCAAGACTACTCCATTAACGGGGCTTCACTATTGCTAGTGAATGATGGTCCCACATGAGTGGAATGTCCCACTGTTTGATTAACCTCTCTGTCTTGTTTGGCAAAACCATCGCATATCATCGGTTTAGCACGCAATGCTTCACATTTTTTCTCATACTCAACAGCACCCAATCCCCACTACTCTGTTCCTTTTCTCTCACGAGATAAATTTTGGTTAGCGATTCTTACTCTGTACTTTTTCTTTGAGGTCAGCCATGGAGTTAAAGGCGTGTGGGCGCATGACGAAAGAGTTATATACTACCATCTATATTGGCAATTGAACGCCGGTTGGGTTTCGTGTCCAGACTGTATATAACTCTCCTGTGGCATGATAATCAGAAGGCTCTATATCTATTGGGACGTACATATCATACACGGGGCACCTACAATGTGATTAAGGCATAGGAATCTGCCAAGCCCACATCAACACCTCCTCCTGGTACAAAACTAAAGCTGCTGCAGTTTTCCTCGGATTGGATACGGATTGGAGTGTTTTTCTGGCACGAGAACAGCACGGGAGCACATCTCTTGATTGCCCATCTCATATGCAGTTAAATAGCAGTCAAACTAATATACCTGCATGCTATTTACCCATTTACCCAACTATTCTAGTGCAGCTCCGAGATTCGTCAGTTACCAGCCCGCCTTGGCGCTGACCAACCATTACATACCTGTAGTTACCCTCAACACTGCAGTTATATTGATCCAAGTCATGGGTAAACCCTCTTCGATTAATGGCGACTGTAGTAGATGCCTGAAGGGCTAGGCGGGGCCATCATGGATAGACTTGCAGGCCAGTTCATCAATCGATATTATCCAGTCTGGAGATGAAAGCCCCAGGAGGCAATACCATACACTTAGATCATTCAACACTTTGGAGTGGCTCATTTGTGGCACTTCCACTAGTTAACAGGTTTTTCTTATGGATTACCTTACTTCTGCAGCTTTGTACCCATGGAGGTAGTTCGAGATATTGCCTCGAAAGGGGACATGGTCACGTGGCAATGGTTCTGTGTGTTAGATTGGTGCTCGTTTAGGGAGCCACTCAAGTCACACAAAGCCGGGCCCCAGGGGAGCTGTGGTAAAGGACACCGGTCCAAGATAATCGTGTATCCATCGTAGCGGGAAAATGCAAAACACAACGTACTAAGCAGCCCAAGCTGCAGTACCTAAGGTGACGTAGTCTTCGCGCAGATATATACCTTTTTTGCCGCATGGCCTGAAGTCTCAGGGTTCGAAAGATACACAGCCTTGTGCAATTCGGAAGTGTTGGCATGTCATGTCAGGGGTAAGATAATGGTTGTAAGCAATTGCCAAGGCGTTTTTCATTGGATGAATTGGGCGATGAAGACCTTGCGCCAAGCGCGCCAAGCCGTAAATTAGCCAACAGAACAACGGCAGGTGGCGACGGCAACTCAAGGCCAGCCCCGCCAAATATCATATTCAAATCATAGCCCATTCTTTGCTCTTTCGTATGGTGTTGAATATGCGGATTGAGCAGCATCCGCGTGTGCAGTGGATAACTTTCTGGGCTGCATTCACCCATGGAATGGATTTGCCTTGGCTTTGCCGTGGAAAGTCTTGGAATTGCCTTGGCTGGGGCTTGGCGCGACGCCAAGGCCAATACCAAGATGGAAAATGAGCAGAGCTCTCGCTAGAAAGAGAATAGCGCCATGCTCGTCAAGTTTGCGGAGACTCGAATCTCGCCCGCTCCCCTCCCTGTTCCTTTGACCCCCCCCACACACGCCTCTAGAAAATAAGTAAGGCCATAAAGCTCGTCTGTTCTCGACCTCCCCATCATTATCACCATCGCTCGGCCAGGTAACACAAAGCTTAAGTTCCTACCGGACGCTGGAACCGAAACCATAGAGGTAAAGAAGGCACAGCACATCCCAACCACCCGTGCCATTTACTTTCAGAATTGCTCGCAAGACAATTTTGCACCAGCTGCCCATCATAGATTTCGTACAGTCCATCCTTCAAGGACTCGCCTCATCTGCCGGGTCCGCACCGCAAACAGCCCCAGGGCAGGCAATCGAGAACCAAGGACCCCAGGATCAATCATCAAAACTGGCAACTCCTCAGACAACCGCCCCGGTGACGGCCGGAGCCGTCGCTGCTGCCCCTCAGGTCCAGCAACCACAGCAACAGCAGCAGCCACAGCAGTCTCCACAACAGCAACCATCGCAACCACAGCAGCAGCAGCAACAGCAGGTGGTGCAGCAACAGCCAGCACCACCACCTCCACCTGCGCCCAAAGATGATCAAAACCTAACCTGCCAATGGAATGGCTGCTCGGAGAAGTTTGATTCCGCTGAAGATCTATACGTGAGTAACTCTTAACCGTCATTGTTTCCTACACCCACTCCTTTTTGTGGGTCCGTAGTTCCTAGTTCTTGCAGACGTATCCAGACCAATGACAAAGACGGAGGCTAATAACACAATCGCAGAATCACTTGTGTGATGTCCATGTGGGTCGCAAAAGTACTAATAACCTATGCTTGACCTGTGCATGGGGTACCTGCCGCACGAACACAGTCAAGCGTGACCACATTACGTCGCACATTCGAGTCCATGTTCCACTGAAGCCACATAAGTGTGAGTTCTGTGGAAAGGCCTTCAAGCGTCCTCAGGACTTGAAGAAGCACGTTAAGGTGACAAATCCTCGGCGAACAGTTTATTTTTGTTCTTCCCACAGTAAATTAACACCTGGGAGTAGACGCATGCGGATGATTCTGTAATTTTGCGCAGTCCTGAGCCTGACGGAACACGCCGAGCATCAGCATCGTTGAGGGTAAGTTGCAGTCTGTTTACCAAAACAACTAAAGGACACTTTGCTAATTACGGCATCTAGGGTGACAATGGGCATGCTTATGCTACTTCAGGTGTCGATTGTGAGTTCTGCCAAGTTTCTTGGTTCCGAGTCTGAGCATTAAACTGACCGCTCTACAGCTCTGGCAGCCACTGCCGCGACTGCATATGGATATGGTAATTTCCACCACCCCCAACAATTTCCACATGGTCCTTACCATCCGGCAGGCCTGACAGGCTACTATCCCCCTCCGAATGCTGCTCCTTACGCTCCCGTCTACTATGCCCCTCAGCCTACTCACCAGGGCCAAGACCTCAATCAACAAGCATCAACGGAGAGTAAGAAGCGTGCACTTGAGGGCGCAGATCAGTTCTTCGATGAGGTGAAGAGGCACAAGATACAGCCTGTGTACGACAATGCGATGGCCCAGCGTTTGTCGCAACTGCAGCAGTATATGCCGGTACCACAGGAGAACCTTGACTATCAAGCCCACGGAAACACTCCGGTCACTTCTGCTAGCCAGGCCCATCCATTTACTCTTCCATCTCTCCGCACAAAACAAGAGATCGTAGAAGCAAACAACTTCCTAACAGAGTTATCACACAATCTCTATGATTCTTCTGCACCTGCAGCTGCAACAGCTGTTGCAGCAACCGCCTCGGCAGCAAGTTATACTCAAGCAGGTCGGTTTTTCCCTATCACGCGTGCCATTACTCTTATTGATAACTTGGATACAGCTACCACTCAAGCTGATCAGAACGGAACAACAATAACTTCTGGAGCTCCGGTTGTCTCTATGGGTGCTACAAGTGGGAACACTGTCCTTACACCACCTAGCACTAATTATAATTCCTCTCAATCGCCAGTAGCATCAAATGCTCAACAACAAACTCCGCCCAGCCAGTCCCCATCATCCACCCGAGCCACATACCCAGCTTTACCTGCTGTCTCTGCTGGACAAGATGCATCTGCCAACTACACATCCTCTGTCTCATCCGCCCCACCTGCTCTCGGTACCGCCTTCGACGCCGACCAGCGACGCACATTTAGTGTTGGAGTGTTACAGAAGGCCCCTAGAAATGTGGATGAGATGGACCTCAGTTCTGATGAGGTCATCATACCCAAGACTATTAGCAACAGCTTGATCGATCCTGCATTGGGTGCTGGTGCCAGTCCCACTACTACCACCACCACAACTACCGCCAAAGATGAAAACTGGTATAGGGACTACCAGACCGTTGAGAGTCTACGCACTATCATTGCGGATATGCTGAGGAAGGCGGAGGAGGCTGAGGAGATTGTGGACGAGGAGATGCCGGATTCTAGGCAGGAGATGACGGAGGAGCCCGAGGCATCTTTACCGAATGAGGATTCGAAAGAGAGTGTTGAGGAAGGAGAAGGTGCGGTTAATTACCCGGTTTTGAGGGCCGTCGCGGCGTGTTAGGAACGTTACCGCGCTAGTCGCCGCGTCAAAGTCAAAGAACCTGATCCGCTCTACTACCATGTTATTGGTGGTTGAGAATGTCGTAATCCTTCGTCTGTTCTGTTTGTTGCACGGACTTGATTCAAGAGTTGATTAACTGGTTTACGGAGTCTGACTCATGACTAAGAATTCCTAGATTGCAATGCGCACTCTGGGCTGGTTTTACAGAAAAACGTGGCTGGTTTGCTTTTGTGCTTTTTTCTAAAAAACTCTTCTATCACTTCTTACTGGCTTTCTCCTTTCATATTGCAAATGTTATCCGTATATCTCCCTCCTCGCTGTCTTTCGTTTTATTACTGGGTTCAATTTTTGGGGACTATGATCTGATGGTTGGGCTTTCTGGACTCCTCACCTTACATGATAATGTACCAGTACGGCTGGCGAAAGCCAAACTATCGATGGTATTGCTTGGATTCTATATCATTGTACGTGGGGTTTGCTTTATAGTACTTTTGAAGATTTTATCTGTCAATTTGAGACTAAATTGCTACGTATCTTGATTCATGTTCTCATATTACAAACTCAGTGAGAAGTGTATTGTACGATACAATTGTAGGTTCATGCCTCAGTCAATCTGTTTTCTGCTTTGATTTTATCACACATATGATACCTGCTCACGAAAGTAGAACCCCCCGCAGGCAGAAAAAGTGTAAGCCGAAGGGAGCAGGGGTTTCCTCTGGTGGCCAACTGCGAGTATTGAGCTGATGCCTTAAGGTTATGATGGTACCTACTGTATGTATCTTTAGATCCGAGTTTACCTCACCAAACTGTTTTCAGCCAAATCAGTTGACTTGATTGACTTCGCCACTATCCCGTATTTAGTTGAATTATTTTATTTTTATATATACGGGCTTAAGATTCGCGCGTTGCGATAATTTATGGGTCATCTAAGTACTACATAAGTACTGTACAGTACTCTACATACAGTCTTACAGTCAATAGATTGGCTTCCCGTCACCACCGTCTGCAGCTGCAGGAACTTTTATATCTCCAGTGTGTGTAGAATTCTCCGCATCTGTTTTTTGATCTGTTTTTGATCTATTTTTGTTATAACGCTTCTACGCCCTTACATTGATAGGCATCTATCGAATCAACCTAGTTAGAAGTAAACTCTTGTTCAATAGGTACTCTACTCCGCTCCCTTTCTCTTACAACAACACTCTCTAAGCCTGCATACAGCTTGCTTTCCTTTACACTCACTACAGTACAAGCTATATCCAACAGAGGATCTTACAGATACTACCCCATCGCTCTGTTCAGCTCTTGTCAATTTATACCCATTAAGATACCCCCCCAAATATTCCTAATGACTATTACGCCGCAATCCCCATCTGCTCCTGATGACTCAGACCGAGTTCTGACCATAGCAAGCCATGTACATTCAACACTTCTGGTGTTTCATTATTCTTGCACCTGCTGACCCATCATACAGGTAGTTTTCGGCTACGTAGGCAACTCTGTCACCACTTTTGTCCTCCAATCCCTCGGCTTCGAGGTCTCTGTCCTCAACACCGTCCAATTCAGCAATCACACCGGCTACAACCAATGGACTGGCTACCAAACCACCTCCGAACAAATTTCCCAGCTCTGGGATGGCCTCAAGCAGAGTGAAATTGTCGACGAATACGGCATGCTGTTGACAGGGTATGTCCCTGGCGCAGATGGAGTTGTAGCCGTTGGAAAGATCGGAACAGAGCTCAAGAAACTCAAGCGGCATCAAGGGCGGACTCTATTCTGGGTTCTTGACCCAGTCATGGGTGATGGAGGCAAGCTCTATGTTAGCGAGGAGGTCATCCCAGTATATAAATCTCTGGTACCCCATGCTGACCTCATCACCCCAAACCAATTCGAGACTGAGTAAGACCTTCCTCCACCAGAAAGCTGTATCAAGACTTCTTTGGCTAACATTTCCTCCCACCTCAGAGTCCTGTGCGGGATCAAAGTCGACTCCCTCTCCTCCCTTTCCCTCGCCATCGACACTCTCCATTCCCTCTATCAAATTCCCCACATTGTCATCACCTCCGTAAACTTCCCATCCACCTCCCCCACCGAAGCCGAAGAAATGCTCTGCGCCGGCTCATCCATAACCTCTACCGGCGCTTCTCGGAAATTCTTCCTCCCCGTCCCCATAATACCTGGTGTATTTGTTGGAACAGGGGATATGTTCTCTGCACTTACCCTTGCCCGATTCAGGGAGCAAGCTGAGCTCGCAGGACTACTAGACACAGAGTCATGGTTGTCTGCCAATAGCGTGAGGGCGACCGAATTACCACTTGCAAAGGCTCTGGAACAGGTATTGGGGAGTATGCATAAGGTTCTGGAGAGGACGAGGGTTGTGAGGGATAGGAAGCTTGCGGGGCTGGGGTTAGGGGAAGATAAGAAGATGGATAATGTGAGGAAGATGAAGGCGAGTGAGTTACAGTTGGTAAAGGGGCAGAGGGATTTACTACAGCCAGGGGATGATTATAAGGCTCTACCGTTGGATGTAGATATCAATTGGGGGGTCAAAATCCCTGCTTAACCTTAATCCGGGCAGCGGGAGGGGGCGAAATAGGCTTATTGAATTGGAGCGATTTCTTTGTGTGTTTTTTAATTTAGATTCCATGAGTTTCACGAGAGAATATCCTATTTTGGGTTTTTGTTTATAGAGTACAGGCGTGTTCCAGTTACCCTCAACTTGAGTCTTTGTAAAAAATAAACATATCAATCTACTAAAAAACAAACTCCAACTCCAACCAACATACTGTAGCCTTTACCAAGAAGAGAAAAGAGATTACTTTTCCGAAAAACGCACAAAACCGCTTGCTGCTTTTCCCACTTCCTTCATTCCTCCTCACTATCCGCTTTCTATAGCCAGCTCACACTCCCAGGTGAATATCCTCATGTCTGTAATGATCCCCCACAACCCTATACAAGAAACTCGGCGCATGGCCCCCCAAATTCGTCACATACAAATCCACCAACTCTGCTGGTACATAATCAAACACTGGATTGAGTACGCTCACGACCTTCTCTCCGTCGCCCTCACCAATCCCCCCCAGTACCTCCCACGGTACCACCTTCCCGGGATCACCAACTTCCACCAACGCCTCCCAGTCATAAGGGTACATCGGGCTCAGTTTATACACCCCCGACACGACCACCACGGGGGTCGAGTGGTCTCTGGCTGCTTTCGCGATCGTTCGGGCGCCGGCTACGGCGAGTAAACCACCGTTTGCTAAGACGGCATGGGTGCCAAGGATGACTTTGTTGACGCGGGACATGATAGCGTAGACTGCTGCGTCGGGGATAAGGATGACGTTGATTCCTGCTTGAGCGAGGGTTTTTTGGAATTGCTCTGTGGGTACTTCGTCTAAGGCGTCATCATCACCAATGGGAGTTGTGGGGTCGAGGCCCATGACTCGAGCATGGGTGGCTTCATGGTCGTTGGGGAAGCCCTCGGCGACGATGACCGTAAATGTGCGTTTTGAGGCTGCTTTGAGGAGGAATTTTTGCACGGTGAGGGAAGAGCCATGGGTGAGAATGATTTCGTTGCTGTGGATGTGGTCGAGGGAGTATGAGGCAATTTGGTCATCGACGGTGAGGAGCTCGTCGAGGATCTCTTGCAGGCCTTCGATGATGCCAGGTTTCATGTCGCGGGCGGGGCCGGGAGGAGGAGGAGGTGGGG
>Ga0307514_10002108_pt1 | contig 21460 bp, 13 predicted proteins | sample 16_EM_MG_FD_203088 | JGI IMG/M metagenome (GOLD analysis project Ga0307514, IMG submission 203088) | Populus trichocarpa ectomycorrhiza microbial communities from riparian zone in the Pacific Northwest, United States - 16_EM | ecosystem: Host-associated > Plants > Roots > Unclassified | place...
GGCCGCTGCGCCGCCGCCGCGGCTGGCGCCTGCCGGCCTATGTGCTCTCCATCGTGCTGGGCACCGCGTGGCTGCTGACGGCCGTGGCCAACGGCCTGCCGCAGCCTCGCGACTGGACCACGGCCGCCGCGATGGCGCTGCTCGCATGGCCGCTGTCGGAGGCGTTGATCGCCCTGGCGCAGCGCATCATGGCCGAGTCGGTGCGGGTGCAGGCATTGCCGCGCCTCGACTTCGCGGCCGGCATTCCCGAACGGCACCGCACGCTGGTCGTCATTCCCACGCTGCTGAGCTCGCCCGCGAACACCGTGCAGCTCGCCCACCGGCTCGAACTGCACTGGCTCGCCAACCGCGAGGAGCACGCCCAGTTCGCACTGCTGACCGACTGGGCCGACGCCCCGCAAGCCTCGCTGCCGGAAGACGCACCGCTGCTCGACGATGCCATTGCGCGCATCGCCGCCCTCAACGCGAAATATCCGGCGCCTGCCGGCGCGGCCCCGCGCTTCCTGCTGCTGCACCGGCCGCGCAGCTGGAGCGGCACCGAGGAGCGCTGGATGGGCTGGGAGCGCAAGCGCGGCAAGCTCGAAATGCTGATGCGCCTCTTGGCAACCGGCGACGCCAGCGGCTTTCTGCCGCTCGCGCCGGGCCAGCAGCTGGCACCGGGACGAACGCCCTATGTGCTGACCCTCGACAGCGACACCGGCCTGCCGCCCGGCGCGTTGCGCGACCTGGTGTCGATTGCCGCCCACCCGCTCAATGCGCCCGAGATCGATGCGCAAAGCCGGCGCGTGGTGGCGGGCTTCGGCATTCTCCAGCCGCGCATCGTGACGCCGTTCCCGATGCGCAGCGAGCGCTCGTTCTTCCACTGGATGTTTGCCGGGCAGTGCGGGCTCGACCCCTACGGCAGCGGCGCCTCCGACATCTACCAGGACGTGTTCGGCAGCGGCTCCTTCACCGGCAAGGGCCTGCTGAACGTGCGCGCGGTGCATGCCGCGCTCGACCAGCGCCTGCCCGAAGGCGCGGTGCTGAGCCATGACCTGCTCGAAGGCACGGTCGCGCGCTGCGCGATGGTGAGCGACGTGGTGCTGATCGAGGACCACCCGCACCACTCCGGCGTGGCCGCATCGCGCGTGCACCGCTGGGTGCGCGGCGACTGGCAGCTGCTGCCGCTGCTGTGGCGCGCCAGGCACTTCGGCATCGACGCGCTCGGACTCTGGAAGATGGGCGACAACCTGCGCCGCTCGCTGGTGGTGCCCGCTTCCTTCGCGCTGCTGGTGCTCGTGATCTTCACGCAGGCCATGCCGCTCGGATGGGCGCTGGCCGCGGTCGCCTCGGCGCTCACGCTCGGACCGCTGCTCGGCGCCCTGGCCGGCCTGGTGCCGACGCGCCGCGCCATCGAGCTGCGCCACTTCTTCGACGTCGGCGCGGTCGAGCTGCTGCGCGCCATGGCGGGCGCGGCCTGGCAGTTCGTGCAGCTGGCGGCACAGACGCGCCTGCTGCTCGATGCGATGTTCCTGGCGACGTGGCGGCTGACGGTCAGCCGCAGGCACCTGCTCCAATGGACCACGACGGCGCAGGCCCAGGCCCAGTCCAGCCAGCAGCTGCCGCCCTTCCTGCGCAATGCGGCCCTCAGCAGCGTGCTTTGCCTGGCACTGGCCGTGGCAGCGGCGCGCTGGAGCGCCTATCCGGTGGCCGGGCCGCTGCTGTTCGTGGCCTGGGCGCTGGCGCCGTTCGCGGCCTGGTGGAGCAGCCGCGTCGATGCGCGGGTGCCCGATCCGCTCCGCGCCGAACAACGCAGCTACCTGGAGAAACTGGCGCACGACACCTGGCGCTTCTTCGAGTACGTGGTCGGCCCGGAAGACAACCACCTGCCGCCCGACAACCTGCAGCTCGAGCCGCAGCCGACCATCGCCCACCGCACCTCGCCGACCAACATCGGCATGTACCTGCTGGCCGCTTGCTGCGCGCGCGAGTTCGGCTGGATCGACACCGCGGCGCTGCTCGCGCGCATCACCGCCACGCTCGACACCGTCGAGCGCATGCAGAAGCACCAGGGCCATCTCTTCAACTGGTACCACACACTGACGCTGCAGCTGCTGCCGCCGGCCTACGTGTCCAGCGTGGACAGCGGCAACTTCGCGGGCCACCTGGTGGCCGTGGCCCAGGCCTGCCGCACCTTCGCCGCGGAAGGCTGCCAGAGCCACGAGGAACCCGCGCTGGAGGCGCTCGCACAGCGCTGCGATGCGCTGCATGCGGGCATGGATTTCAGCGGCCTCTACGACCCCAAGCGGCACCTGTTCCACATCGGCCTGCGCGTCGAGGAGAACGTGCTCGACGCGAGCTACTACGACCTGCTGGCTTCCGAGGCGCGCTTGTTGAGCTTCCTGGCGATTGCGAAGGGGGATGTACCCCGCCGCCACTGGATGGCGCTGGGCCGGCCGTTCCTGCTGGTGGGTTCCCAGCCCGGGCTCAAGTCGTGGTCCGGTTCGATGTTCGAGTACCTGATGCCGGCGCTCGTGATGTCCGAGCCCGCCGACGGCCTGCTGCAGGTGGCCAACGCCGCGGCCATCGCCGCGCAACAGGCCTTCGGCCGTTCGCTGAAGCTGCCGTGGGGCGTTTCGGAGTCGGCCTACTTCGCGCAGGACCATTCGCTGGCCTACCAGTACTCGCCCTTCGGCGTGCCGCGCCTCGCGCTGCGCCGCACGCCGCCGACCGACCGCGTGGTGGCGCCCTATGCCAGCGCCATGGCCGCCGCGCTTGCGCCGGCCGCGGCGATGGCCAACCTGGAACTGCTCGAATCGCTGGGCGCGCGCGGCGAGTTCGGCTTTCACGACGCGGTGGATTTCACCACCTCGCGCCAGGCCAATGGCCAGGACTTCACCGTGGTGCGCAACTTCATGGCGCATCACCAGGGCATGTCGCTGGTGGCGCTGTGCCATGTGCTGCGCACCGAGGCGCCGCGCCGCTGGTTCGGCAGCGCCGCGCTGGTGCAGGCGCACGAATCGCTGCTGCACGAGCGCACGCCACGGCAGATCATCGGCAGCGCCGACCCGCGCACGCCGCCCGAGCCCAGCCTGACCGAACTGGCGCCGCTGTTCCAGCCCCGCGCGGTGGACCCGACGGTGTCCGGCTTCCAGCCCACGCACTTGCTGTCGAACGGGCGCTACACGGTGGCCCTGCGCGCCAACGGCGCGGGCGTGAGCCGCTGGCATGCATTCAACGTGACCCGCTGGCGCGACGATCCGCTGCGCGACAGCCACGGCACCTTCTTCTACCTGCGCAATATCGAACAGGACACAGGCCCGCACGAACTCGTCTCGCTCACCGCCCTGCCCGCGCCCGGCGCCGGCTGGACCTACCGCACGCGCTTTCTCGCCGAGCAGGTGCAGTTCGAAGCCGCCGGCGATGGCTTGCAGGTTCGCACCACGGTGCTGATCAGCCCCGAGGACGACACCGAACTGCGCAACATCACGCTGCACAACGCCGGCGAAGAGACCCGCACGCTCGAACTCGTCTCCTACTTCGAGCCGGTGCTGTCGTATCCCAAGGCCGACGAGGCGCATCCGGCCTTCGCCAACCTGTTCGTCGAAGCGCGCTGGGAGCCTTCGTGGCGCGCGCTGCTGCTGACGCGCAAGCCGCGCCTGCACGGCGACCCGGTGGTGGCCGCCGCGCACTTCCTCGCCTCGGTCGATGCCCATGTGCTTTCCGTCGACTGCATGACCGACCGGCGCGCCTTCATCGGGCGCAACCGCTCGCTCGCGAGCCCCGCGCTCGATGCGCAGCCGCTGGCGGCCGACGGTACGCCGGTGAACGGCCTCGACCCCATCGCATGCCTGCGCGTGCGCCTGTCGATCGCACCGGGCGCCACCGCGCGCCTGAGCTTCGCCACCGCCGCCGACGAAAGCATCGAGGCGCTGATGCCCAGCATCGACCGCTATCTGGAGCCGATGCACGTCGAGCGCGCCACGCGCATGGCCGCCACGCTGGCGCAGGTGCGGCTGCGCGACCTGAGCATTGCGCCCGCACAGACCTTCGCGCTGCAGGACCTGACGACCATCCTCACCTACACCACGCCACGCGTGATGAAGGACCGCGGCCTGGTCGACCTGCGGCAGATCTGGCGCTTCGGCATCTCGGGCGACAAGCCCATCGTGCTGGTCGCGATCCATTCGATGAACGGCATGGGGCTGGTCAACGCGCTGCTGCGCGCGCAGCCCTGGTGGGGCTTCGGCGGCGTGGCCTGCGACCTGGTGGTGCTCAACAGCGAGCCGAACTCCTACCTGATGCCCCTGCAGCGCGAGATCGAGGCCCTGCGCCTGCGCGTTGCGCACCAGACCCAGAACAGCTTTCCGCGCAACGACACGGCGGGCTTCTACCTGCTGCGCGACCACGAGGTGGCACCCTCGGAGAAAGCCGCGCTTTCGAAGCTGGCGCGCGTGGTGTTCACCGCCGACGGGCGCTCGCTCGAGCTGCAGGTGGCGGCGCTGCACGAGGCGCGGGTCGCCCCCGGCACGGACGCCGAGGCCCCGGCGGCATCGTCGCGTGCCGCCTTGCTGGCACGGCCCGCGGCGGCTTCTTCCGCGAAAGCGCCCGCGGGAAGCTTCGACGCCGAGAGCGGCGAGTTCCGCTTCGAGGTCGATGCCGCCCACCGCACCCCGCGCCCCTGGATCAACGTGATCGCCAACGCCGGCTTCGGCTTCCAGGTGTCCGAATGGGGCACCGGCTTCACCTGGGCCGGCAACAGCCGCATGCACCAGGTCACGCCATGGTCGAACGACCCGGTGCAGGACCCGGCCTTCGAGCACTACCTGCTGCAGGACCTTGCCTCGGGCGCGCTGCTGCCGCTCACGCCGGCGGGCCAGGGTGCGGGGGATGGCGGCGAAGTGCGCCACCGCGTGCGGCATGGCCAGGGCTACACGGTCTTCGAATGCCGGCAAGGGGAGCTGGCCCTCGAGACCACCTTCTTCGCGGACCGCGACGACGCCGTCAAACTGGTGCACGTGCGCGTGCGCAACCAGGGCTCCGGCCCGCGGCGCCTGCGCGCCCTCGGCATGGCCGAGTGGCAGCTCGGCGCCGCGCGCGGCGAACGGCGCACCATTCACTGCTGGAAGCCGGAAGACCAGCCCGCGGTGTTCGGCCAGCAGCGTGAATCGAGCACGGGCTTCGGCGGCAGCACGGCCTTCCTGCTGCTGGCGGGATTGCAAGGCGCGACGACGGGGGCCACGCAGTGGACCTGCGACCGCAACGAATTCTTCGCCGGGCGCGGCATCGTCGAAGTGCCCGACACGCTGGCGCGGCGCGCCGGCGGCGGGCTCGATGCCTGCGCGGCCATCGGCGGCGAGTTCGTCGTCGGTGCCGGGGAGGCCGCCAGCTTCACCTTCGTGCTGGGCCACGCCGCCGACGCCGACGCGGCGCTGGCGCTCGCTCGCCGCTGGCGCCAGCGCGACGTGCCCGAAGCGCTGGCGCAAGCGCGCGGCTTCTGGGACGAACTGCTGGGCCGTCTTGAGGTGCGCACGCCCGATCCGCTGTTCGACGCCATGGTCAACCGCTGGCTCATCTACCAGACGCTGGCCTGCCGGCTCTGGTCGAAGGCCGGCTTCTACCAGGCCGGGGGCGCCTTCGGCTTTCGCGACCAGCTGCAGGACGCGATGGCCTTCGCGCTCACCGATCCATCGCGGCTGCGTGCGCAGATCCTGGTCAATGCGGCGCGGCAGTTTCCCGAAGGCGACGTGCAGCACTGGTGGCACATGCCTGGCGGCGCCGGCGTGCGCACGCATTTTTCGGACGACCTGCTGTGGCTGCCCTTCGCGACGGCGCACTACGTCGAGGTGACCGGCGATGCAGCGCTGCTCGACCAGGTGGCAGGGTTCATCGAAGGCCCCGCGATTCCCGAGGGCGCCGAAGACGCCTACTACGCGCCGCAGCACAGCGGCCGCACGGCCACCGTGTTCGAGCACGGCGCGCTGGCCATCGACCGCAGCCTGAAGACCGGCGTGCACGGCCTGCCGCTGATGGGCACCGGCGACTGGAACGACGGCATGAACCGGGTCGGCCATGAAGGCCGCGGCGAATCGGTCTGGCTGGCGTGGTTCCTGTGCAGCGTGGTCGAGCATTTCGCGCCGATTGCGCAAGCGCGCGGCGAGCCCGATCGGGCCGCGCGCTGGAACGAGGCCCGGCGCGGCTGGATCGCTGCGCTGCACGATGCCGGCTGGGACGGCGCCTGGTTCCGCCGCGCCTTCTTCGACAACGGCGCGCCGCTCGGTTCGTCGGCCAACGACGAGTGCCGCATCGACCTGATCGCGCAAGCGTGGTCGGTGCTCTCGGGCGCATCGGACGACGCCCACACCGGGCCCGCCATGGCCGCCGTCAAGAAGCATCTGCACGATGAGCCGGCCGGCCTGCTGCGCCTGTTGACGCCGCCCTTTGCCCACTCGGCCAACAATCCCGGCTACATCCAGGCCTACCCGCCCGGCGTGCGCGAGAACGGCGGACAGTATTCGCACGGCGCCGTGTGGGCGCTGATGGCGCAGGCACTGCAGGGCGACCATGAAGCGGCATGGCAAAGCTTCGAGGGCCTGAGCCCGGCGCACCGCGCGATGCATCCGCAGCGCGGGCCCGCCTACGAGCTGGAGCCCTACGTGATGGCCGGCGACATCTACGGCGCCGCGCCGTATGTCGGCCGCGGCGGCTGGAGCTGGTACACCGGCTCGGCCGCATGGCTGCACCGCGCCGCGGTCGAAACGCTGCTGGGCCTCTGCGTCAAGGGCCGCATGCTCTCGCTGACGCCGCGCGTGCCTGCGCACTGGCCGGGGTTCGAGATTGCGCTGCGGCTCGGGGAGCGGCGCCTGACACTGCAATGGGGGACGCCCGATGCCGCCGGAACGCCCACGCACCATGCCGCCATCGGCGAATGGATCGACTGGCAGGCGCTGCCGGCCAACGCGGTGCTGCGGGTGGGTTAAGGTCCGCGAGCCGATTCCATCCTGATATCCATGACCACCATCCAGTCCCGCCGCAAGCTCATCGTTTTCATCCTGCTGTGCGTGGCGGTCGCGGGGGCGCTGGTGCGGCATTACGCGGAGCGCGGCACGACCACGCGCGACATCGGCACGTTGCTGATGGTGCTGTGGGTGCCCATCATCGGCAACGTCATTGCCTGGCTCATCGGCAAGCTGCCGCGGCGCGCGCCGCCGGCCGAGCCCGCCACCTTCGATGCCGCGCACGCGTTCACGCCCCACCTTCGGGCCGAACTCACGCTGCGCCCGCCGGCACTGCCTTCGCACGACGTGCCGCTTGCCGCGGGGGAATACCGCTGCGCGCTGGTGATCGACAACGAAGGCTTCTCGGCCCGCTGGTTCGTGCCGCCGGGAGAAGTGCTCGCGCGGGGAAAGCCGCATGCGCTCGACATCGAGCTTCTGTCGCCGCAGACCGCCGTGGCGCGGTTTCCTGCGGGTGCGGTCTTTCGCGTGCTGGTGAGCGACTCCTTCATCGCCGACGGGCGGGTGCTGCCGGCGCCATAGCGAAGGCCGGGTGGCGATCGCCACCATCGCGGTGGCTCGAACGCGCACGCGATTGCAAAAAGGGTCGATTGTTCGCCCTGGGGAAACTGACTACTGCCGCCGGGCCCCTTTGTGGCGGACCTGTCCGCTCCGACACTGGTCAGCCTTTCGCAACAACGTGTCGGTGCGCGCTTGCCGACGCGGTCCAGGACCTTCCCATGATGAATTCACCCAGCAGCAATCCCTGCGTCGACGATCTTGCGCCCGAACCGGCCAAGACCACCCGCTCCGCCTGGCTGGCGGTCGGCTCGATCGCCGTCGGCACCTTTGCCATGGTCTCGACCGAGTTCATGCCGATCGGCCTGCTGACCGACATCGCGCGCGGCCTGAACGTGTCCGACGGCACGGCCGGCCTGATGATCACCATGCCCGGCGTGCTGGCCGCCTTTGCCGGCCCAGCGCTGATCGTGGCGTCGGGCAAGCTCGACCGGCGCACCGTGCTGATCGCGCTCACCACGCTCCTGATCGCCTCGAACCTGCTCGCCGCCTTTGCGCCCAACTTCGCCACCATGCTGGTCGCGCGCCTGATGCTCGGCCTGTGCGTGGGCGGCTTCTGGACCTTTGCGCCGGCCGCCGCCACGCAGTTGGTGCCGGACGCCTCCAAGGCGCGCGCCATGTCGCTGGTGCTGGCGGGCGTGTCCGCCGCCACCGTGCTGGGCGTGCCTGCCGGCTCGTTCCTGGGCACGCAGTTCGGCTGGCGCGCCTCGTTCGCGGTGACCGGCGCGCTGGCGGCCGCGGTGCTGCTGGTGCAGCTGTGGCTGCTGCCCGCCATACCGCCGGTGCGCGCCATCGGTGCGCGCGACCTGCTCACGCCGCTGACACGCCGCATGGCGCAGGTCGGGCTGCTCGCGGTGCTGTTCTTCATTGCCGGCCACTTCGCGGCCTACACCTACCTGAAGCCGCTGCTGCAGCAGGTGTTCGGGCTGGCGCCGAACGCGGTCTCGACGCTGCTGCTGGTGTATGGCGCGGTCGGCTTCATCGGCACCTTCGTCGGCGGCAGCCTGGTGGCGCGCAGCGTGCGCGGCACCACGCTGCTGGCGGCGCTGATGCTCGCCACGGCACTGCTGCTGTCGACCCTGATCGGCAGCGGCATGGTGGCCGGCGCGGTGGTGGTGTTCATCTGGGGCGTGGCCTTCGGGTTGATCCCGCTGGCGCTCACCGGCTGGATGATGGAGGCCGTGCCCGACGCGCCCGAGGCCGGCCAGGCGCTGCTCGTGAGCGGCTTCCAGGTGGCGATCGCCTCCGGCGCGCTGATCGGCGGCGTGACGGTCGACAACTTCGGCATCTCGAGCACGATGGTGCTGAGCGGCGTGCTGGTGCTGATTGCCGCGCTCATCGTCGGCACGCTGGGCCGCGCGCGCGGCGGCGCGGCGGCGCTGGCTACTTCGGCCGAATAGCGCGTCCGGGCCTTTTTCCCGCCGCGACGATCGCATCGAGCACCACGCGCAGGGCCTTGTTGACCGGCTTGTCGCGCCGGATGACCACGGCCAGCGTGCGGTGCATGCGGGGGTTCAGGCGGCTGATCTTCAGGCCCGGGTGCGCGCCGCGGCCCTCCATGGCCATGCGCGGCACGATGCCGTAGCCCAGCCCGGCGGCCACCATTTCCTTCATGGCCTCGACGCTGCCCAGCTCCATGACGGGCTGCGGCTGCAGGCCTTCGGCCGCGAACCAGCGGTCGACCAGCTTGCGCGTGTTGGCCGCGGGCTCGAACAGCACCAGCGGCAGCGCGGCCAGGTCGGCCGGCGCCACGCGCGCTTTCAGCGGCGCGAGATCGCTGCGGCCGATGGCGACGAACTCGTCGTCGAGCACCTGCATCACGCTCAGCGAACGCCCCGCAGCCGGCAAGGTGACCAGCGCGAGATCGATGCTGTTCTCTTCCACCTTGCGCACCTGGTCGTCGGTATTGCCGGTGCTCACCACGATGCCGAGCGCCGGGAACTGCTCGCGCAGGCCGCGCAGCACGGCCGGCAGGAAATGCAAGCAGGCGGTGGCGCCGGTGCCCAGCCGGACCCGGCCCGTCACGCCGCTCGCATGGCCCGCCAGCGCATCGATGGCGTTCTCCACCGCGGTCTCGATGTGGTGGCTGTGCCGCAGCAGCTCCGCGCCCGCCGGCGTGGCCCTGGCGCGCTTGCCCACACGCTCGACCAAGCGCACCGCGAGCCTGCGCTCCAGCTGGCGGACCTGCAGGCTCACCGCGGGCTGCGTAAGGCCGAGCCGGTCGGCCGCGGCCGAGAAGCTGCCGGTTTCGATCACCAGCCCGAAGGACTTGAGCTGGTCGAGGTTCAGTGTCTTGTCCAAAGTATTTCTTATGCCTTGCATAGGTCAGCGAAGCTTCACTTATTGATTGTGCAGCGTCAAGATCCGGGCCATGCCTTCGTCCATCCGAGCTTCCGCCGCCACCGTTGAAATCCTCGATGCCGAGCCGCACCACATGGCCTCGATCCAGGCCATCTACAGCCACTACGTGCTGCACGACCTGTGCTCCTTCGAGGAAGAGGTGCCCAGCGTCGATGAGATGCAGGCGCGCCGCGCCGGCGTGCTTGCGCGTGGCCTCCCCTATCTCGTCGCGGTGAAGGATGGCGAAGTGGCCGGCTATGCCTATGCGAGCCCCTACCGCAGCCGTTCCGCCTACCGCCACACGGTGGAAGATTCGATCTATGTCGCAGCAGGCCTGCAGGGCCACGGCATCGGCCGGGCGCTGCTCCAGGAGGTGATCCGGCGCTGCACCGACGGCGGCTTCACGCAGATGGTGGCGGTGATCGGCAACAGCGCCAATGCCGGCTCGCAGCGCGTGCACCAGAGCCTCGGCTTCGAGACGGTGGGCGTGCTGCGCAACGTCGGCTTCAAGTTCGGGCAGTGGGTCGACACCGTGCTCATGCAACGTGCGCTGCGCTGAGCCGGGCCCCGCGCGCGGATGGCTCGCGCTGCTGTGCGCGAGCCGGCTGCTGCAGGCCATGGTGGTCACCGCCTATTCCGGCGTGCTGCCCTTCATGATGGCCGACTGGCACATGACGGCCGCGCAGGCCGGATCGATCCAGAGCGCGTGGCACATCGGCTACATGAGTTCGCTGTTTGCCGTGGGCCTGTTGGCCGACCGCTACGGCCCACACCGCGTCTTCTTCGTCGGCAGCGCGATCAGCGCATGCTCGGCACTGGCTTTTGCCATCTTCGCGCACGACCACCTTTCGGCGCTGCTGCTCTACGGCCTGGCCGGGCTCTGCGCGGGCGCCTCGTACACACCGGGCCTGCAGCTCCTGGCGCGCAACGCCGAACCCGCCGTGCGCGGCCGGGCGATGGGGCTCTTCCTCGGCGCGGCGTCGATGGGCTACGCCTTGTCGCTGGCGGTGGTGGCGGCATTCAGCCACGCACAACACTGGCGGCTCGGCCTGCTGGTGGCCGCGGGCTGCACGTTCGCGGGTGCACTGCTGACGGTGCCGGCCCTGCGGCGCATGCGGCCGCCCGTGCCATCCGCCAGCACGGGAGCGGCACGCGAAGGTACCTGGCTGGCGCTGGCCGAGACCGTGCGCGACAAGCCCGCCATGGCCGGCAACTGGGCCTATGCCTTTCACTGCTGGGAGCTGATGGCCTTGTGGGCCTGGCTGCCGGCCTACCTGGTCGCCTCTGCCGGCGGCGCCGCGCCATGGCAGGGCGCGGGCATTGCGCTGGCGGCATTCGCGCATCTGGCGAGCGTGTTCGGCAGCATTGCAGGCGGCACCGCGTCCGATCGCTTCGGCCGCGCCCGCATCATGATGGCCGCCACGCTCATGAGCCTGTGCATGTCCTTCGCGTTCGGCTGGATGTGGACCTGGCCGCTGTGGCTGCTGGCTGCGATGGCCGCCATCTACAACCTGCTCGCGATCGCAGACTCTTCCGTCTATTCGACCGCGCTGGCCGACGTGGTGGCGCCGCACCGGCTGGGCGTGGCGTATTCGGTGCGCTCGGTGATGGGCTTCGGCGCGGGTGCGCTCAGTCCGTGGCTGTTCGGCCTTGCGCTGGACTGGGGGCAGACGCGCTTCGGCCTCGGCAGCACGCACAGCTGGGTGGTGGCATGGAGCTCGGTCGGGCTCGGCGCGCTGCTGGGGCCGTGGATGATCGTGCGCTTCGGCCGGCTGGAGCGCGCCCGGCGTGTTCGGTGAGCGTCGCGCTCCATCGCGCACGCGCGCTGCCGCTGCGCCGGATCGCCCGCCCCCTCACCCCCCGATCGGATATTCCATCGCCACCCGGATCTGCCGCGCATCGAGTTCACCCTGCGCCTTGTTGCTGCGGTGCACGCCATATCGCAGCAGCAGGGCCAGCCCCTTGGCGGCCCCGTCCGGGACCGTATAGCGCAGCCACAGGTCGCGCTCCCAGTGCCTGCCGTCCTTGCCGTAGCCCAGCCAGGCATAGCCGCCGCGGGCGGGCACGCGGCTGCCGTCGATGCCGCTGCCGCGGATGTAGGCCGCGCCCAGGCTGAGCCCCGGCGCGCCCCAGCTTGCGGCGTCGACTTCGTAGCGCAGCTGCCACGACTGCTCGCGCGGCGCGTTGAAGTCCGACAGCTGCGCCGCATTGCCGAGCCAGATGGCGCCGCGTGTCACGTAGTCGAACGGCGTGTCGCCCGCCACCTTCTGCCAGCCCAGGCCCACGCGGTGCGGGCCGTGGCTGTAGGTGCTCATCAGGCTGGCGGTGGTGTTGTCGACAGAGCCCGCCAGCGCGCGGCCCGTGTCCTTGCTGTGGTAGAGCTGCAGGTCGAAGGCCAGCGCGCGCTTTTCCTGCAGCGGCACCGTGTAGTAGGCCCCCAGGTAGCTGGTGCGCCAGGTGTCCTTCAGGCGGCTGAGGTAGGCCGTGAGCGAGAGCGAGGGAATGCCCTTCCAGGTGCCGCCGGCAAAGTCGAAGGCATCGCCGCGCGGCGACTTCGGGTCGAGGTAGTTGACGACCAGCGGGTTGCCGGTGCCGCGCGCATTGCGGTCGGTCGAGCCGGTGAAATGGCCGGCCTGCAGCGTGAGCTTGTCGAACTCGTTGCTCGTGAGCAGCCAGCCGCGCATGGTCTCGGGCAGCAGGCGGGTGTCGGAGGAACTGAAGATCGGCGTCTTGGTGCGCTGCTCGCCCACCTTGAGAACGGTGGAAGAGATGCGCGCCTTGAAGGCCGCGCCGCCGCGCGCAATGCCGTCCTGCGCATAGCCCTGGCGGTCCACCGGCAGCATGCGGATCTTGCCGACGCGGAAATCGTCGCCCTCGAGGTTCTGCGCAAAGTAGGCGTGCGCATCGGCGCCGAACCCGACCAGGCCGCGCGTGAAGCCCGATTCCACCGAGCCCATGAGGCCGTAGCCCCATTCTTCCGCGTAGTCGCTGCGCCTGGCCCGGGGCAGTGTGGCATTGCGCCCGCCGTTGCTCCTGCCGCCGTCGAGGTAGTCGCGGCGTTCATAGACGGTTCGATTCAGCAGGCTCCAGCGGGTGTCTTCGATGAAGCCTCCGGCGGCTTCGCGGGTCGGGTCCTCGGCGCCGCAAGCGCCGCCGGCGAGCACCATCAGCGCGGCGCCCCAGCAGCTTCCGACCACCGGAAAGCGCCATCGAGGGCCTTGCGCCAGGGGCGAAGAGGCTGCGGGGAACGTTGTCGAATGCAGGCGGGTCATGTCGTGGCCCTCCTCATTCCGGCGCATGCGCGAGCCGGAAGGACAGCGTGGCCAGGTGCTCGACCTTGTCGGTGGCGGCGGGATCGTCCGAAGGCGCGTCGTGCTTCGCGGCGATCACGTTGAGCCCCTGGTTGCGCACCGGCAGCGTGACGGCGCCATCGGCGGCGCTCAGGAGCGGTTCGCCATCCGGGTCGTTGAGGAAGTCGGCCAGCACCGGCACGCCCGCGGCGGGCTTGCCGCGGTAGAGCACGCGCAGGCGCAGCGGCTGGCCCCGCATCGCGGGCAGCGCGGCGTCGATGGGCACGATCTGCAGCGCATGCCCAGGCAGGGCCGCGAGCGGCTGGGTAAGCGGCGCGCGCAGGTGGACCGCGTACTTGAAGTTGTGGCCGCTGGCGACGGCGCCGGCCACCTCGCTCTTCGGCTTCTTGAGCCACTGCCCATCGGCCGACTTGGTCCAGATGCCGTTGTCCAGCACGGCGGCAATGACGGCAGGCTGCTCGCGCAGATCGACCAGCGCAAGCTTGCCGGCCGCCTCGAGCGCGGTGGGCACCGAGCGGCCCGCTGCGTCGTAGCCTGCGATCGACTTGATCAGCGGCAGGCGCCTGGCGGCGTCGAGGTCGTCGCCGCCCTCGCCGTAGATCAGGGCCAGGTCGCCCGAGCGCTGGGCGAACCAGATGCCATGGGCCTGGGCCGCCATCGATGCGGCCCACATCAGCGACACCACCATGGCGCCGCGCAACCAGGGATTGCGAAGGAATGCCATGGCGGTCACAGGTACTTGAGCCAGGCGATGTCGCGGCGCCGGGCCTTGAAGGCGGCAAAGGCGCGCACGGCCGGATAAAGCAAGGCGGCGAGCGCGAGCGCGCAGAGCCACACCATCCAGAGGGCGTCGAAGCCGAAGACCTTTCCCTTGTTGACGCCCCAGGCCGCCTCGGCGCCCAGGTAGAGGAACTTCAGCACATACAGGTGCAGCACATAGAAGAACATCGGCGCGGCGCCGAACACGGCGAGCCAGGCCATCCAGCCGCTGCCCTGCCGGCGCTCGAATCCGCGCAGCACCAGCAGCCCGATGCCGAGCGTGAGCGCAATGAACAGCAGCGACGGCGGGTACTTGGTGATGTTGACGAAGCTCATCGCGCTGGCCAGTGCGGTGTCGCCCGCCGCCCAGGGCCTGTCGCCATAGACGTTGAGCGCACGCAGCACGAGGAAGCCCGCGAGCAGCCCCCATCCCCAGGCCAGCAGCCGACGCTGGCGCTGCTGCGCATCGGCGGCGGGCAGGAACCACGGCCCGGCGGCGTAGCCGAGCGCGATCACGCCGATCCACGGCAGCAGCGGATAGGAGGTGCGCATCTTCAACGTGTCGCTCACTTCGATCCAGCCGCGGTCGTGCAGGATGGCCCATGGCACATGCAACACGTGGCCGACGGGAAAGTGCACGCCGTCGAGCAGGTTGTGGCCTGCGACCAGCACGATGCCCAGCACGATGAGCACCTTGCGCGGCAGCCACACGAGCGCCGCGAGCGCCAGCATGCTCAGGCCGATGATCCAGATCACCTGCAGGAACACCTTGGCGGGCGGGAACTGGAAGGTCCACGCGAAGTTGATGACGGTGACTTCGAGCAGCACGAGGAACAGCCCGCGCTTCCACAGGAAGGAGGAAGCGGCCGCGCGGCCGTCGGGCTGCTTCGAGGCGTAGAGAAAGGCCGACAGCCCGGTCAGGAACACGAACACCGGCGCGCACAGATGCGCCAGCAGGCGGCTGAAGAACAGCTCGGGCGGCGTCTCGGCCACGACCATCGGATCGGGCACCTGGTGGTGCAGGAAGAAGGTCTCGCGCACGTGGTCTAGCAGCATGAACAGGATCACGAGGCCGCGCAGCGCATCGATGGAAAGAAGCCGGGCCGCAGCGGCGGCCCGGACGCCGGCAAGGGCCGCGGCAGGCGACCCGGCCTGGCCCGGCAAAGGAGTGGATGAGATTTCGGTCATTGCGTTATTGAGAATTGATTCCCAATATCGTACACACCGAAACTTCTTTTCTCCGGTCTATTCGCCCAAAAGTTCACCGATCGGCTGTAAATCTTCGACCCGGTCGCAGATCGACTTGATCACCATGGTGATGGGAATGCCCAGCAGCAGCCCCCACACGCCCCAGAGCCAGCCCCAGAAGATCACGCCCACGAACACGGCCACCGGGTTCATTCGGCTGGTGCGGCTGGTGAGCCAGGGCATCAGCAGGTTGCCGATCAGCGTATGGATGGAAAGGGACACGCCGCTGACCAGGATGCCCATTTGCAGGCTGTTGAACTGCAGGAAGGCCACCAGCCCCGCGGCCACCAGCACGATCACCGAGCCGATGTAGGGAATGAGGTTGGTCACGCCCGCAATGATTCCCCACACGGGGGCACTCTCGACCCCGATGGCCCAGAACGCGAGGCCGGTCGTCAGGCCCACCAGCGCGCTGACCAGGATCTGCACCAGCAGGTAGCGCTCGATGTTGAGGGTGATGTCGTCGAGCACATGCACGGTGATCTTTTTCTTCTGCAGGCTCGGCCCGGTGATCTTGATCAGCTTGCGCCGGAAAGTGTCGCCGGAGCACAGCGCGAAGTAGGTCAGGAAGGCGACCAGCGTGAGCTGCCCCGCGGCCGCGAGCAGGCCGACAGTGCCGCTGAGCACGTAGTCGCGCACATTGAAGGGCGGCCGCTCGACGACGACGCGCGCGACGCCCTTGCGGGCCGCGACGCGCGCGGAGTTTTCCTCGGCCGCCTTTTCGAGCTGCGCGGCCGCCTGCTGCACGCTTTCGAGCGGCGTGGCGCTGGCGCTCCTGCTGCGGCGCATGGCCTGCCCCAGTTTCTGGGCCGCGATGGGCAGCGACTCGACCAGTTGCGTGGCGCTGCCCGAGAGCGAGTAGCCGGTCCAGCCCAGGCCGCCGAACAGGCCGACGAGGATCAGCGCCGCGCCGATCCAGCGCGGCAGCCGCAAGCGGTGCAGCCGCTCGACCAGCGGCGACAGCGCGTAGGTCAGCAGCAGGCTCAGCATCAGCGGAATGAAGACGGCCTTGCCCCATTGCAGCGCGAAGACGCTGGCCAGCACCGCGAGCACCACCAGCGAGACGCTGCGCACGTCGACCGGCATGTGCAGCAGCATGCGTTCGGGCTCCGGCGCCGGCACCGGCGGCAGTTCGGGCGGCACGGCGTCCGGCGGGGGCTCCGGCGCGGGTTCCGGTGGCTGCTCTGCCGGGAGTTCCGCCGTCGGCGGGGGCTGCGGCGCTGCCGGCGCCTCGCCGGTCGTCTTGGTGTTATCGGTCATCGCGCTTCCTTCAGCACTTCACGCACTGCAGCCAGTTGCCGCCGCGACACCGCGACGGGTTCGGGGATCGCGTCGAGCCGCAGGGCCCAGCCTTCGGCGTCTTCCCCGTCGTCGTACTTCTCGAGTGCGCGGATGGCCGAGCGCGCCACCAGCGCGTTGCGGTGCACCCGCAGGAAGCGCGTGGGATAGCGCTCCTCGAATTCGTTCAGCGACCCGTCGAGTATGTGGCTGCGCGTGGCGGTGCGCACCGTGAGGTACTTGTACTCGGACTTCAGGTAGAGCACCTCCGACAGCGGCACCCGCTCGGCGCGGCCGCGGTCCTGGATGAGCACGCTTTCCTGCTGGGCGTCCGCCTGCTGCAGCGCGCGCCGCTCCTTCAGGAAGCGCTCGGCCTTCTGCAGCGCCTGCTGAAGGCGTTCGGCCCGCACCGGCTTGGTCAGGTAGTCGACCGCGTCGAGATCGAAGGCCGTCACGGCATGGGCCGCATGCGCGGTGACGAACACCACGGCCGGTGCATCGGCCCTGTCGCGCAGGGCGCGCGCCACCTCGATGCCGTCGATGCCGGGCATATGCACATCGAGCAGCACGAGGTCGAGCGCCATGCTGTCCAGATATTTCTGCGCCTCGGCGCCCTGCGCGGCCTCGGCCACCACGTCGGCGGCGGGCGAGCGGCAGTCGCGCAGCAGCGTCCGCAGGCGCGAGCGGGCGAGGGCTTCGTCATCGACGATCAGGGTCTTGAGAGTCATGGTTCGGCGGCGGGAATGGCAATGCGCACGCGGTAGTTCTTCTGGTCCATGCCGGCGCTGAACTGCATCTGCATGTCGTGCAGCAGCCGCAGCCGGTCGCGCACGTTGGCCAATGCAATGCCGTGGCCGCGCGGCAGAGGCTCGTCGGCCCAGCGCAGGGGCGGCAGGCTGTTGACCACCTCGATCACCACCACGCTGCCGCGGCGCTCGGTGCGGATGCGCAGCTTGGCGCCCTCCGGGCTGGGCTCCACGCCGTGCTTGATGGCATTTTCCACCAGCGGCTGCAGCAGCAGCGGCGGCAGGCGCGCGCTGCTGGCCGCGGCATCGAGGTCCCAGCGGATGCGCAGCCGGTCGCCGAAACGCACCTGCTCGATGGCCAGGTAGCGCTCGGCCAGCGCAATCTCGTCGGCCAGCGTGCCCGATTCGCCCGGGTCGGCCAGCGCTTGGCGAAACAGCTCGGCCAGGTCTTCCAGCATGGTTTCGGCCTTGGCGGGCTCCTCCCGCACCAGGGCAATGGCGCTGTTGAGCGTGTTGAACAAAAAATGCGGGCGGATGCGCGACTGCAGCTCTTCCAGCCGGGCCGTCATGGCAGCGGGCGTCTGGCCGCGCGCACGCAGCACCATCGCCGCCATGACCATGCCCGCGATGAAGGCGCCCGCCACGGCACTGGCGAGCCACGGCGCCGCACCCAGCACGCCGGTCAGCCGCAGCAGGCCGCAGCCATAGAGCGAGGAAACCGCGCCGAGCACGGCACCGGCCGCGTACTGCGCCTGCCGCGGCAGGCGCCCGAGCGGCTTCTTGAGGCCGCAGGCCGCCACCAGCCACAGCAGCGTGGCCGGCAACGCGCCGCCCGTGACGGTGGCGGCCTGCACCAGCCATTCCCCGGGGGAGGCCGACACGAACAGCGTGGCAGTTGCCACCAGCGCCTCCACGAACAGCACCGCGCGCAGCACCACCCCGATCTGGCAGGCGTCGAACAGCCCGGGGCTGCCGCGCGCGGGCAAACGCCCTCTTTCCGGCGGGGCCGCAGGCGTGGGGGTGGAGGTGGCCGATAAAATCGCCGGATTGCGCATCACAGATACATTGGGTAACCAAACCCATTATTGCCTCTCTGGCACGGCTCCCATGACTCAAAACCAACTCGACAAGAAATCCGAAGCCTGGTCGGCCCTGTTCTCCGAACCCATGAGCGACCTCGTGAAGCGCTACACCGCGAGCGTGTTCTTCGACAAGCGCCTGTGGCAGGCCGACATCGAGGGCTCCCTGGCCCATGCCGGCATGCTGGCCGCCCAGGGCATCATCGCCAAGCAGGACCACGCCGAGATCGAGCGTGGGATGGCGCAGATCCGCGCTGAAATCGAATCGGGCGCCTTCGAGTGGAAACTCGACCTCGAAGACGTGCACCTGAACATCGAGGCCCGGCTGACCCAGCTGGTGGGCGACGCCGGCAAGCGCCTGCACACCGGCCGCAGCCGCAACGACCAGGTCGCCACCGACGTGCGCCTGTGGCTGCGCGGCGAGATCGACCTGATCGCCGAGCTGCTGGTGGCGCTGCAGGTGTCGCTGGTGGACATCGCCGAGAAGAACGTCGAGGTCATCCTGCCCGGCTTCACGCATCTGCAGGTGGCGCAGCCGGTGAGCTTTGGCCACCACATGCTGGCGTACGTGGAAATGTTCAGCCGCGACGCCGAGCGCCTGCAGGACGTGCGCAAGCGCGTCAACCGCCTGCCGCTGGGCGCCGCCGCGCTGGCCGGCACCAGCTACCCGCTCGATCGCGAGCTGGTCGCCAAAACCCTGAAGATGGACGGCGTGTGCCAGAACAGCCTGGACGCCGTGAGCGACCGCGACTTTGCCATCGAGTTCAGCGCCGCCGCCAGCCTGTGCATGGTGCACATCAGCCGCATGAGCGAGGAGCTGATCCTGTGGATGAGCCAGAACTTCGGCTTCATCCAGATTGCCGACCGCTTCACGACCGGCTCTTCGATCATGCCGCAGAAGAAGAACCCCGACGTGCCCGAGCTGGCCCGCGGCAAGACCGGCCGCGTGGTCGGCCACCTGATGGCGCTCATCACCTTGATGAAGGGCCAGCCGCTGGCCTACAACAAGGACAACCAGGAAGACAAGGAGCCGCTGTTCGACACCGTCGACACGCTCAAGGACACGCTGCGCATCTTCGCCGAGATGATCGGCGGCATCACCGTGAAGCCCGAGGCCATGGAAGCCGCCGCCCTGCGCGGCTACGCCACCGCCACCGACCTGGCCGACTACCTGGTGAAGAAGGGCCTGCCCTTCCGCGACGCGCACGAAACCGTGGCCCATGCGGTGAAGGCCGCCACCTCGCACAAGGTGGACCTCGCGGAGCTGCCGCTGGCCGTGCTGCAGCAGTTCAACCCGAAGATCGAAAAGGACGTGTACGACGTGCTGAGCCTGCGCGGCTCGCTCAACGCGCGCAACATCCTCGGCGGCACCGCGCCGGCTCAGGTCAAGGCGCAGATCGCGCGCCATCGCGCAAGATTGGGATGACCCCCCGAAGCGCCTGCGGCGCCTCCCCCCACCGGGGGGCGCACCCTGCGGCCCGGCAAAGCCGGTTCCGCGGGTGCACTGGCATGGCCTGCTCCGCGGCCATTCGAACCAACTGACATTCAAGGCTGCTTTTGTTCTACGCCATCCCGCTCGAAAACAAACCGAGCTGGCGCAATCCACCGTGGATGACGGTGCTGCTGATCCTTGTGAACATGATCGTGTTCTGGGGCCCGCAGCGCAGCGAGGAAAAGGCCGACGAGCGCGCGGCCCACTACTACGTGAACAGCGTGCTGCCCGAGCTGGAGCTGCCGCCTTTCGTGGAGTGGCTCGAAAAGACGGACCCCAAGCGCGGCAAGCAGGCGCGGCGCATGCTGCCGCACGAGGAAGCCCATCCGCAGCTGCTCGATGGCCTGCAGAACGACAGGAAGTTCCTGCAGAAGCTGCAGGCCGACGAGGTCGTCACGCCCGCGAACCCGCGCTATGCCGAATGGAAGCGCGACCGCCAGCAGTATGAAACGATGCGGCCCGCGCCCTTCACCGAGCGCTGGTCGCTCGACCAGAACAAAGGTGCCGAGCTCAAGCCCTGGACCTGGATCACCGCGGCCTTCCTGCACGCCGACACCGGCCACCTGCTGGGCAACATGCTGTTCCTCTTCCTGTTCGGCTTCTCGGTCGAACTGGCGCTGGGGCGCGGCACCTACCTGGCCTTCTACCTGCTCGGTGCCGTCGGCTCTTCGCTGCTGGCTGGCTGGGCCTATGCCGGCAACGGCGGCCACGGCCTTGGCGCATCGGGTGCGATCTCGGCGCTGATGGGCATGTACGCCGTGATGTACCGGCTGCGGCGCATCCGGTTCTTCTACCAACTCTTCTTCTATTTCAACTACGTCACGGCGCCGGCCCTGCTGCTGTTGCCGGCCTGGATCGCCAACGAGCTGATGCAGCAATGGTGGGGTGATCAGGGCGTCGGCTACATGGCCCACCTGGGCGGCCTGCTGACGGGCGCCGCGCTGATGGCCGGTGCCATGTGGCTGGGCCGCGTCAAGACGCCCGAAACCGTGAAATCGGAAATGGTGACCGACGACGATCGCTTCGAACAGCACGTGTCCGCCGCGCGCAAGCTGTCGGCGGCAATGAAGTTCGAGCCCGCCTGCGCCGAATGGCGCGCCGCCGCCGCATTGCGCCCCGGCGACACCGACACGCTGCGCGCCTGGTTCAACACCGCGCGGCTGCAGCCCGCGGGGGAAGACTTTCATCAAGCCGCGCGCCGCATCTTCCGCCTGCCGGCCACCGACCCCGACACACTGGCCCTGCAGCACGCCAGCTACACCACCTACCTCGACCAGGCCAAGCCGGGCGCGCGCCTGAAGCCCGACGACATGGCCCGCCTGGCGCGCCGCTTCACGCGCGTGCGGCAGTTCCAGGACGCCGACAAGCTGTGCCGCGTGCTGCTGAAGATCGCGCCCGACCATCCGGAGCTGGCCGACACGCTGTCGGTCTGCGCCAACGGCCTGCTGCATGCGGGCGAGCGCGACATGGCCGTCGGCTGGCTGCCGCATCTGCTGCGGCTCGCGCCCAACGACATGGTGACGCGCACCCTCGAGCGCGCCTGACAAGAATCTACGCCGTGGGCCGCAGCAGCCAGCGCACTTCCTGCGTCTGCTCGCTGTCCGGAAAGCGCGATTCGAGCGTGGTCAGGATCGGCTGCGCCATGTCCGCGCGG
>Ga0307514_10002109_pt1 | contig 21459 bp, 22 predicted proteins | sample 16_EM_MG_FD_203088 | JGI IMG/M metagenome (GOLD analysis project Ga0307514, IMG submission 203088) | Populus trichocarpa ectomycorrhiza microbial communities from riparian zone in the Pacific Northwest, United States - 16_EM | ecosystem: Host-associated > Plants > Roots > Unclassified | place...
CACCCCCCCACTTCCTTCACGATGGTTTCTTCATTTATCCTCACTTCACACACGTACTCCCCCCCTTCAACAGTATGGAGATACTTCGTTGTAGCCTGGTTCATGTCCTGAGCAGCATAAATTCCCAGTTTCTGAATAGGCTGTCTAGCGTCGACATCATCCTGGAGCAATCTATCCAGCGTAGAATAAATTCCCAATTTCGTGATAATGGCATTTACTGCTTCAAAAGAACCATGTGAATCAATGAATACCGCCCCGAGCAGACTCTCAATCATATCCGAGAAGAATTTTTCTGCGTTAATCCCAGCGAGAAGAGTCCATGGAAAGTCTTTTCCTCTCTCCAAGGCCGTGAAAATCTTCTCTCTGAGACGGAGGTAGTGTTTGTGCGCTGCTTGTTGCATTTTTTGAACTTCGGCATTGGTGTGTCTCAAGAATTTGAATAATTGATGATACCTGTCCTTAGAGGAAAGGGTAACCACTCCAGTGCTCTCATCTACATGAGCCTCTTTCTCTTCGCCTTCGACGGTCATGGAGCACTCAAGACAAAGGAATCCAAGGAAATATTCATTGACGCTGGCGGATTTATAGAGATGCATATCGACATGGCTGGGTCTCTTCTCGTGGTGGAAGATTCTATCCACGATTGCCATATCAAGGACCGAGTCTCCGAGGAACTCCATACGCTGGTAGGAGACAAAAGTAGTATCAGTATTAAGACTGGGGTGGGTGATTGCTTCGAGAAGCAAGGGCTTTTGGCTAAATGTGTACCCAAGGAGTGTCTCGAGATCGGATAAATGCGGGGGAAAGTGTATTCTTTCAAGTGGGGTGGCGCGTTCATACAAGGTGTTGACACGATTCTCCAGTGTATCCCATTCCATGCCTAGACCAAAAATCTGAACCACTTTGAGTGCTTTATCGAACGAGCCTTCGAGGTAAGCAGCACCAATGAGAGATTCTACAACGTCAGCAAGAACCTTGCTCGAAAGCTCTCGGCCCTCTTTCTCTGTTTCTGGTTTTGTGAATGTCGGACTTTCTATAGGAGGGTACTTCGCCTTCCACTTTTGTGGGCTAAAGTGATTCGTGATGATGAATTTCGACATCTTTAACCTCATTGACTCTTGCGTCAGCTTCGAATTAGCCACGCTTCGGTCTTTCTTTCCCGATAGATAGCCTTCATGCCATAGCGGATAGTCCGCCAACAGTTGTATCCCCGCAAGAAACTTGAGGACAGAGTCACCCAGGAGCTCATATCGCTGGTAGTTTGTCTCCTCTCCCGCCGAGGATGCGGTTATAGCTGTAACAATATGTGGTAGGTCTTTGAACCCAACAGGAGCCATGACCGTATCCTGCAGCTCCTTCGCAATGGCATAGATCTCAAGCCGTCGTAGGATACATGGAATCAAGAGGGTAGACCGCTCAACTTTCCATGGTAGCTGATCAAACGTAGCACATTGCGGGAGGAGAAATGTGGTTCTAGATTCTCGTATACGAGCTCGCTCCTCCTCTTCGATTTCGATCCCGTACCTTTGCGAGAAGTTTCTCCGTTTTGTAACGGGAGTGACCTCGAGGAGCGGGGTATTCGGGAGTCGCTCACGGTTGGGATATCGCTTCTCCATCACCTCTTGAGAAATTGTAGCTTCGTAGTTCCATGCTATGAAGAGGTATAGTTTTCCGACCTGAGTTATATCCCGCACAATCCCTACCTCGGACTTTGTGCTCTCATCCCAAGCTTTCCAGACATTCAGACCCGGGATCCTCCCTGGTGACACTCCAGCATCTACAGTGAACAGATATGAGAAATCGAAGCGGTCTTTCTCTATTCTCCCCTGTAAAACAGAGGAGAAGAGAGCGTATGTGTCTTCTTGTGCCTTGTTAAACTGCCCAGGGGTGAGGTAGACTGGTGTGTTCCTATCGTTCACCATTACTCGCACTGGCTCAGACCTCGTCCACCACAAGTCGAAATTTCCCATCCTAGGGCAGGCAAAGGGAAGGATCATATTCATCCGCACTTGCTCTCCATTCTCCCAGCAAATACATATCTCACTGATATATGCTTCTATCTCCCCTCTCTCACTTCGCTTCCAGTTTTTTTCAAAGGGATCCATCTGCAAAGGCACTGCCTCCGTCGAAGTCTTTTTGGCAATATCATCCATCTCGACATCCTGGTCCTTTGTAGGGAGTGGCATCAAGTGGTTATCGACAAGGCCATTCTTATGCAGTGTGGTATATGCCTGAAAAGCCACATCACGCTGTGCCATCTTCTCATTCTTCCAGAGGTACTTTGCCTTATATTTTCTCAATCCTGGAGGAATGCATGCGGGGAGAGTTAGCTCAGCAGTCCATAGTTTAGCCGAGCCCCACTCTTTCTGGTATGAGTAGAAATCGGGTCGGAAGTCCATGTACTGACTATGTGGGATAACTGCACAAAAGTGATGGAGGTGGGGGATGGAATAGTCGTAAATAAGAAGTGCTCTGTTGAGCCAATCTTAGATTAGCAGCTGTATAATACTCGATGTCATTGTGTGAGAATTCGGCTTACCCCGTCTCTGTAATAGGGTATTTCTCTGCTATCATCTCCTCTTCCCCCTCCACCAAGTCGGACTCCTCCTTTGCCTTCAACTTCCTTGTGTTATCCTGATATGCCTCCAACATCTCCTCTTCCCATTGCATTAACTCCTGCTGCCTCACTTTCCCGGTATCTTCGTCCGGGAACATCAAAACATAAGTACTATTCTTTCTTCTGGCTCTGCCTCTCATCTGGACATAGCTCTTCTTATTCTTCTGCATGTAGCAGCACACAACCAGATGGCACGCCTGCACATCTAAACCCTCCTCAGCTACACTCGTAGCAACAATCAAATTCTTTTCCCCCGTCCTAAATTCTGCAAGAGTAGAATCTGTCTTCTTGGGATCCACGAGCTCAGTGAGGTTTTTCCCCACACGTGCAGAGTGTTGCGAAGCGCCAACCAAAGTCCCAATCTTGAATATATCCCTCGTCTTAGGATGGCGAGAAAGAATCTCTTTCACAACCGAAACCCCGACACGTTGTTCGACGAAAATAATTCCTGAAAATGATTGCTCCCCACGTGCCATATCTGCCTCAAACTCTTCTACAAGTACTTCAATAAGGGTCTCCATTTTTGGACTGAGCGCATCTGGCTCCATCATCGAATCATCTGAAAGCTCGAAGGTATCGACCGCTGAAAGAATATTCATGAGGTAAAGCTTCTCTGCATCCAACCAGTCAATGCACCCATCTTCCCTCTCACTCACTAACTCCATATACCTGATTATGACTGTATTGATATAAAAATCCCCTGCCCAGCTCCCATATTCTTCACACACATGTGTGTATTTGTTTACAAAAGCCTTCATCTGTTGCATGGGATATGATCCAGAAGCGAGGACTTTTTGATACTGGCGCTCGTCTTTCTCTGTCTCTCGGGGGAGGGACTGAATATAAGGGTCATTTTTAATATCCATGTTTTCGTATGCTTTTACCAAGGAGGTATAACTGGGGCTTGGCCGAGTTTGGGTGAGGGTGGGGTAGGACTTGATACAGAGTTCAGGGAGATGGGAGTGTTGGTTCAGTGTTGCACGCTGGGCGGTTGGGGTGCGGCAAATCGCGTTAAGATTCGATTCGATGACACTAATAATACCGTCAGTTTCATTATGGTGTTATGGTGTGGGTAGAATAAGGTATAGACGAACTATAGTTGATCAACAGCGCCATTGAACAGCGGGCTTGCCGTAAGCCCCAAGATTGCCGGCAAGTACTCATCACGCTCGAGGCGAGGATGATAGAAGTCCTTCATGATCCTGTTTGCCGGGTGATCAGATATACAGTGATGTGCTTTAATCTATCTATTAGTGCATTACATCGACCCTATGATTAGCAGACTACAACTCACCTTCATCAAACACAATGAGACTCAAAATATCCATCGTCACAAAGCCATGTGCCAATGCATCAAGCAAAACCTGTCCCTCTTACAATTGCAGTTACCCAACCTGCCCTAAGATATTTGACTTAAAGGGAGCTTACCTGATGCGTGCTCACAACCACCTTGACCCTTGTATTTTCATTACCAAAAGCCAAGATCTCATCCCAGATTTCCGAATTCCACTTTTCCACTCCGTCGTTTCCAGAGAGGAGCTTCATTGGTACTGGTGGTAGCTGTGCTCGTAATGCTGCAAATTGCTGCTCCCCAAGATGTTTATTCGGGACGAGGAACCAGGACATCTGTGATATTGAGTTAAGCCCTTGGTTGATCTCTACTTTTGGTAACTTACCTGGTGAGCAGGGCTATGCTCTATTTCATGGCGGATGCGAAGGATAGCCCTATACCACAAAGGAACCGGTTAGCAAGACGCTTCTCATACTTAGAATGCCGCTGCTTGGTATATCACAACCTCCACCCTGATTGGCAAGGCAGGCACCAACGCAACTAAGAAAACTCCGACAAGGATATATGAAGTACATGACTTCATAGAAATTTCTTAACGGCGTTGAAGTATGCCTTGCCTTATTTGTATCTGTTTTAATATATCAAGCAACGGCAATTAAGTTGTTGCATAAATTCCGGGAATGGAGAGGGGAAGATGGCCTATACACATGTGTCTTCCCACTTCCAGTCCCTTGCTGTCACATAGGGAATAATATTAGCTAAAAGGCCTCAATGGAAGGCTGAGGGGATAGTACTCACACAGACAATGATATTTCTCTTCAAACTCTCCTCGAACATCTCCTGCTGGTATGCTCTCGTCTTGATCGTGACCGGCGCTGTAGATGAGCTGCCAGAATCAACTCTCTGCGTTGATGATGACTTCTCGTTCATGTTAGATTTTAAAGTCAGCTCTTTGACATTCTTTGTGATCTCAAGACCTGCACATATAGATGATTCATCTTCAAGTTCTTCCTCGCTTATATTTGTCTCACTAGACGCTGAAGAAATAGACGTGTGCATAGGTGCGAGAGACTGCTCTTGAAAAGAAGCAACCTCATCCCAGTTTACTGGTGGAGCTTCCACGGCTGTCTCTTCAAGAGAAGCAACTGCATCAAGCATCACCGGCAGAGCTTCTAGGGTAGTCTCTTCAAGAGTAGCTCTCCACGCCATTATAGCCTCCCCTTTTATCTTGGAGGCTTTCTGAGTCTTGGGGTCCTGCGTCTCCGCCTCGTTGACCACTACCGCCGCTACAAGCACTCCCGGTGGAATGTTTGAGGGTGGCATTGTGATAACTGGCGGTAGATTTACAAATGGTGCACTCTTCTCCACCAGCTTGCTCAATTCTCCAGAGGGTTCTGCGCTCGTACCAGCCCCCGCGCCCATGCCGCCCCCCCATCTCCTCTCCCTCGCCTCCGTCACTAGGCCCGCATCATGAGGGGTAAAAACCTCCTGACTCACCGCAGCTGGGGGTTTCGCTCTCTTCCCTGGCCTGCTGGCAGCAGCACCCCCTGGTATTCCAAACTTCACCCCGCCACCCTCACTGTCTCCAAATTTCCTTCGGCGGCTCGAGCTGATACGGGAGGTTAATCCGATATCTGCCAGACTGAAAGTCTCGGTGTTAACTTTGTCCCTCAAGTGCGCCATACCCATTCGTGGGATGGGTGGTAGTCGTTTCCGGTATGATTGTACTTTGCTTGGTTGGCGTTACTAAGTAGTTGCGAGAAGTTCACAATTGGTATGTAAAGCAAGAATAAAAAACATGTGAATGGCCGACTATTAAGTATGCTCTCTTGTTCTTGTTGCTGTCACGTGTATATTTAAATAGCGGGTGGGAGGCCTCTCGACTGAGTCTCTCAACTGAGTCACATCAGGCCAGAACTCATGCAATAACTAGGTAGGTAGTAGATAAGGCAAGCACCCTTCGGGGGAAAGGCGTATGGATTCAAAAAAAAAAAAAACATCTGTATATACAATCAAACAACCACAGTGAAATATGCCTCATGTCATCCAGATAATTGGCAACCAGTTTCCCAAGCCGCAGTCCTCTCGCTCCTCCATCTTCACATCTACACCGTATCAACGCCAGGGGCGTCAAGGACGGCATAACACTAGAGGAGCAAGAAGCAAGACTCACGCCTGGGCCCCGTCCCTACCCATCTCCCCCACCCCCTCATACAGCACTAGAGAAGCAAAACGCCCACTGGCGCTGAGGAAGTGGAGAGAGCGGGAAGCCAGCCCTAAACGGGGGAGGCAGTGGAAGCAGAGGTGACTATGTGCGACACGACTAATTGACATTCCATTGGAAGCTCCCACAAAGGGGGATGGCAACTTAAGAGTGCGCAGGGGTTGGATAGTAACGAGGAACATACGGAGTAAAGGGCATAATATTGAGAGAAAGAATTGGACGTAGGAGAACTGCACTTGTATTGTATTGGCACTGCTATAGGTATGCTATGTGAAGAGACAACCTACGGAGGTGCAAACACAAAGGTGCCGCAAAATGTCTTTGACACATTCCGTTTTGGGGATAGCAGTCTTGGCAGAATATGCGCTGGCCTGCTTATGCAGTGCGGGTCTACCTTGCAGCCTTGGCATGCTTGACAAGGCACTTTTTTTTTTGAGCCTATACCTACTGCATACGGCATAGTTATTTTTTTAGAATTTTTTTTTTGGACTACAAGTTTCCTATTTGGAAACTGATCTTGGCAGCATATACCCACATGCGGCGCATGCAACATATAGAGACTAATGGTGGACAAATACGGAGTACTGAGTACTCCAAATTCGTTACCTTAACAAGTGTATGTGCTCTCTACCCTTTCAGCCACAGTACAGATCAAGCCACTAGTCATATCTTAATCATAAGCCAAGTTGATAGGTTTATTGAGAGTATATGGTATGCAGGTTATGCAGTTTAGGTACCATATCAGCTATGCCCAGTGAAAGAGGGCTTCAACGTAGCAGAGGGATGTGAATACGAGTGCTTGAACTGTTCTATACCTACTTAGAACTCCGTACTGCTAGTCTCTTAGGTTATCTGCGCTAAAGTTATCTTCGGCTAAGAGTCTTGGCACGAGATCAATGAATCTGGCGACACATGTTAACGCATGTGGAAAGGAATGACATTACCAAATGATAGGTAGCTTACGGATTTCACCCCAGGTTAAAGTTGCTTCATGTAATGTCACAAAAGTAGAGTATAACGACAACGAAGTGGATTAGGCTTAAGGGTGTTTGGTGTGATATTTTCAACAAGGTTACCCTGAGGCGCACCGAAGCAGGCAATTTTTTTTTGGAGTCTATATATACGTCTGTCCCCCGAAGGGAGCCATACCTAGGCTATGAGACGGCCCCGTACCAAGCAGGCTATAACCAGACTACAGGCTATGTATAAGAGCAAGTCTACCTACTATATCTATGAGAGTGAATAGAGCCTACTTCACAGCTATAGGAGCTCATCCCTAATTGGAAGCTGGAGGGCGTTGAACATGTCTACCAAATTATAGAAATATATAGTGCCTATTGGCTCTCCAATAGGGGAGCCTGTGGGAAGACGATGTATGCATCCATTGTAGCGGAACAAATAAAGAAAAGAAGGGAGAGGGCGGCCGTCGGCTTTAGCGCAGATATCTGGGAACGAGATCAGGGCGGCCAGAGCCTAAAGAAGCCTAAAGGAAAGCCAATAACAGAGCTAACATCCGGGGAGCGCAGAGCCAATCAGACCTTGACTAGTAATCCCAGCGGCTGTAGGAGCGTCTAAAGGGCGGGTGGCAGCTGTGGAACGAAGGGATTCGAGTTAGCATGATCCACTATGCGAGTGGTGTCTCTAGATACGCGGTCTGTTCAGCGCCCAGGCGTCTGGATTTTGGGCGGCCTAGTGCCACACTCACTCGCCACATTCCAACCCTGAAATTCCCGACCGCAGGCTTCGGAAAAAATCTTGCTTGGAACGAACATAAAATCTCATCTGACCCACTTCCTTTCTTTTCCACCTACCATCATCAGGTTATTTCAACAACTAAGCTACGAAGCTCACGCTCGCTACTACACATCTTCTTCAACAACTACAACAATGCCTTTCGCTGAGGGTACGTTTCATCACACCTGGCAGATGGAGGGAATGAGCGTTAGAGAGAGCTTATCTCAATTGAAGCGAATGCTAACATAATTGTGCTATGTAGGAGATGACACCAAGGGTGCGAACCTTTTCAAAACCCGCTGTCAGCAATGCCACACCCTTGAGGAAGGTGGAGCCAACAAAGTCGGACCTAACTTGTTTGGCCTTTTCGGCCGTCAATCCGGTCAGGTCACTGGCTTCCAGTACACAGATGCCAACAAGCAGAAGGGTGTCATTTGGAACGAGACCACCCTCTTTGAGTACCTCGAGAACCCAAAGAAGTATATTCCAGGTACCAAAATGGCTTTCGGTGGTTTGAAGAAGGAGAAGGACCGAAATGACTTGATCACGTACGATACCCGCCCATAAGCTGAATAGGCTGTATGTTTCATGTGCTAACTTGCCGAACAGCTTCTTGAGGAACCACACCAAGTAAACATCCTAGCATCAATTCCACCACCTTCGCCTCCTGGCATAGCTGTAATCTCGGATTTCCGGCTATACGCCGTCACCTCATCATTATCATCATTATCATCATCACCATCACCACCACCATCATCATCATCATAATCACGAACGGACTGGGCTGTATTCAATGGGTTCTACGGTGTAGTGTTTTTTGTCCCTTGGTTTTTCTTGGCCGTCTTGGAGTCCGGCTCCAACCATCTCATCTCATTTTCTGTTATGTGTGATAGATCTTCCTCTTAGAGTGTTTTTTTTTGCCTCCTTGATGCTACCCGTTTGGTAGCGGAAGTGGGAATTGCTAGACTGTTCAGTCAGGATGGCTATGTGTATATATCTGTATAGTACTGATAGTTAGAAGAGAGGGGGAATTAATCACTTTGATCCGAGAAGCTGAGAAGATGGTGTGGAAGAATGGAATTCCATCATTGGCCTAGTAGACGCCGAATGATGTAATGCAAAAAGTCAGAATAATCCCAGCAATGATTCAAATATAATATATTTATTGGTTGTTTACCTAGGTAGGTACCTCTAGGACGGGCATAGGTAGTCTTGCGCCTTCCAAATTCGGTCACTACTTTTCTCGGTTATCCCCATTATCGGGCCCCCGCCATCTTACAATGCCCTCCCCCCCACCTCCACGCCTAACCCACTTCCTCGCCCTCACCTCCTCCTCCCTTCACCACCCCACCACAACCACCTTCCCCCCCACCCTCCATCGCTTCCGCGACCTCGCCACCTCCCCCACCTACAACATTCCTCCCGCCGCAATCCGTCACTTAGGAACCATGCATCTCACCCTCGGCGTCATGGCTCTCAAGGACACAGAGAAACTTGCTCGGGCTACAGCTACGCTGGAAGGGGCAGTGGAGGCTAGTGGCGGGAGAAGGGGGGGGGTGAGGGTGAAATTGGTCGGGTTGAAGACATTCGAGGGTAGGGGACGGCGGGGAGAGAGAGGGAGAGGAGGTACAAGAGGAGGCAGAGGAGGCAGAGGAGCTAGTGTGACTGTTTCTGCTGAATATGAAGAAAGGGAGGAAGGTACAGCGGATAGACCAAATTGGGAAACAAGCCCAAAGCAGCAATTACAGGAATATATGAATAAAGCCTCCAAAAGTGACTACGAGAACTGCCGAGTCCTCTGGGTCGAGCCCCGTGATGCTAGTCCAACATTCCCAGCAACTACCATCGGCCTCACCCCCGAGCACGGCCTAGACATGGTTCTCTCCCGGGGGGAAGGCACCTCAAACCTACTCACCCTAGCAAATTCTCTCCGAGACTATTTCGCTTCCCAGGGCCTATTACAGCTCTCTCCCAAAGACAAGGACAAGCCTTTGACGCTGCATATGACTGTGCTTAATGCTGTTTATGCACAAGAGCGAAAACAAGGTGGTGATGGTGGTGGGGGCGGTGATAGGGTGAAGGGTGGGCGAGGAGGGAAGGGAGGCTATGATGTGAGAGGATTAGTGGAAGAGTTTAATGGTGTGGTGTGGGCAGAGGATGTGTTGTTTGATAGACTGGAGATAATGCGGATGAGGGAGGTAAAGGGGGAGGAGGGTAGTGTGAGGGAGGGGGAGAGTTGGTATGAGAGTATAGACTCTGTACTGCTCTGAACAGGGGAAGATAGGAATGGTGTTACATATCTACTTATGTATCTCGCTGGGGGCAAGCAATTTATCGTTTGATAAATCAGGTTAACCTATGAGATGTTGTTCTCGTGCCCAGACCGATTTATTTTTGTGTGGTAGCTTAAATATCGGTCTGGGCACGAGAACAATGAGGTTGCGCTATTCATGAGTTTCATTCCTCATAATTTTATATACTCTTATGCCAAGTAGAGACCACTCCAACTACCTACAAATTTGTCAAATAATCCTCAATCTCCTGTGGACTCAACTTCCTGAACCTTGGGCCCTTCTTCCCCTCTACACCCTCATACCCTAGTAGATGATCTGCTGGCGTTCCCACAACCCCAATCTCTACCGTATCTCCATTCAACTCTCCACCCTCCAATGTCTCCTTCAGCGTCAATAGCGCAATATGAATTGCATCCTCCAACTCTAATCCCTCTGCATACCTCTTCTCCAAGAAGGTCTTTGCACTAGTCGCCGACTTTCCAATCGCCGTAGCCTTCCAAGGGAAATAACTCCCCGACGGGTCAACTTGGTATAAAGCGGGGGTGTTTGTGTGTTCATCCCAACCGGCAACGAGAAGTGAGACACCGTATGGCCGTACACCCCCGGACTGGGTGGCTTCTTGCATTACACGGGCAACGTCCTGCACGAGGATTCGGGTGGGTGGGTACTCGTTGTAGATGCGTTTGTAATTTGTGTGGGAGACTTTGCGTGCACGGTCGACGAGGACACGGAAGTCGGGACCCATGCCAGAGTAGACCATCCCGATGTTTGGGGTGATGAGGGAGATTTTTTCGAGGGATGAGGGATTGATGAGGGAGGAGGTGGACTTCTTTTCGGTAGCGAGGACGATACCGTTTGTGGCTGGAGGTGTGATAGAGTTAGATAAATGAGATAGATTTATTATTGGGGGGCGGTTGAGTACCTTTGATACCTAGGGAAGTGACTCCCTGGTTTACGGCTGCTAAGGCATATTCTACACATCTCAGCCAATCTACCTGTCAGCCAAATCCTTCATGGTCCTCAGCAGGCAGCCCTCCTCCTCCCCGCAGTTGTGATTGTGATCTGTATGGACAAAGAGAGCGACGAACCAATTTGCACAAGCTTTCCACTATGTATCCCACATAAGTTAGCACAGGTCCCCTTAGCTGAGGAAGCCCCGCCCCGGGTGTGACGACGACCCAAGTAACGACGTACCTCGGAGAGAAAGTCGTTAACGAAAAGGAGTATCTATCAGCCATGGTATCGTGCTTCGCTCAAAGTCTGTCCAGAGAGAAGGAGGGCTTGTGTGTTTGGCTTTACCAGATGTTCGCGGGGTGTTGGTTGTGATTTGTCCTGGGTATTGTATGTATACAGGTGGGATGGTTCGAGACTAAGGTGGGATAAGTGGGGCTAATGACAGATGCGAACTAGTGCCAGCAGCCATCTTGGCAGCCTGCATACTCAGGGGACAATTCATGCTCAGCCCTTCGCTGCATATTTATTTGCAGCTGTCGTGAGTTGTAACCTGACATCCCAGAATCGATACTCCCCAGCTGGTTCAGGGGTCTTTGGAGGCCTCTTTGTTTGAGAAAAGGTATCCACTGAGAGCGACTGTACCTAACTGCCTATATATGATTGGGGTTGTTGTCTGCTTATGACATTCTGGGGAATTGAATGAACCCATATGGTTCTACGAATAATCCAAAAGACCACATAGCTGTTACTATAGGCAACTATTCCTGCTTGTGCAATCTGGGTTTCAATAGCTAACATTATTAGAGATTGCACTACCAACTCTGCATAATGGCTAGTACCACCTCGTTCAACGTTCCCGGTGACTTTGGTGCCGATTCCAGGCCCTACTTTCGTTCTCCCCTCTCCGACACCTCCGGAGATTCATCTAGCTACACCCAAGAAACCAAAGCATCCACTGCACCAGCCCCGGAGCCTCAGACAAATCAAGGCGAGCCCAAAACCTGCCGGATATGTTTTGATACCAGCACCGCTGAATATGACCCAGAAGTGGGGCGGCTACTCTCACCATGCCGGTGCCGAGGGTCTTCGAAATACGTTCATGAGGGATGCTTGAACCAATGGCGTATAATAAGCGCTAATTCTAAGAGTTATTACGAATGTAATACATGCGGATATAAGTATAAGTTTAGGCGGTTGGCACTTTCGAGATGGGTTGGAAGTCGAGGTACTACTTCCACTTCTGAATGAGTATGCTTGTCTAATGGGCTTAATATCTAGGCCTGCAACTGAGCATCACCTCCGGCATCCTCCTCCTCACTGTTTACGTCCTCGGTTTCGTTGCAGACCCCATCATCAACACCTACCTTTCATCCCCCTCACTTCCCTCACCACCACCCCAATTCCGCCCCCGTACCCCACCCCTCTCTGAGCCAGGTGCCCTCCCTGCCCCTAAACCTGGCAGCCTCGCGGAGCATATGCTCAAAGGTATTACATCCCTCGGTCTCCTCGGCTTCATCAAGGTTCTCTTCTTTCTTGGCCCCAATTCCTGGTGGAATCTCCGGCAGAGCGGGATTCTTGGGAGTAGTGGAGGAAGAGCATCTACGGGAAGGGATAGGTTAGGCCAGCTCGGTTGGATTGTGGTTCTCGTGGGTGTGTTGAACTTTTTTGTGTGGGTTTGGAGGAAGGTTAGTGTGTGGACGAGGGGGTGGCTGGATAAGGCAGTAGAAGAGATTATGGATGTGGACGAGGATCCGAGGAGGGAGGAGAGGGACTGAGTGGACTGTACCATGCGGTCAATGTATCATTTTGGGTACGGTGGATGCTCCGGAGGGTCGTGCAACCAGACTAGGATGAGCTTGGGTTTTGCCAAGGGTGCCTGAAGTTTCTGTTTCTTACCTACTGTGTGCATGCAAAATTGATTACATAGTCTGGCTTAACCACATAGTGGTCAGTACCTTGCTGCATAGGTACTCATTTACCGCTTAGCCGACGTCAGGTGTTTTGTAGTCTGGTTGCACGACCTGTTTTGCACTTCTAATGTATGAAGCTCAAGCAGTCTCGAGGTTGTGAAATGAGGCTACTGTATGTGGGATTGTAGTCTGGCTCGTACCGTGATCTATACCGCTCCAATGTCCTTTTCTGGGAGTATTCAGTACAGCACAGGCATAGTTGGGTTGTTTATTGTCACAACTTCGGGTTCATGGGTTCCCTTCAACTATTTCCAACGACTGGGTGCGATCCCCATCCTTTTTCGCTGTCCGACCCAGGGAACGTTGATACCTTCTAGGAGTCGGGAGTGAATAGTATTTATAGATTCTCTAGTTATGGTACGGCAGTGCAGGATTCTAGACGGATTTTTTCTTCTTAATTCGTATGAACTGCCACCATATATACCCCGGCCAGTGATCTCGTTTCCCGAGATCACCCAGCCAGGTAGTTTCTCAAAAGGAGCCATGGAGAAAAGCACATGGCCGAGGAAGTTGGCCCCTGTATACGAGGGTCTCCCTTTGGCTAGGTATCTGATAGCACCTTGAGAAACTCAATGCATCGAACGGTGCACGTGTCGTACGTATGTATATCGGCTAGTGATTCTCAAGAGCTATCAGAACACAGGGTTATTCTGAACCCAACCAGCAACACAGTACAAAGATACCCGCGGATTAAGAAATCACAAAAGTAATCTGAAAGAGTTCTGTCCAGTACTGGTATATCATACATTATCTATAGTATTTTTACAATTTTACTGATGAGATTGGGCTCATGACCTTCTGGAGTCAGGTTCTGATTATCGAGAGGTGGGGTGTTCTGGCAGGCATCCCACCATTCACGGGCTGTACGTCACGCAGTCATAAACATGTTAAGGTTCCTGGAATCGCGGAGTGGGGTATGCACACCATAAACGCGATAGGCAATGTCGCGGCTGGAACGTGTTTGATACCTGCAGCACACGACATGCGAGTTGGGATACTCTAGTGGCAGGCCTGACGTTGAAGCAGGAGGACCTCTACGAGAGGCTGGTGCCCGCCAGACTAGGAGGAGGAATGGTGTGGCCACTGCAATTTGGGTTAGAATATGGCTCGAGTCATTGTGTGGAAGCCTATGGGCATTGATACCGGTATTGGGGGTCTAAATGTGGTGGTGTCTTTGATGAGGAGGTTGTAACAGCACTTGGTTTTTTTGGTATTTATACCTGCACCTCCCTCTAGTTCTGAACTGGTCCCCCGAAAATTTTGGCTTCTCCACCCTCAGTCTCGTTATTCCGCTTGCAGCTTTTAACAGGGTCCTGATCTCGCGAATCCCAACCCCACCCCCACTTTCGAACTTCCCCCAATTTAGAACAGCGTAACCTCAATTCGCCCCAGCGGTTGGTACTACCTTCCGTGTTTCAATTGAACACTTCATGTGGGTACACTTAGGCACGTGGTGATCTTATAATCCACTCGACTCCCAACCCCCCTCCTGAGGAACTTGCAGCACCCTCTTGCGGGTCTAAGAACAAGTCTAGTCTCGTATCCAGGTAATTCCTTCCTCCATCCTATCCTGACTTGACGTCTTTGTCGTTTCCGGCTAGCTAATCGAAGAACAAGCCGACGACATCAGCCCTATAGCTCAGCGGTCTCCGGATAGCGGTACTACGAACGCCAAGCACTTTACCAACCCTTGGGAACCGAAAGGACTTCCCTACAAGCACCACTCAAAACAGAAAGATCCAACTATGGGAAGAAAGGCAGCAGTCAGACCTGCTCAGCAGGTATTGAATGCAAATCTTGTGAATAAGTTTGGAGCAGCGGCATCCTCCAATGCGTGGGTTCCTTATCCTTGACTTGTTTGCTGGGTTAGGCTAATATTGTTGCTTTAGTTTGGATACGATTAACTTCTCAAGGTTCATTCTACTGGCACAGCCAATTCTTTGGGATTTTGCTAATGGGTCACAGCATCAAATGTCACGTGTGTTCGCGCACCCGTCCCGTTAGTTGTTATTCCAACCGCCAGATCCTAAAACACAGGAACACAGTGTATAATCGTAAGTTAACCCGAGTAACAAGTTTGAGCATATCAGGGCATGGCTGACTTTGATAGCATACATCCCTGGTGGACGTTCGGTCAAGGACTATGCCACATGCAAGGACTGTACGGCAGCACAGGTGGATACCATTCACTGCTTTATTTGCACTCTTGACAAGCCTACGGAAAGCTTCTTGAAGAGTCAAAGGAGTCAGGCAAAGCCGGTACGTTTCGGTCTGGATGCTTTTGGGTTAGCTGAAATCTTGGTGCTAATTGGTTTTTGGTTATATAGCGTTGCAAGGCTTGTGTTCAGTTTTGTTTGGACACGGAGCGACATGAAGCGACGCCCAATATTGACCTTTATGTCGACGACGACTCCAATGATGAGAGTTCGGTTGATGGTGGTGGCGATGACGATGAGTCCGATGCTGCTAGTGAGGTTGGTGCCTTCTGGTTTCGAGATTTCGAGTACTAGTGACTAACCTGCCTTACGAAATGTCTAGGGCAGTGACGAAGATGTTGATTCAGCCCCAGCAGCAAAGAAAGCCGATGTAGGTACTGCAACTGCCAGCGTCTCGAAGCAAATGGCTTCCGAGGACCTCATAAACTTATCGTCTGAGAGTGAGGGGAACTCAACCCCCATCACCAAAACGTGGGGAACTACCCCTGCTTCAAAAGCTACCCCTACTTCAAGAGCTACTCCAGTTCAAGCAGATAACTACTCCGACAACGATGTCAACGGCTCCGACGGCGGAGCATGGGAGACGGTCAAAGTTGCTGGAAAAACAAACAGCGCTTACCGTACTCCCACATGGGCTAGCCTTGTGGGTAGTGGGAGGGCTACTCCTGCTGCAGCAAGCACAGCCGGTTACAGTACAACTACACGTACTACAACAACTGCCCGTACTTCAGTCAATTCAGGCGTTTCGAGCCCGGCGATGCTGGCTTCCACTACCTCGCATTCTTCCACTGGAAGAAAAAAGTGGGGAAAGCCGGCAAAGTTGAAGGCTGGTAGCGTTGTGGAAGATGTTTGGGTGAGTGAAGTGGCGAAGAGAAATGAATGGAAGGCGTATGGTGGCCAGCCGAAGATGGTTAAGCTTAAGACGCGAGCACGCAACAATGAGAGTGATGGCGAGGAAGGGGAGGAGGAGGATGATGGTGAAGAATAGGGTTACCCCTGAGCAGGCTGAGGCATCCCGAGAGGTCTGGGTCATGTTAAAAGTGTCCACGCAGCGAAGCAAATGCATCGGAGAGATGGGAAGGACGATAAGAAAAGCTGGAGTATGACTCGGTCCTCATATATCGTTATCTTTTTTATTTTTGGTCTCGACTAATAGGGGTGTTTGGGGTCCGTGGGGTGGTGGGGCAGAGAATATCCAGTGACTATCCTTTTGACAGTGTTTCTATTGTTTTATTTGTGTGGGAGTATGTTCTCCCACTCACATGACAGTCTTTCTAGATTAAATTTTGGATATTTTTTTTTGATTTATCTATTTTTGACCAGACTGGTACACTCATTTTTATTTTTTATTTTCTCTTCCTCTCCTTCATACATCCTCGAGGTCACGGGGGGCTCTTTGTTCCCCGAGGAGCTCTCTAGCTGGGGGTACTCTGTCATGGTCAGGTTTATAGCCATATCCAGATGCAGAATCCTTCGGGTAGTGGGGGTGGATGTGGGGTCTGGAAATGTTGTATCTAGAAGCTATTTACCTACCTAGGTAGTATAGCAGTACAATAGGTACATTACCTTGCGGCAGACATTTATGTAGTATTTTCATGCCTCCACAAAGACCTCAAGCAAGAGTAATAGTACCTATGCATACATCCTTCCAGTAGGTATACCTATCTTTTATCTTTATCCTCATCCTGTACCCTGTACGCAATATAAATCTCGGATATGAAATAGGCCCAGTATGGTATTGGGCTAAAACTACCCGCTAAAACTGCCGGACAAACCACAAACCACAAACCACAAACCACAAACCACAAACCACAAACCACAAACCACAAACCACAAACCACAAACCACAAACCACAAACCACAAACCACAAACCACAAACCACACAACCCCCATAAACAAGAGTAGAGCAAAAATTTAAAGGGGGAAGCGCTCAATATACCAGACTAGAGTATAAGTAAAAAATAAAAAGAAATAAACAAGAAATACATTTGTTTGCAAAAGACCTCACCAGCTCAACACATCAGACGCGTATGACCATCGCAAAAACGACACGTATAAGCACAGTAGAGCCCCTCAAAATAACGTCCCATCAAACAAAACAAAACAATCGAGAAACACCCGCTCCTACAATACATCCGGACCTTTACTTCCTCCCCTGCCCCACAACACCCACCTTACCTCCTCTCCTTCTCAATCTTCTCCTTCACCTTGTCCCCCCCATGCTTAATATGGTCCAGCGCCTTTCCAAACAACTTTCTCCCTTTATCCCGAGCCCGCTCATCCCCTCCCTTTTCTTTGACCGGCGGCGGAGGGTGATTTCTGGCAATATCCTGCTCGATCCGGGAGAACAGGTCATCTACCGCTATTTCTTGCTTCGTAGCTTGTGGTTGTGGTTTTGATGATGCTGGTGCGTGTTTCGGGGACTGTGGTGGTGATTGTGGTGGGGGGAGTGGCGGGCTTTTAAGTGGTTTCGATCGATCCGGAGAAGGTTGGCGGTCGCGGGAGGATGGGTCATGTCTGCGGAAGGTGGATGTTGGTTCATTTTGTTGAAATTGTGGATTAGTGCTAGAGGGAGGACGTGATTGGTAGGTATGGCTGGCGGGGAGGGAAGGCCGGCGTTTATCTCCTTCTTCATGATGGGGTGGTGCATGAGTCGAGCTCAATTCCCGTCTTTTAGATCTCAGTACGCTGTCGTTGTTGTTCTTGTGTTGTTCTTCGTGGGGTTGGGTATTTGGTCTTGTTGCGCCGGGGGTGGCGGCTGATCCATAGACTGCACGGATGGAGGGTGTTTGTGATGGCGACAGTGATGCTATTCCTTTTATGGGTGGTGGGGCTCTCCCATGATCCTGGGATTGTGAATGTGATGCCGGTTTCGGTGGTTGGGGTGGGGGCGGAGGTTCCGATTTCGACGGAGGCCGTCCATTTGTGTGGGCACCTTGCGGGAGAGGCGTTCGAAATTCTGGATGCGACGGTCTCCTTCCTTCGGGGACATTACCACTGGGAAGAGGTGATGCCTCCTTCCGTGGTGATGCCGGGATATCAGACTTGGACCGCTCCATCGTCGGGTGGGATTTTCCTGTAGATGGAGTATTCCTAGGAGGTAGAGGTGATCCCATCGGCTGCCCTGGCACTGGCTGAGCTGCCATCTTCCCGAAAAAGTCTGCAATTTCCCTCGACCTTGCGTCATCTGTCGCTGGCCCAGTATCTCGATTTCCCTCCGCACCGCCTTTCGGTTTAATGACTCTATCAGAGATGACTTTTCGGAGAAACCTGCTCCCCTTCTTTTCCTTTGCGAATTCACCTGCTCCCATACTTGGCTCATCCAAACTATTAAAACTATTCTCCCTCTTTGGGCTGGCCAGCAGGGTAGCCTTCAGCTTCTCCCGAGCACTCTCTTTCTTCTCCCTCTTCTCCTTCCTCTTCTCCTCCACCTTCTTCCCCAACGCAGCCTCCACCCTCGAGAAAACATCCAGTCCAGAAACATCCTCGCCCAAATTCGAAAAGTCGATATTCATCGCACCTAGATCAGTACTGAGCCGTTTTGGATGTACCACCATATCCGCTTTTGCATAATTATTCCCTGAGGCTTCGGTGGACTCTGCCTGTGCAGCTTCCCGACGAGTTTCCTCCGCGCACCACCGTGCATAGCGGTGAGCTTCCTCCTGTGCGGGGATGCCAAAGTCGAGTTCTCGCTGGAGCTCGGCCCGCATATACATTGAGTCTCGGGCGTTGAAGAGTAGCGGGGTAGGTTCGGGCTCCATGTCTGTAAAGCGGACTTTGCATCGTCGGGATCGGGGGGAAGTGTTTGTAGTTTGGGCATGTGCATTTTCCTTGTCGCTAGAGGAGCGGGATTTTGGGAGTCCTGTGGTGGATGACTTTGATCTGTGATGAGCAATTTGGTGGGAGTGACGGCCCCCATGGTGGTCCCCCCCCCGTTCACGCTCCGAGTGGGTTCGCGATCGTGAGGAAACTGGTGGTTGTGGTTGTGCTACTGCCGGAGCGTGATCCATCTCTCAGTGCAATTCGCCGGGGAGGAGAATGAGGGGAGACGTTTGAAGCTTGAAAAGTTCAATAATAGCTGAGTCTATAGTCTATAAATTATGGATTGCTGATCCCTTCAGAATTCAAGTCAGTAGGTCAGACTTGCACGGACAGCTGTCAATTCCCTTGTCTTACCTTGACCCGCGCACCTAATAATGGACAAAGCTCATCATAAGCTCATGCCTGCTTCTGCTTCTCACCTTTGCTGCTCGGGACAAAAGGGGGGAAAGGTTTCTCTCACCAAAAACGAGTTGGACCGACTCTACCTAGGTGCAGGCGGAAACGAATTTGGGAAGTTTTTCCGAGTGGGCAAGCTAAACTGTAGGTAGGCGGTGAGAATTGAGGCGGCGTAGAGTGTAGAAGGTAAGCAGGTGCACTATCTACAGTAACCTACAGTACTTTCGACTGCTATTCAATGGGAGAGGACTCGTAAAACGCTCTGGAATCTGGTTTAAAAGTCCTGTAGACAGGTTCTCTCCGTCGTAGGTGCCCACAGCACCGGGGGGAGGGTGTCACGGCAAGCTCCGGATTTGGGCAAGGAGATGGGCAGGATGATCAATGGCACTTGAAGGGTTGCGATCCTGGCCCGTCTTTATTAAACCAAGCTTCACAGGTGGTTTCAGCTCGAGCATGTCTGCTTTACTACCTATCTGTATCCATCCTATACCGTATATACCATAATGTTGTACCTATCAAAATGCCGTGGGAGACCAGGCCGCCCCTTGCAGCTTATAGTGCAGCCTTGGCGCCGGCATGGGGGAGGGAGTCGTGTGCGACGCAATGCAATGGGCTGATTTGTTGCCAGATATTACAGAATAATTTTGGATAAGGTGTGAAGTTCGCAGGATACGTTGGGTACAGTACATTTGGCCCATGTATCAGGAGGTATGAGGAGGTACAAATGCTGTACATACTGTATATATGTAGAGTACGGCAGGGTAAGTAAGCCTGATTGCACAACGCTCTTGCCACAGAGTTGTCTGGTTGGCACTGTGTAGTTGACTTGGCACTGTATGTGAGTATATATCATAGGTGAATGCTGCGGATACTCCGTATACAGGTAGAAAATGCAAGCACAAGCACATCACATGTGCAACAACAACTTTGGACGTCTGGACTGACCCTCCCAACACACATGTGCGCCTTCTCCCAAAATCAGCCTGACTGACGCGTGTGCCGATATATACGAGTACCTACTGTAAGCTTTGCCACGTCGGAGTCTGGCTCAGAGTACACAGTACACAACTACGGCATGTATACTCGTGAAAGATTGTTTCAATCGCGAGACTATGATACTCATGTATGTATGCATGTATATACTGCTGTACTTATACATCTGGTACGGAATACCAGAAGATAATACATAATACCTTCTGTACTGTATGTATCCGTATCCATCCATTCCCAGCTGCCGCGGCTACAACTCGGAGCCCATCAACCAATCAACCAACCCTGCCAATGAGGGGCTCCACACAACGAAGCCGCCGCCTCTGCCCGAAACATAAAACAAACCTCTCCTCCGGCATATATAGGGCTGGAGAATACCCGTGACCTGCTATGTTGGCAGTTTGGTTGGTTTAACGTCTTGGCTACCTAGCTACTCGTCCCGTAGCTTGCAACCCTCACACTATTCCTCCCGCCGCCGTCTGTCTTCTTATATTAGCTCCGATAACCGATATCGATAACCCCTTGCAGGGTATCTTTACGCCCTCCATCACCACCCCATCGGAGCGCAATGGCCTCACCCCGTATTGTATACAGCCACTTCATGCATAATCTCACCGCCGGCAGTGCTGCTACATCCCTCACCAGCACCACTAACACAAGTTTCGACGACCCTGAAGAAGAATCCATTCGCCTAGCAATTGCCCTGCAGCTGGAGGACCTCGAGCATGCTCAACCAGATGACGTAGCAGCGGTATTTGAAATGTACAGGACTTACCTTGAGGAGTCGGAACGGTTTCTCGCGGATCGGAGGTTAGCGGAGGAGCTTGCTGTTGGTGGGGAACCGCAATTGTTGGAGGAGGTGCTTGATGGGAGGGGCGAGCAGGTGAGGGTAGGAGGAATTGGTGATGGCGAGGATGTCGAGATGGAACTCGGCGAGCAAATGGAACTAG
>Ga0307514_10002110_pt1 | contig 21455 bp, 31 predicted proteins | sample 16_EM_MG_FD_203088 | JGI IMG/M metagenome (GOLD analysis project Ga0307514, IMG submission 203088) | Populus trichocarpa ectomycorrhiza microbial communities from riparian zone in the Pacific Northwest, United States - 16_EM | ecosystem: Host-associated > Plants > Roots > Unclassified | place...
AGCACCACGAGTTGTTCCCATGGATGCATCAACCCACTTAAACAGCGAAAATCGGTAGACACATCAAAGGTGCTGTTCACGCCCCACGGTAGGACGGTTGGGGTATTCCACTGCGATAACATCAATGAGACCCTGCACTCAGGTGAATGTGGTACTGGATCCGAACAGTTACATTTCTGGGGGAGGACTAGAATATGGTGCCCTGGGGTAATGCCATAATGGTAATGGGGGTGGAAGAGGGGAGGGGGTGAATTTTCGTTTTTGGGTAGTGGGTGGGGAGCTCCGCCATCTAGCCGGCTTGCCCGGAGGCGGAGGGGAATTGGTCTTTGTCATACTCTAATTAGAGTGAATACAATATGAATAAACAAACAACAACAAACAGTAGTCCCCGAAGTAGCTCTCGAAGTCCGGGGTAGGAACAATGGGGTAGCCGGCATGATATCTAATGGAATTTGTAGAGAATGTGTAGCGTAATCTCAATAAGTACTTGATATCACTCGTTTGGGTACAGTTGATATCGGTGGGGTTAGCCCTAGTTTAAATCAACCTCACCCTCTATGTCTCACAGCTCTAGCTCCACGATAACATGGCACTCTACTAACGACCAGCCCCTTTCCCGACAACCCATAATTAAAGGCCGGCAAGGGATGCTCTCGTGCCCAGACTTTTTCGCCTCGCTCGCAGGCTTTTCGCCACGAAGTGAACTCGGAAAGTCTGGTATACGATGCAGGCGAGGGATAAAATTTCCGTATATTTTCATAGAAAGTCACTCGAAGTTTGCCTATATCAACCATTACTTATGTAGGTGCTGCGGAGTTGGGCAGGTGGAGATAACAACGAAGAAATTGGGGAGGTCCTGAGATCGGGTGTTAGTACGAGCAAACATTCTTTGGTAATGACTTACAAAGCGTGAGCTTGAGGAGGAATGCGTAGGTGTATGGGCTTGTGTAGAGGGAAGGTGATATCGTAGCAATTGATATCACTCTCGCTGGAAGGGCTGATCTACTCCAACCCGCAACCTTCGGTGCCATAAAACTCCATACTATTAGTAAAAAAAACTTATGATACAAAATACGTGCTTCAATACACACCGCCCTTCCCCCCTCTCATTCTGCGCACGCACCATCCCGTTTATGTCAGCCCCTAATATTCCCCATATAAGTGTTAGTTGAACTTAATTCAACCCTCTCTTCTCGCTCTCCGAGTAGAAAATCAACATTCTCCACACCTTCCTGACCATCGTTTCCGCGTCTTCGTCAAGCGCCTATAGCAATAAAATTAGCACTGCACGTTCGCACCCACACACAGGGCTCTGATACATACCATCTCTAGCTCTTTTACAAGATCCTCCGCTGAACCTCTCTTCTTAATATGTCCAACCACGAATCCCACCAACTCTTGCTCCTGGACGCCAAGATATTCGACAATCTTCTTCTCTACAAAAGGCTGGAGCTTCTCCTTGACAATCGCCTCGTCGACCTGATCCCACTGCACCTTCCATTCAAACAGACCTTTACGTTCTGTCGGAATCTCTTGTGCGAGCTGTCGTACCAGGCGCTCCCGCGTCTCTTCATCTACAGCAGATGAGGCATCATACTGGATTGGAATGAGAACGCGTTTCGTCTTGTGTTCATCCTCTTCTTCGTCTTCGAGGAGGTTCTCAACGTCGGCGGCTGTCTTTCGACGGGGCTTTTCGTCGTGTAGCTTTTTGGCGGCGCCGAGAGAAAGCTTGAAGCGTGCAGGTTCCTTTTGCGCGGCGAGGGAAGCAGCTTTCTCCATTTCTGCGGCTTGCAGCGCGAGGAAGGAGTCTGCCATGCTTTCTGCAGCGCGTTTCTTGTCAGTTTCGGCCTCGAGTTGTCGCGTCTCCGCAATACGGTCGCGCTCATCCAATTCCATCTCACGCTGCCGGAAGACGCTGCGGTTGCGGATCCACACGGAGCGGTCGATGTAGTATTCCTCTGTTTTCCGCTCCGCCTCGATATCGTCATCCCACTCTGCAAGGCGCTTTGCCATCGCGGTGGTCTCGGATTCGGCGCGGCGGATGTCGTCTTCGTCGCGTTGCCGCTCGCGTTCAAGTGCGGAGGTTCGTGAGCGCTCACGGTTGAGCCAGCGCCGCTCGTGGTCGAGGAAGGTTTTTTCTTGGTCTTGGGCTTTACGGTCTTTTCTGCGGCGCTCAAGCTCTGAGTCGGAGGCGTCGGATTCTTCCTCTTCTCGCGAGTAAGCGTAGCCATTAAGGCTGCCGCCGTTGACAAAGGAGACGCCTCTGGGGGCGGTGGGGACGCGCGGGGCGGAGGGCGCGGGGGCGTGGTCTCGAATGCGGGATGGGCCAATTGGGATTGCGTTTGCGCCGCCGCTTGGGCCAGTAGGTGCCGAAGATGGCGGGGGCGATGCAAGCCGGTTGATTCTTGATGCAGAACCTTGGTGATTGCGTTCGCGTTCCATGCGCTCAATTTCTTCTTCACGCTTCAGTCGTTCCATATCCCGCCGGTTCGAGCGCTCGCGGAACGCGGTGATCTCTTTGGCGACCATATCACGCATGTCGGCAGGGATATCTGAGAGCTCATCGTCGGCGGAGAGCGGGATTGTAACAATTTCAGGCTCCACTTCCTGTTTTGGGGTAGCAACGGCAGGAGTGGCATCGGGGGCTGGCGTGGGTGTGGTGGCTAGTTTCCGCGTATGCTTTGACGGGTCTTTGAATTGAGCTAGAGTGTTTTCAAGCGCGGTTTTAGCGGAATCAATGCGGAATTCAATTTGGTCGGAGGAGTCGGAGGAAAGGTTAGAGAGGTAAGTTTTAGATTTGTCGTCGATTGTAACCTGTTTCAGTGTGAGCTGGGAGGGTAGGACAGGGAAGGGGGAATATACAAGAAGATTGGAACCTTCAGTTCGATCGTCAATTGCGGGAATCTCTAAATCCTGGAGAACTTCATATGCGCACCCAAGGCTTTCTGGGTCCTCGTACTCTGCGAACCCAAATTTGCATGGCTTTCCATCTTCATCTGTAGCTCGCGTCCACTTTTTCAGTGTTGCAGCGGCCTGTGTAGGGCAAGACTCGTTAGCATGCGTTTTGATCTAGGAGAAGCGAAAGAGCATGCCTTCAGTACGCGTTCCATCCATTCGTCATCCATCCCCTTAGGTATCCCTCCTACAAACACAGTCTTTAGCTGCTCCTCAACCGTAGGTGGTAAGAGCTCATTAATTTCTCTCGCCGCTGCGCCCGCCGTCTTTCCCGCGATCGTACTCTGGGTCGGTAATGGATTCTGTCTCGTTACCGACGTTCCCAATCTGATGATGGGCGCATTGAAATTGATATTGGGAAGATTTGCGGGGGGCGCGAAACCGGGCATTCCAGGACGAGCGCCGATGTTCGCCTGGTGTGTTCCAGGGGGAGCTCCAGTCCCTGGAGCGCCAACGCCTGGAGGAGGTGGCATTCCGGGAGCTGCGCCAGGAGGTATGCCAAAGCCTGGGGGAACTCCGGGGACCCCCATAGCTCCGAAACCGGGCGGCATTCCGGGCGGCATCGCAGGGCGGCCATATTGGGGTTCTGCAAGGAGTCAGCAAAGTGCAGCGTTGGAGATTAGGAGCAGGAGGACGACGCACGGCCTGGATAGGGGTACATGGTTGATTAGGAGCGATGCAAAAGCTGGGATGAAGAGAGCACCTGGTTCCGATGCGAAGGGTGTCGGTGGAAGATAACGTAGGTGTTGGTGGTTGTAGGCGGTGGAAAGTCTGGTGAAGTTCACTTTCGCTAGGAGGAAATTGTGAGTAAGCCCTGTCCTTGGCTTGGCATTCCAAGTTCGGTTTTGCAGGAAAGCTTTGTTCCTTCCAAAAGTGTACACTATCATCGTTAAAATCAATTCCCCTCTCCACCATCCACCGATCCGCCGCCATGGAGTTTCGACGGTTGGTTTGTACCGCTGCCGTAACATTTGCGACGCCCTTCTTGCTATATCCCCGAACAATACGTCAATTCTCTACCTCCGCTCTCCGCGCCAACGATAGCAATGGCAATGGCAACAGTGACAAAGGCACACCGTCTACTCGCCTCCCCCACACATTGACCGCTGAGAGCATCTTCGGCTCATTGATGTCTGGTGTATCAATGACGCCTACCCATCGCAGCAATTATGGGCCTACAGGAATAAACTCGCCTCCTCTGAGCTTTGGCAACACCAAGCCTCCGAAGATGGGACCAACGGCCGGACGTTCTGTACTTGTCACTACGGACCTTGCGCAGGCCTTCATGAGGTTAAAATCAATCATTTCACAGAACAAGGTTCGCCAGGATTTCCATAGTCAGAGGTTTCACGAACGGCCGGGGTTGAAGAGGAAGAGGCTTCGCAGCGAGAGGCATCGGAGGAGATTTAAGGAAGGATTTAAGAGGATGGTTTCGATCGTGATGGATATGAAAAAGAAGGGGATGTGAGCGGCGGGAGGGTTGACATCTGTTGTACACTATGACGGAGATTGGTGGGCAGTAGTGGTGCCCAACCAGGTTCTGGGAGGACACATCGACCAGCGAACGGAGATGTTGATTAGGATAGGGATATTGGATTCTGTTCAATGTATAAAGGAGGAAACGCCGGTGTCTGTCAGCGTCTCCATGTTATATCCCAATCATTTCGAGGGTTTCCTGTTGTCAGCAAAGTAAAAGTTGGGCCGACGCTACCCCTTTTGAGCCTCTTCCGACCTTCAGCTACCAAGTCTACAACTAACAGCTTCAAACATTTCCATTTCTCTTTCTGCAACCCACAAAACTTCATTATTCTCACTCCTTAAGCTCGTCTGAGCGCGCCATTCTTTAATATCATAATGGCCCGTCTGGGCCGGTTCGGCTTCTTGGCCGTCGGCATTATATTCCACCTAATCTACATATACTCCATATTCGACATCTATTTTGTGTCGCCCATAGTCTCGGGCATGCGCCCATATGGTGTCGACTTCCCAGCACCAGCGAAGCGACTCTTTCTCGTTGTTGGTATGATCGTTTTCAGAGGGATTGGGACCGAGCTGACTTCCGATTCTTAGGCGACGGCCTGCGCGCAGACAAATGCTTCCAACAGCACTCGGATCCCGACGAGCCCTCGGAAACGCGGTACCTCGCCCCCTTCGTACGAGATAGAGTCCTGAAGCACGGCACCTTTGGGGTCTCCCATACTCGCGTGCCCACCGAATCTCGCCCCGGCCATGTGGCACTCATTGCCGGCCTCTATGAAGACGTTTCCGCGGTTACTACAGGGTGGAAGGTGAACCCGGTGAATTTCGACTCGGTATTTAACGAGTCGCGGCACACTTGGTCTTGGGGATCCCCGGATATTCTACCCATGTTCCGGCTCGGGGCGTCAGACAAGTCACGGGTTGACGCCTGGACGTACGAGGAGGAAATGGAAGACTTCACACAGGACGCTACAAACCTTGACATCTGGGTCTTTGACCGCGTCAAGGCGTTTTTTGAGGATGCTAGAAGGGATCCAGAGCTGGCAGCGTTGCTGCAGAAGGATAAGCTTGTGTTTTTCCTGCATCTACTGGGACTGGACACGACCGGACATGCGTATCGACCTTATTCTCCAGAGTATTTGAGGAATATCAAGGTTGTAGATCAGGGATTACAGGAAATACATAAGTTGGTTGAGGACTTTTACGGAAATGATGGAAAGACGGCTTGGGTATTTACCGCTGATCATGGGATGAGTGATTGGGGTTCACATGGAGATGGGCATCCGGACAACACCCGTACACCTTTAGTTGCATGGGGTGCAGGTGTTAAGAAGCCGGTGGCTGTGGAAAATCTTCCGATAGGAGCAAAGACGGGTCATGAAGATGGGTTCTCGGGGGATTGGGGTTTAGGAAGTGTTCGGAGGGTCGATGTGATGCAGGCGGATGTGGCAGCGCTGATGGCGTACCTTGTTGGTCTGGATTTCCCGGTCAATTCGGTCGGAGAGCTTCCACTAGACTTTCTGGATGCCAATGATGAGACCAAGGCAAGGGCTGCATGGACAAATGCCCGACAGATCTTAGAGATGTACAAAGTCAAAGAAGGTATTATTCGAGTGATAAGGTGTGACCGCATCCGCTGACGTCCAACAGCGCAGAAAAATGCCACCCATATCAATTACAGGTCCTATGCACCACTCGCAGACCTTTCTGACCAGTTCTTAGAGATTGAAGCGCTTCTTGCCAATGGTGCATACACAAGCGTCATTCAAAAATCCATGATCTTGATCAAGACTGGGCTCGAAGGACTACGATATCTTCAAACCTACGATTGGCTTCTCCTCCGTACCGTTGTTACGGTGGGTTATCTCGGATGGATCGCATTCGCACTTACTACTGTCATTGACCTTCACGTTCTTGACGGAACTTCGAAGCCTGAACGAACTCCAGTATCTTCCCTCTTCTTTTCTGGGATATTGGCAGGCTTGTACACTCTATTTTTCATCCAACAATCGCGACCTACATACTACGCCTACGCCTTATTTCCCGTCGGCTTTTGGGAGGAGGTGTTTGTACGCCGGGAATCGGTGGCAAAGGGAGTGAAGCAATTGGTTCGCGAAATTCCAGGAGGGAAGAGCAAGTATTTCTGGCTTTTTGTGCAAACATTGGGTGGGGTGGGATTACTCGAAGCAATGGTAATGGGCTACTTCTACCGCGAAGTATTTTCGGCTTGCTACATCCTCGCTGCGTTCTTCCCCTTTTTCTATGGGCCGACATTTGTGAAGAGCAATAAAATGCTGTGCGGTTTTTGGCCGATGTGTTGTCTCCTCATGAGCACATTTACGCTTCTTCCGGTAGGGAAGCAGGACAGTGTGTTCCAGATGTAAGTACTCACTGCTAATGAACCGAAACTACGTACTAATGAGGGTTGGATAGATTACTCGGCGGAGGATTGATGTTTCTGATGGGACTGTCGTACATGATCTTTGGAACCATCATATCTGACGGTATCCCGTCCGGACACACACTTCGCACTGCAGTCATTGCCAACGCAAACCGCGACCTGGGCACAAAAATGGTGCTCGGCGTGCAGGTCGGCTTGATTGGGCTAACGATGTTCGTGACCCAGTCATCAGTGTGGAGTCTCCAAGCGAAGCAGGGGTTGCCATTGGGAAACTTGGTGGTTGGCTGGGGAATCCTTGGTACCTATCCCTCTCCTCCTCTTCCTCCCCTCTTCGTCCATTATTGACACTTTCTAGTCATCTCTCTCACAATTCCGCTCCTCCATTCCCTGTATCCCAATCCCCACTATTTCCACCGACTCACTGTTCTCTTTCTCACCTTCTCCCCCATCTTTATCCTTCTCACCATCTCCTACGAAGGCCTGTTCTACATCGTCTTCTCCCTCACTCTCCTAGCTTGGATCGAACTGGAAGCGCGGCTCCCTGGTGCCTCGAGTGGTCTTGAGCAGCGTCGGCTGAAACTCTCCGACCTCCGGCTATCACTCGGCCTCCTCTTCCTCGTTCAATCCGCATTTTTTTCCACCGGCAACATCGCTTCCATCTCCTCCTTCTCCTTGGACTCAGTCTACCGGCTACTACCCATCTTCTCACCCTTCGCAATGGGCGCCTTGCTGATGCTGAAATTGATGATTCCATTTGCACTCCTTTCTGCAAACCTAGCGGTGCTTAACAAGCGCGTTGGACTCGGTGGGGGCGCGGTGTTTATGTGCGTTACCGCGCTTTGCGATGTGCTCACGATGAACTTCTTTTGGTTGGTGAGGGATGAGGGGAGTTGGCTGGAGATTGGAACCGGGATCAGCCATTTTTGTATTGGTGGTGCGCTGGGCGTGTTTTTGGCGGTGTTAGAGGGTGGTGGAAGGTGGTGGGGACGGGGGCTGGAGGTCGGGGAGGTGAAAAAGACGGAGAAGAAGTAGAGATGTACAACACTGGTGTGGGAATGTGGTGATACTCTTGTATTAGTAAAATAATGATTCCAGGCCCTGTTTTTTTTTTGGGATACAGGTGGAGAGCATATCTGGTTTGTGGGGATTCGTGGCTTGTAGTGAGTGGCATAGAAAGAACCACAATGGTTTCATCTCACAAATTTCCGAACCTTATCTTCTCAGTTGGGTTTCATTATAAAGACTGATCAGCTGAAGCTACTCTGGTGTATGGGAGACCTCTCCGTGCCATTTTGAAGTGGAAATCTTTCGTATCCCTACGTGAAAACTCCATACTAAATACTTAGAAATGTGCTGCGGTACTCTCCCCTGACATAATGCGTTCAAACAGTGTAGTAGATGACATAAAACCAATCTCATACCATACTCACCGCATGAAGCCCGCTGGAGTCCAGAAGTTTCTCTTAAAAGCTTCTGTAATCTTCCTCAGCACTAATCCCAACTTCAACAGCGCCAAGCGAATGACATCTCGTGCAGCCATCACATTGATCCGCCATTAGCCATGCAACAGAAGTTTTCTTTGGATTGGCTGCGGGGATGTATATTGTTGTCAAATGAAAGAGCTTCAAAAGACAGAATGGTTATTGCGAAAGAACCAGCAAGCCCGATGGCGAAGTGATACTCTTCACCATCTGGTGCTGCCTTGCCACAATTAACATATTCCCCTTATGTAGGCTGGTCAGTGCAAAATGGACAACCGCAGGTTTCCAGCCTGGGAACTTAGTATCTATAGCACCAACCGAGCACAAGTTTCGAACCTACATCCGGGTGTTTCTAGTACCATGCTCAGCCACCTCAGCTCAGAGATATCCTCTTGTTAACACTCGGGTGTCTTCGGCCATACTATCTGTCAAGAAGTTGCATACTAGTCTTTGGTCCCGTCCGCTGCTCCAAATGACCACTGATAAAGAATCTCGGACGGACTAGACACTAATTTCCAAAGCATTAAGCTCGCACTAGGTATGGTAGGTAAAAAAGTGATAGCCTCAGGTTTCTCTTGCGTTTATTGCACCATTTTGAGCACTGCAGATTTCGAACCTGCATCTTGATGTTTCTAACACCATGCTTGGCGATTTAGCTAAGAGATCGCTTCTTAACTGGATTGGCTACTGTACTGAAGACACAGCGACATAGCTAAAACAAGGCAGTCATTGTCATGCTCCTTGACATGGGTGACGCATGGGTGATATTACCATCGGACGCTGATGGCCGAGGGGGAGACCAGAGGCATATCAAAGGCCGACAGCGGGAGGTGCACGGGGGCACACCGACGGACACGGAGTGGACGGGCTAGGCCAAGTGGATTCTATCGTACACATGCCGGAGTCCGTCGTTTTACTAGCACCCAATCTGTGATTTCGATAGTATCATTACGAGTCCTCGTTCCGAAAACACGGGTTCTAATATAAAAACACTCTATCTAAGTCATGTGAGTGAGAGCCCCCAACTTTGTTCGGTGTTTCGGTAGAGATTTGAAACCTGGGTTGATACGGCGGAAATGTTTAGCATTCCGTCAAGAAATTTTTTTGCTTGCTGTTGCTGATGTTATGCCTCAAAATATTTCCCGTTCCAATTCGCTCAGCATGATGGGGTCTCTCGGTTTATACTCTCTCTGGTTGCGGTAATAAAATCTCAATACACTTTTTGTCCCTTGAATGAACAGCTTGTTCCAATCATGACGTCCAATACTACTGCTTGACTGCTTGATTCCCTTCACCATATGACCCTACATACGTAGAAAGACCGCGAAAGAAAGCGTCGTGACATTCCGATATTACAAGTTCTGACGAGAAGTTTGGGTAATACCCTGACGGAGAGTGTGGATCTTCAAATGTGAGAGGTACCTTTGTGATTCTGCTCCTTTGTTTTGAATCATTTGATTCCCCAATCAGCGCGCGCACCCGACACCAATGAGACCGTCAACTGCCGTACAAACAAGTTTCCTTCTCCATTACGGGCAGGTCTTCATAAGTAGGCATTTAAGACTTCTTCCCTGCGATGTGTTGATTTGAGGCCAGGGTTGGAGTCGACTTCGAACAAATCCATCCGGAAAGACTCAAATTTTTATAAGCCGAGGTATCTGCACAAAAGAAACCACATAAATTATTTTTGGACGAGCGTCCTCCAATTGCAACAACCCTCCCTTAACCCCCTTGCGATGCAGGAACAACTACCTGCATGTAGTGGGTATATGTCGGGCAAATCCGGACCGAAGTTGAGTGAGGGCTGATGATGGTGTCCTTACGCTCCTAGATCAGCCGATGGTTTCACAACCAGATTCGTCACAAGTGTAACCGAACATTTGGAATCCTTCCGCCCTGCAGAAGACTAGGAAAAGAGGGAGGCGAAATGGCATCTCGCCGTTAGCGAACACGATAGATCTCGTCTATAAAGATAGGCGATATGCCGCTTGTAAACTCCAGAGCATGAACGGCTGCTGGGTGTATCGATGTAAATATTCAAACATGTGCAAGAGGCATGGATGAACAGCACCGCAACTGCCGTTAGCAGCATCTCGTTTAACAGTTCCGAGCGAAAGGTCCAAGATACCAGCAAGCAGATAGTTATATGAAGTACTGTACTCCGAGGTAGGTCGTGATCATCAACGAAATGCCAAAACTTGGGTAGCGACCGTTACCCCGCGTTTCGTCTGTCTTGTCTGTCCGAACCCATATCCACCGGAGTCACCGACCTAATCAAATGCTGAAGCTGAAGCTGAATCCACCCCGACGGATGCAAGGGCCAGAGAAGGAGTAAGAGATTCGGTATGGGGGGTGAGCATCGGCAGTGTCATATGTCAAATGTTGAAATTTTGAGCTTCTGACAGACCGACTGGAATGTGCCGTCATCGCTAACTATTTCTGTCTCCTGCGCACTTGGCCAGTGGATGTTCGTTTATCAGTCTGCTGCTTCAACTCTCGGGAATGGGATGGTGCAGGATAAGTGTGGAGGTGTTTGAGTGAGTCGTTACTCTACATGGTGCTGGTACGTACCTTCGAGAAAACATTATCTCGCCCACCAAGTCTAACAACTTTCGAGGCCTAAGAATCTACGACAAGTGACCAGCCCGTGGATATATTAAATCCAGGTGGCAGTAAGGTGCTTGGGCAATTTGTACTTCTTCTATTCTCCGTTCTTCTGCTTCGTGTTTTGAGATAAACCCGTGGCGGTTCTTGCACAATATTTTCTTGTCGCTTAACCACCTCCACGACGCGACCCGACCTCCAGCTCCACCTCATTTGTTGTCGCACAGCATCAATTCTGCCCTGTTACGCTGCTGCTGCTCTACCCCTCCGGCTCATAAGCCAAACACCAACCCAGTCACCAACGACTCTCCTCCAAACAACCACCATCTCCATTTCCGTCCATTTCCGTCCTTCACCTTTGACTATCGTCATCCACCACTACCATTACCGTCACCATCACTACTACTACTATCGACTTCGACACTTGCTGCCTCTCCATTCACTCGGCCGTGTTACCAATTGTACTTGTCTGACGCGCTCAAGAGGATACTCAGGGCAAGCGGCGGCTGGAGAAGAAGTACGGACCACTTGCGAGCGCGGCAACAGGGTTCTACCTCGCTACTAAACATCCCTACACTCTGCGGATTCTACGACTGTTGCAACCTGGAGAGCGGTGTGGGGAACTGAAGTGACGACGTATTGCGTGGGAATAAAGCTGATATGACGCCCGAACACCGTGCAGAAAGCGCTACGAGCACCGGCTCGAACTTGTCGAACTCGAACTCGCCGGCACAAGATGTAGTTGGACGGGGCGAAGATACAAATGGAGGCAGTTCAAATCAGAGCTTTCGGAGGTGTGCTACTCCCATCTATTTTGTGCTATCGGGTTGAATACGGAAGAAGAGTTGTGGGTATTGCGGGAAGTTTAAATGATCTGGACTGACTCTGTAGACAACGTGCTGCGCGAGCATGTGAAGTGAGTACATGCGTTTTCAGCCTCAGGACGATTGAATGCATGCGCTAACGGATATTCTTTATTTGTTTCAGACATGCCATGCGAGAAAGGTATCCCTCCCTCGTTCGCAGAACAATAGAGACCTTGAAGCTCAAGGTAGCAAAACTATAGGTTCGCTGCGATGCCGCAAGCTTGGGTGTACCGTGCACCAACTGTGTCGCCTTCTCGATCGACTGTAAAATTCCCACCCCCAAACGAAAGAAGTTGGCGGGGGGGAGGAGAGATGAACATGAGTGCGTTGCTCTCGAAATATAAACCTGGAGCGGTACCTCTGACTTGGTGCATTCAGTGGTTATGCACACCGCGCCTCTACAGTCGGAACGTCACCGTCGCCGGTGGATGGTAATCCTATGAACTTTAATCGTACCCCACAAACACACGTTGCTCCACATCAGGACGGCACGCCACCGGTGACCTACCCTGACGCCAAATTCGCTCAAGTCGCCACTGATTCCGGAACCTATACACAGTTTATGAGGCCGAAGTTTGCACGGGCACCGATCAAAGAGGCGGGGAGGGTGGCATACCTCGGTTGGTTATCAGTTTTGTCGAATCATTATGTGTGGTGATGCTTATCAGCGTATTAGGGGAATCGTCAAATCTCAGTCTGCTTGTGCAGGATAAACATGGCTCGACCGATGTACTTCACTATCCTCTGCCAGAGAACATCCGAGGAACCCGAGCGCGATTGACCGAACTCGATACAATTGAAATAGACATCCTACACCAACGGGGAGCATTCTTGCTGCCACCGCGAGCACTCTGCGATGAACTTGTCGCAGCGTACTTTAGGTGGGTTGCCCCGATAGTTCCTATAATCAACCGGAGCAGGTTCATGCGAAGATATCGAGACCCAAAGAATCCTCCATCGCTACTGCTTTTGCAGAGCGTTTTGTTGGCTGGATCCCGCGTCTGTGACAACCCCCAATTGAAGGATCCAAGTGGATCTACCACACCGGCTGCCATGACATTCTACAAGAGAGCTAAAGCTCTGTACGACGCAAATTATGAGGATGATCGCGTTACTATTGTCCAAAGCTTGGTGTTGATGGGATGGTACTGGGAGGGACCAGAAGGTGCTGCCACTTTGATGAGCCAGGAATGATGAGACAGAGTGTCACTGACAGCTCTATAGATGTTACCAAGAATGTATTTTACTGGAGTCGGGTAGCCACGATAGTTGCACAGGGATCTGGCATGCACAGAAGGTTTGCTGCAGCCAGCTATAGAGTGATATGGGATCGGGAACTAACGAGTGACACAGCGTGGAACATTCACAGTTAAGTCAAGCCGACAAACGACTGTGGAAGCGGATCTGGTGGACACTGTTCACTCGGGACCGGTCGGTAGCTGTGGCATTGGGTCGACCAGTGCATATCAACACCGATGATTCCGACGTAGCGATGGTGACAGAAGATGATTTCCTGGATGATGAGCCTGGATTCCCCGCGGAATATCCTCCAGATCCACTCCATGTGCAATTCTTTCTCCATCATGTTAAGCTTTGCGAGATTATGGGATTGGTTTTGGCGCAGCAGTACTCGGTCGCATCCAAGCAACGGCGAAATAATCAGATTGACCTTGTACAGAGTGATTTAGCATTGGCGGATTGGATGGTGCATGTCCCATCGGAGATGCGTTACCACGTTGAGGACAAGTCAAGGCAAAACTTCTGGGCAGCCTTGCTACATTCCACGTACTAGTGGGTAACCTTGTTGATCCTGCGGATCGTATATGAGCTAATCGCAAGCTGTAGTACCACATTGTGTTTGCTCCACCGAGCGCATATGCCACCTGCAATGTCTACTGTAGAAAATACCACGCCGATGGACGAAGAGCATTATACCTCCAGAAATATCGCATTCCGTGCTGCCCACGGTATCACTTCTATTGTCGACAACTTAGCGCAGCACGATCAGTTGAAATATTGTCCTGCCTTCATGTAATGTCCCATCCCCTAATCTAGATTTCGCCCACAACTAACGACAGATGTATACAGTGTCTATAGTTTGTTCTCCGCACTGATCATGCATGTGTACCAGATGCGTTCAACCAATTCACAGGTGGTAATGGAAACGCGAGAGCGAATGAGAAAGTGTATGGACGCATTAAGGGAAGTGTCACGAGTATGGATCGTGGCCAAAATGGTCTTCACATTATTCGAATCAATATTAGGGAACAAAGCTCTCGAGGACCGACTCCACAAATCGTCTGGACGACGACATCATTCTCGCCGCCACACCGGTAACAACAGTAATAACAACAATAACAGCAACAACAACAATCACTCTAATGGCAATAACCCTGCGCAAGTGCAGAACACCGAGCCCATAAAGCGCAAATTCGACGAAATGGATCTAGGACCGATGTCCAGCGGCCCCGCTCCAACAATGTCCTACGAACGATCCCGCCCACAAACTCCCGCCACAACACCCGGGCCAAACCTATCTAGCGCCGACATGCCATCGATGCCAGCGCCTGGCTCAACAACACCAAGCCAACACATACGCGATACCTTCATGACAGGCATGCAAGGTTCCCGCACCACAACCCGACCTCCAACCCCCTTCAACCCCTCCCTCTCCGTCCCCGCAACCCCTCCAGACCTCTACCTCGTAACCCGCAGCTCTCCACCAATCTCACAAAGCTTATGGGAGAACTTCCAGCCCAACCAACTCTTCCCCGACGACTCAGGGATCTCCTATTTCTCTCCGCCTCCCTTGGGCTCAAATACCCTCGATCCGCAGCTGCAGCAGCAAGGACTAGGAATGATGGAGTCGCAGACTATGCAGCCGGGGATGATGCACCACGGAAGTCCGACGATGCATCATACAAAGTGGCCGTTTGAGGCAGGGATGCAGGAGGATATGACGGGGATGGCTCCAGGGAGCTCGCCGGATGATACGTGGAGTAATAGTAGTAAGGGCGGGGTTGTGCCTGCTACGTTGAATGTTGAGGATTGGTATGTCCCCCTCCTTTGAAACCCACCGAGAGAGTGCTGATGTGTGTGGGAAGGTTTAATTTTTTTGGATTGAATGGGGAGTTGGGGCCGGCTCCTTAGATGGAGTAGCATGGGGAGGGGGTTGTTTTGTAAAACAGCGGGTTATATCCTTTTGGTTTGGTTTTGGCTGGTTGCTTGCCGTTTTATCTTGCAGGTATACGTATTTCATTTAAATGGTGAAGAAGTGTAGTGACGGAGAAGGAGGGAGGTAGGAATGGAATCTTCATGTTGATGTTGTTTTACTTGATGTGGAGGCGCGGCGGTAATACGTTATGATACCTTAAAAGTATAACTATTTTAGCTGCGCTTGTCAATCCAGTTGGCCGAGTGAATGTGAGACAGCATGATGCACTCACTGGTATCAGGTTTGGAGCAGGGTGTTGATGCATGGCAACGAGATAGAATATATTTTTACGCCCTATCATGATGAGGATTCGGCCGCCGTTCGGGTATGAGTTCCAGTGAGATGAGATGAGATGCCGCTAGGGATTGGAGAGTTTGGAGGGATCACCCGTCAACGAAACCGAAGCTCCCCAGTGTGGTTATTGCAGACTCATAGATTGTAGTAACTTATTGCACTTGACTTCCACCCTATACTCTATCATGAGGAGCATGTGGATCTTTGAATGGGACTGAGCGACAAGGTATGGAGCTTTTCTTTCTAGTATGATCTTGATGGGTTTCATTTGGTGTTGTCATCAGCATCGGGTAGAGGGTACTCTAATGAATTAGAAGAAGGCATTTGTAATATATTGGTTGCTCGTTGACGGTTCAATGTCATGGCTTGACTTCGACACCAATAGTTTTTGCCTGTCCAATTACGGACTTAACCATCGCTTGCAGTGACAAACTAGCGAGTCGGGGTTCCTACAGAGAAAGGTGAAGCAATGAGCATTTATTCCTCCACATTATCTCATGGGAAACGTACCGTCCTCTTTATCTTTGCAATCTCGTAGACGTGCTTCAAGCTCACGGAGCCAATGATTTCCGAACCCGGATTATTCACACCCTTCAGTTTACCTTTCTTCTTCTCCACGCCTGCCGCCGTCAATAGCATATACGATGTAGCGGGGGTCCTTAGGTCAAAATGAAATGACCTGTCAGGACGGACGGTGATGCGTGCTGGAATTGGAGTGCCCTGTGGTTGTTTTGTGTTGTCAGAGCGCAATTGCCGACGAGGAGAAAGAGAGAGCTAGCGACGCAGTACATACGATGTTGATGTGTGCGGTACGGGCATTGAATTCCTGTGGTGGCTCGCAGTTAGTTTCGAGTTCGAGATGAAGGTGGGCAGAGCATGAGGAAGACCTTGCAGAAGTCCATGGACTTCACACCTTTGGATCCTAGAGCAGGACCGACGGGGGGTGAAGGACTCGCCTGCCCGGCGCCGACAATGAGCTTCACGATCTGGTTCTTTGCAATAGCCTTTTTGGCCATAATTATTATGGAGTTACTGTTGCAGTGGTAATATCTGGAGCATGCAAATGGTTAGTGGGTTGTCTCGAGCCCAGACTCCGAATTTTCATGGGGTGCTGTCTAACCCTTGTCTCGTGCCCAGCCACCAGAGCCTCGTTCACAAGCTCATTTCTCGTTGCCTCGCTCGGCAACGAGAGGCTAGGACCAGACAATGTTACTCACTTGACAAAAGTGTTGACTATGGGGGGGGGGGTTCTGAAAATATGCCCGCACCAATTAAGAATGTAATACGCAATTATGGAATTGTGATTGAGCTGTTATACCAAACCCCGAGTGCTTGTCCAAGAACACACAAGCATATCCTGTCCTCAACGCAGTAAATCTGCACAGATGCCCACCCACAATGGTATCAAATCATCTTACAAGTCCTCATCCTTTCCCCCCGTGTCCCGTAAAAAAAGTAACCCATATAACGCCACCCTAACTCCACCCTTAGTTACTAACACCGCATCACATCATCAGAATCGAAACCCATTCTCCAACAACAACCTCCCTACTCCTCCCTTCAACACCTCCCCACGCTCCAATAGTACCCTCAACTTTTCCTCCCTCTCCTCCGCGATTGGTCGTACCCGATCATAATGTCCCTGCGCCAGCCTACGGCGCTTCCTTGCCGCTTCCTGGATCCGCTCCTGTAGCTCCCGCATCTTCTCCGCAATAATCTCGCCTGCCTGTGCGTGCACCTCGTCCGGAAGTGCATCAAAAAATGCCGTTGGACGCGAGTGCGACCGCGAAGCGTAATTATATTGGAGCAGGGTTTTGAGTTCGTGTTCGAGGTCGGAGGGGGAGGAGCGGGAGGAAGTGTATAAGTTGTCTAGGTGCGAGATGAGGGCGCGGTAGGATGGGATTGCGAGGAGCTCGGAGTCGGTGAGATAGGGGGTTGCGGCAGGGGCGGGGGGAGTGACGGAAGGGGTGGGGTCGGTGGGGCGGATGGTACGGTCGGGGTCATCGTGTTGAGGTTGCTGTTGAGGGGGGTTTGGTGGAGGCGGGGCTTGGGAAGATGGGACTTGTAGTATTGGCTTTTGGGCTCCGAGACGTAGAGGTTTCTTCGCTGTAGCGAGAGGACGTCTAATCGGGTCTGTGGTTGGGGCCGGTTCCGGAGCTGTGAATGCAGGACGGGAAGGGTATTCGTGGCGGCTACTACGGAATGGATAGTTGTTGCGATTTTCTGTAATCTATCAGCAGCTGCAAGTCAGCTTGCGGACGGGAGGGGGACAACCATTAGAAAACAAAGGTTGCGCAGATGTTTCCTGGATCCTGACTTCCTTTCCTTTACCCCTAACCGGTGTTGCAGGTTGCTGAGGTGCCTGTGCAACGAACGCATCATTCCCTACGGTGTTGTCGAACAAGCTTGAAGAAACCGTCGCATCCTCCTGCCACAGCCCACCTGGTGCCTGAACCCCCTGCTGCAGAGTATCCTCCTCGTCCTCCGACTTCTCAGAATCCTCATCCATAAACTCCTCACGTCCGTAGCTTTGATCCCGCTGCATGCTAGCATTGGAATCATCTTCGTACCCATCACCAGTACCGTTGTAGTATCCATTGTCACTGTTGACATCGTAGCCACCCGGTACCTCGCTCTCACCGTCCTCAAAGAACTCTTCCTCCCGCTCTACAAACACACTCGGCTTCACGTCCAACGCAATGACATCGCTTTCGACACTGCCACGCCGCTTCATCTGTGCGTTCATTCGGGCTGCTCCGATCACAGGCACGGGCAGCTTATGCGGGGTAGAGTCGGTATCGGAGAAGGAAAGCGTGTTGTTGGAATCGAAGAGATGGCCGATTGGTGGCGAGGAGTCTTCCCGCTGCATCTCTTGCTTCACCTCTCCCGTCTCCGAAAAGCCGCGTTGGTGCTGGGCGAAGGAGCGGGTGCGGCCGCTGAGAAAGTTGTTGAGTGACATTGCGGATGCAGAGCGGGGCTTTGGGGTGGGGGAAGGGGATGGGGTGGCAGGAGCTGAGATGCGTGGAAATGACGGGCGGTAGAAGGAGGTGGATGAGGTGGGGCGGTCGCTGGAGGAGGACATGGCGGGGCACGAAAGAAGCTCGGGGGTCGTTAATTGGGTTCTCGTTCACTGTAACTCAACTGTCAATACAGAAAATCAAGCATAATTGAGGCTGAGAAGTTATTCCCACACTTTCCCTTGATAGCGTCTCATTCACGTATGTCCAGCGCTCTTCATCGTCAGCATCTGTTTGTAGCCCGTCTCAGCGGTCAATGAAGCTGTTTGGAGGACGCGATGTCGTGCCGCGGCTCTTGCTTCACGTGCTCCCCCTCGCTTTATACCTTCCCAGAGTGGCTAGCTTCCTGCATTCCCGCAGTGTCGACCCCAGCACAACCAACACAACGCACAACACACTCTCCAACTCACACAAGCAGTGAGCTCCCCTCCTCCGACGAAGAGCGTTCTCCACAACCACCGCCATCATGACTTCCGGCACCGGCCGCAAATCTAAGCTCCTCGTCGACCTCCTCTGGGTCGCCGCCGCAGTACGCTCCCTTCTCCCCCCTGGCTTTGCCACGCACGTGCCCTCACCACCCCTCGGTATGCAAACTCACCACCTCACAGCAAGTGTCGGCCTACTACCTAATACGCTGGCTCATCTCGTACCGCGATCCGGAGCGCGAAAAGAAAGAAGCTGTAAAAAAGAAGTCTGATGCGATTCTGCGACGTCTCGACGCGAACGGCAGCACCGCAACCACCGGCGGGAAGATGGAGAAGCTCGTGCTGAACTCGTATGAACAAACGATCCTGACCGAGGTTGTTGCGCCGGAGGACATTCACGTTTCGTTTGATGGTTTGTTTTGCTGTGCTCGTTGTGGGTTAGGTGGCATGTACTGATTGGATGCGTGGTAGATATTGGCGGCCTGGATCCCATAATCGAGGAGCTGAAGGAGTCTGTGATTTACCCGCTGACACTCCCGGGTTTGTTTACGAGCTCGTCAACACTGCTTTCTGCGCCCAAGGGCGTACTCCTCTACGGTCCCCCGGGGTGCGGAAAAACAATGCTCGCACGGGCGCTTGCCCGCGAGTCCGGAGCGTGCTTCATAAATCTTCACATCAGCACTTTAACCGAGAAGTGGTACGGCGACTCGAACAAGCTTGTGACGGCTGTATTTTCCCTCGCCAAGAAACTGCAGCCCGCAATCGTGTTTATCGACGAGATCGATGCAGTGTTGCGAAGCAGAAGCAGCACAGACCACGAGGCGAGCACTATGGTAAAGGCCGAGTTCATGACGCACTGGGACGGGCTGCTATCCACCAACTCTGGTGGCAGCGCCGCACAGATTATGATCCTTGGAGCTACAAACCGGATTCAGGATATCGACGAGGCAATTCTGCGTCGCATGCCGAAGAAATTCTCGATTAACCTGCCCGATCAGACGCAGCGGAAACGTATCTTGAAACTGATTTTAAAAGATACAGTGGTTTCCCCGTCATTTGATCTTGAAGAACTCGTGGAGAAGACAGCAGGCATGAGCGGAAGCGATCTGACGGAAGCATGTAGAGACGCCGCGATGGTTCCGGTGCGTGAGTATATTAAGGAGAAGGTATCGCAGGGGCGGAAGATGGGTGAGCCAGGGCTGGGAAGCATCAATCGCGAGGAAGTGCGTGCGGTTGAGAACCGCGATTTCTTTAGAAGAGGCGCAGGCGGTCGACGACCGGTAGAAGAAGAGATTGAAGCGTTTGGGAGGGTTGTTGGCGAGGTTGAGGAGCGGCTGGGGAAAGCAAAGAGACTCGAGGAGGAACGGATTGATTAGACATGGATGGGGAAACTGCAGTTTTGATGAGGGGGAAAAAGGGGAAGAAGAGAAGGGGAAGGAGAATGAATCTTAATACCGCGACGGCAAGGCGTCCTGCTTGTGTGTTGTTGAATTGTTGGGCGAATATGTTTTACGGGATATCTTCCTAGACTTGCTTGCTTGCTCGATATGCGTTGTTGGTTGCTGGCCATGATTAATGTATTATATGGTTACACGTTATACACTTCACTCTCTCTAGTCTGCCATGCGGCTGTTTCTTCGCTATTGCGTAGCCCATCGCCATGAGTGACATCCCATGCGACTTCTGTTTCCAGAACCATCCGAATTAACGCATCCACTCGGCTCGGATATACGGTAGTGGAGCTAAAGCTTCTAGCTTGAAGCTTTGGAGCTTCCAAAAAACAAAACTCCACAAGTGTCTTTTCTATTTATGCCTGCCTGCATAAAATTACGTTTAGCCGCGGCGCCGCGGGGGAGTGCAGGAACATGAACCGTAACCTGCATCACGACAACGTTACACTTTTCTCCAACCCTCACAACCTCCCCCACCTCCCCGCCGCCCCACAATCACTGCCACCACCGCACTGCAACACTACGGACATCCTACATGCCACCGCCTCCCCCACCACCTCCTCTGTCGGGACAATGAGCGCCACCACATCCCCGGCATCATCGTCAACCCTTCGTCCACGGCGCCGACCGCCCCCCTCCCTCTGGTCCGAAGTCAACACATCAATAGCATCCCTAACCTCTTCCCTCACCTCCGCACCCCCAAAATCTCCAACCCCTCCTCCATCGCCCCTACGCGCAGAAATCCTCGTCTACGTCTATCCCGTAACCCCTTCCACAACCCTCCAGGGCGTCGTAATCGCATTTGACACCACCGCCTCCTCCATCCTCCGCACCAACGCTCTGTGGCCGGGAGACGTATTACAGTCCCGGCGCGAACTCCTGATCCCCGTCGATGACTGCCGGATCCGTGGGACCCCCCTCCCGCCGCTCGAGGAGGAGATGCAAGAGAAACGGTACAGAGTCCACTCGTGCACGCTGCTGCCGAATAATATCGGCCCCACCACAATAGGAGTGTTGCTGCCGCGACGGGCGAAACGGCGGAAACCACCCCCCGTAGAGGAGGTAGGGGAGGGGGAGGAAAGGCCCAAGTGGATGACGCCCGGGGTACACAGTTTTCATCCGGAGATGGAGACGAGGCTGCCGGAGGTGGAGTGGGGGGAGATGGTGCGGGGGGCGGAGGTGGTGGGGGGGAAGGTGGAGGGGTGGGTTAGAAAAATTGGGGAGGGGTTGAGGGGGTCGACGGTGGGGGGGGAGTTGATTGAGATGGT
>Ga0307514_10002112_pt1 | contig 21452 bp, 26 predicted proteins | sample 16_EM_MG_FD_203088 | JGI IMG/M metagenome (GOLD analysis project Ga0307514, IMG submission 203088) | Populus trichocarpa ectomycorrhiza microbial communities from riparian zone in the Pacific Northwest, United States - 16_EM | ecosystem: Host-associated > Plants > Roots > Unclassified | place...
CTAGTCCCATCGGAGGCACGAGCACATGGCTCAGTTCATTTTGCTCCAACCCTTCGGCTGGTATCTGTTTCATCACGCTAACCACCACAATACGACTACCTCGCTCAGCCCCACGGCCAACTATGTTGTAGAATCTTTGGGGTGCTGAATCCTTCGTAATCCAGTTAGATGCTGACTAATTCTAAGATGCATCCTGTGATGCGCTTATTAGACCACGCTTGACTAGGATAGGCTGTCGACAAGTTCTTCTGGATATCCAGCTCTCCCAGTTTAACAAATGGTTGCCCATTGTCAGGGTATGCACCTCGAGGCTCCAGTCTCCTGACCTGATCGTAGTGGCTGCGGAATCGTATGAACCTGGTCTCAACCCAGTCTTTCAATAACTGATCCCCATCACTCAAGCGATAACCGCCTCGAGTGACACACGCCCACAAGCACCATTATCATCGTGGCAAAAAGAGTCCACCCGCCGGAGTTCAAGGAAGGCTCAGACATACATGCGCCGGCGATAACAGCCAAACTATTGCACCGCCAGTGATCCGAACAATGCAGTCGGATATATGTTTCTACAGGGGGAAGTCGCAGGTCGTACGCAAGGATAGCAAAATCGTTGTACAGCTGGCTGCGGGAATGATGAACTGCATTCAGCGAACCCGTTGTGGTGCACTACCTGCTTACGTTTGAAGGAGAAGCGAAGGGCTTAGAACACGACTTCCTTCGTCAAATTGGGATGCATTATGTACGATCTGGAACGCGCGAAATGGTCGTTGACGGTGGTTCTGTAGTCGGGTGCAGCTTCTCCCGTTATGACAATTGGACAGGAGGAAGGGGTGCAGGACATCTGGCAGGCACATAAGATCTTTCCTCGCGTTTCTGTCGAACCAGTTCATGTCAGAAACTGTTCTCGGGCTGAAGTTTGAGGTAACGCTAATCAAAAGAGGCGCGCCGACATCCGCGTCAGTTCACGTAAGCTTTCCTCCGTGATACACATAGAGGTATAGAGAAACCCAGGGTGGTTCCAAACAAAACCCATCCCTGCTTAGGGCGCATCGGAGTACAAGCATCATTCCTGCGCGCGCGTTTTGGGTGAGGAGTGCAACATCCTTTCGAAGTCATGGAGATACGAGTGACAGGTGAGCCAGGTGATTGGCCACCAATTTCCCGGGTCAAGGGTTTTTGCTTTGCAACCTGGAGTGGTATCGAACCGCCTCTATTCCTATTTATTTCTTACCCCGTGTTGGAAACTTCGTGTATGCTTCTACCCCGCAGCACCACAGACATTGGAATCCGCAGCTGCAACGCCCCAATTTTCGATGTATTTGTCCGGTCTGTGGACGTGCCTGCTGATGGAAGGTCTGGTTACAGATTTACTCACGTCCCCGCTCGAGTGTCAAATCGGGTTCAATGCCGAAAAGTCGTTTCGCGCAACTCCTACAACACATGCGCATGGTGCTCAGGGTTACGTCACCGAGGGGAAGTGTAACCATGTGGATCTCGCTCACCGGGTTGAATGTCGCGTCGGCCCCCGGAGCAAGAACAGGAACGCAAATCCGCTCTTGGACGAGAGTTCATTTGTAAGGTGAAAGGCGATGGGATGACCCACTGTGCGTGGTTCCAAGACCACCGTGTGCCGGGAGTACACAATCGGACTGGCACTGACTGGTGAAGAAACCCCAAAGCACTACCCCATCAGCCATGCGGCTCCGTATTCTGAGCTTGTTGTCATAGTTTGGGAGAAGACGCAAATTCATATCAGGCCCGCCAGGCATGAGTGAGGTCGCTCGGGGGAGCAACAATGAGTGGCATCCGCTCGTCGCTCGCCCACGTCCCCAATGCTTTCTAGGCGGTACGATCGCGCGCAACTAGTTCCAAGGCAGAACCGAGAGCTTTGATCCCTCGAATCACGATGCAGATGTCTTAGCTGGGAGATATTATACTAGATTTTCGTGATCGCGAACCTTCGGAGTGACCGATCTACCGTGACGGATGTGGGCGAAAAAAAGGTACTACACGTGCTTATAGTAATTACGGCTCTGCTAGCAACTATGAATAGGGAATCGAGCGTGGCCACCTGCAACTGTAATTAAAGAGAATTCTGCATATGTTATGCAAAGGGAAAGATAAAAACGAATGCCCAAAAATTACAATTCGGCTCTACTCATCACCACCTTTGACGGCAGGGCATAATGCGTGGCAACCTGGAATGGAAGGTGGACGTGTTCAACAACGGTGAGTATGGTGCGCCAAAGTCCGAAAATCGGCACGCCCACCTGTCCCGAGACGAGTGCAAGAAGGCGCCTCGTTCCGCCCGATCAATGGCGTTGACGCCCTTTGATGTCTCGGCTGGAGGGAAATGTCAAAATCAAACGATACACGCCGCCCAGCGGAAATTATCCCTGCTCGTAGAATCGGTAACCCGAGAGCATGGTCTACGGAACGAATTGAAGTGCGTCGGCGCTTCAGAAGTTCCGAGAAAGAAGATCAGAACTCACTGGGAGAAAATGCACGACGCCGCTGGTTATACCTCTCTCCAAGTCACGTCAGCTGCCTCACCGTGTTCCTCCTCCAAAACATACCCGCCAGTGCCATCATCTAATGCGGCAATCACGACGCGCTCGAAGTCGTTGACGAAGACGACTTTCTTCACGGTACGGCAGTAGAGCCGAAGTTCGTTCGTTATCGCCCTCAACGCTGGGAACGAGATTGGAGGAGGGTTCCAGTCCGTGACCTCCACTTCGACACATTCAATGCACGGTAGCCTCCTCAGTAAACCATAGAATCTCAGGCGCTAGAACGTAATGAAATAAGCACACGGAGCGGCAAACGGTGGGGTGGGGGATCCAGACCTCTCGACCTTCAACTGGTAACGCTAGCGTCCCTAGATAGCGCACTTCATCCATGGTTCGATTCACAGATACGCAATGTCGCAGGAAATTCAGAGAACAGTCGGCACTGTACGAGGAGTCTCCCAAATCTACGGAAAGCAACGGCTGGGTGGAAAGCCGCAGGTTCACGAATAGAATGGTTAACTCCCGACGCTTTTTCTCGACCTCCGAGGTGGCAAAACACGTCTTTACCCGTGTTATCGGCCGATGTGGAACGAGAACCGACACAGCATCGGTGGTAGGGCACTCTAGGATGGATAATTTGGGCAACGAACCAACCCTTGGAACCGGTGACACGACGCGTCGAACAGGAGGAGGCGGAGGGGATAGCGGGCGCGGTGGTTCTGAGGGGGCGGCTCGTGGATCAGTATCAGCCGGATATGGGAAATCCAGAATATACAGGTCCTCAAGTTCGTCCTGGTCGTTCAAGAAATCAACGAGGTGGTCATCCCAGGTCAAATCGCAATGAAATGTCCGAAGCTTGAACTGACAGCCATTCAAAACCCAAGCATGGCCGGAATTGCCAATAAAATCAACTTGAATGGTGAGGTGCAATAGCCGATGCACTGATCGAAGTCCGGATCCAACACATCCCCAATAATCCTCCGGGAAATGGGATGATACTTCTTCCTCGCTGGAGGTTTCATCATTCCTCACGGTGAGGGTGAGGGTCTCGACGTAACCTGCCACACGTGGTTGACCGGCCAGAACGTTGCAAAGGGACATCGTCGCGTTGATCCCTGAGAGCGAAAGAGTGTTGTATAGAGCCCGCTCGGCGACGACCTGGAAGCTCTTGCACACCCTGGCCAGTGCACATATGTCCCTTCTGCTCTCGGTATACTGTACGATCATGTTTCGGGCTTCCATAAAAAGGACCATGCCGTAGCTCCTGCATCCACGTTATCAGTCCATCCTGACCCCGAAGACAGTAGAGTACAAACCGTGTAACAGGGACGGAAACGGGGTGTCTTGGCCGGAGGAAAGGCAGGATGGAACGGTCGACGTTGTAACACGAGGTGGGGGTATAAGCAAGGGGGGAACGACGCGTAATCTTTGGCTGGAGCATTGGTCTCGGGGACGGAAGGGGAGCCGGAGGTCCCAGTCAGGATTTAAAAGAAAGCATGGAGATGGTGATTACAAAGAGGTTGAAGGTGATCTGGAAGAGGTCTCCAACGCCAGTCGCGCTGGCGGTGCGTTATCGGAAAGAGAATAGGCGACCTCTATTTCAAGTTTTGAGGTGGGAATCAAAGATTCGTGATCAGGCACCCGTAATAGTTTGTGCAATCATCCTGATTGGGTTTTATCGTACCCCCAACCCACTCCGCAGCCCCACGACCCCCGGTCTCGAACTGGCGGTTTGGTCGATACCGTGGCTATGTTTCCCCTTAGCAGAGACGGTGTTTCGGGGTACAGGAATATGAGCGACGACGACGGGCTGGTGAAAACAGGCGAGCGCCATTTCAAAGCTCAAAGGATTGTCCCGGTGCCCTGGCTCAACGAAGATAGAAAAAACCAGGCGGCTAAACACCGACGGGAGCGAACCAACATTTCTATGATGGGTCTGTCAGAAGCGGTCCTGATCTCGGTCTCTGTGATACATTCACCTGTTGGAACGAGTATTGCAAATTATGAGAAATCCATGTATGGAAGGTGGGTAAACCGCAGGGAATTCGTCATCGGATAAAATTTCGCCCAGCCTTGTGGGTAGAAGGTGGGCCGCAACCGGGAGTTGAGATTTGGAGTCGATGATTGAACTACGGCAACCTCTGGCAGTTTCCGGAGCCACCACAGGAGACTATCGTGATCTGCCTTGAGACATTGAAGTAAGCTCAACCCAAGAAGCGTCCATAGTCTAGCTCACTCTGGCTCATTCGCAACGGCGATCAGCGACAGATCAACTTGGCCTGATCGAGTGATCCGGGGTTGTGCTCAGCCGCATTCGCACGCCTACGTCGTTTTGGTGACGACTTGGAAGCCAAGCCGCCACAAGTGAATCCGCGTTCTCTCCGCATGATCAGGTTCATCCTCGTGCAGGTAGGTAACCTTCCCTACATATCTGTCCTCTTCTGACGACCACATGTAGAATCGTCAGGGCAAGACCAGGTTGTCCAAATGGTATGTGCCCTACGACGACGATGAGAAAGTGAGCTGCGTCTCTAGCCAGCATCCCGGTTATTGGAGATCCTCACCCTTCCACTGCAGGTCCGGCTACGCGGGGAAGTACATCGGATAGTTGCCCCACGAGATCAGAAATATCAATCAAATTTTGTCGAGGTATGTCTCGTTGTCCGCATTTGGACATGGATACTAACCTGGATACGAGTTCCGGAACTACAAGATTGTCTACAGGAGATATGCCGGCCTCTTCTTCTGCGTTTGTGTGGACGCCAATGACAACGAACTTGCCTATCTTGAAGCTATTCATCTGTTCGTCGAGGTCCTCGGTGCGACTGTTTTGATTGCGCGCTCGGCGATCCAGGCCTCACATTTGAATCCAGATACCTTCTTTGACAACGTTTGCGAACTCGATTTAGTTTTCAACTTCTACAAGGTGCGACCGCATCAACACCTATTCTCGGATTAATCATTCATTAATGTCCAGGTCTACGCGATCCTTGACGAAGTGTTCCTGGCTGGGGAAATAGAGGAAACAAGCAAGGAGGTGGTGTTGGCCCGACTCGAGGAATTGGAGAAACTCGAGTAGTTTGAGGATTTCGCTCAGGTCTTGCTCGTCAGTGTGACAACGATCGACTTGACCCACTTTTCATAGTGATTTTGGTGCGATTTTCTCTCTTCTCTCTGTGATGCCGTAACTAAACTCGTTAACCAGTATTTTTGTAGTGCATCCCGCAATGTCATTTTCGTTTCCTCGAACTTGAGGCTTCCACCTATATCACCTGCACTCAGGAGTTTTATCGGAGTGCAAGTTTGGGGAAAGGAACCCGAAAAAAGTGCGGCCATCGCAAAAAGACCAGACGCAGGTTTTCCGGTCGCCGGCGTGTACCATCTTCTACTCTCTCCTGACGTTCTGATCCCACTCCCTCACCTATCCAATCACAACGCTGATGTGTCTCCCTTGAGTACCTTGAAACTCTGACGCTGTTCCGACGGCAGAGCACACGAAGAATGAACTGTACTCCATGGAGCTAAAAAAAATGATACAATCGAGTGCCCCTGACTTCCTTCACTGGCCGTATCCGTACACCTGCCCGTATGAATCGAGTGATTGGAACAAAGGCTGGTAGAAAGCACCAAGGCACGAAAATTTCCTGTCGACGCCATAAATGACGACGAGGTGAGACTGGTCAGGACATCGCTCACATGAGCACTACGACGAAGTACAGGGATGCCGGACCCTGGTAGGATTCCCGCGGGTTCTTCGCTGTGGGTTCGCGGTAATCCCACCTTTACCTCCGTGGAATACAGTCCTACAGAAAATGACGCACTTTTCTGTCGCGATTTATTCCATAAGTAAAACGCTCCCTTGCTGGCACCGCTACCGAGCATTAGCTTAGATCTTTTGTGGGAGTGAAGACGATGGGGACTTACAGATTTGCCACGTGGATCACCACGCCGCTGAACGTGTCTCCCGATCCATAGCGATCCACCCTTCTTCCACGTCCACGACACTAAACGAATCAGCTGACGACACCTGGACCGCGGCGCAGTCATGGCTGAACCCACCAAAGCCGAAACAGAGCAGGTCTTCAAAATTCTTAAAGCCCAGAAAGGCAACAAAGTGAGGCGGGAATGTATGGAACGATGGTTAACAACTGGCATTGACCGTGCATGCAGGCTTGTTTTGACTGCCAAGCTCGTAACCCGACATGGTCTAGCGTCACTTTTGGTGTCTACATTTGCTTAGAATGTTCAAGTGTGCATCGGAATATGGGAGTGCATATCAGCTTTGTCAGGTGAGTTTACGAAACCGCCCAACAATGATCTCTGCTGAACTGTCCACAGATCCACCAATCTGGACAGCTGGCAACTCAATCAACTCCGTACAATGAAGGTGGGAGGTAACGCTTCTGCCTCCGACTTCTTCAGGAAGCATGGTGGATCAACCCTGTTGGGGGACTCCGACACGAGGAAAAAGTACACCAGTCGAGTCGCCGAGTTGTACAAAGAAGAGCTTGCGAAGCGGGTCAAGGATGACATTGCCAGGCAAGTCTCCGCCAACTTTCTCTCTATGACATCTCATGTCGGTAGCAGGTTCCCTACCCGTGCATATGTTGAAGGCATGCCTGAAATCACGTCATCTGCTGATGCTAAAGCCGCCGCCAACGATGAAGATGATTTCTTCTCTTCTTGGGATAAACCTGCCAACCCTTCCACCAAACCGGCGACATCTACCCCAGCTTCACCACCTGTGATTGGTCGTGCGACCCCACCCCAGAACAATATGCCACGAACCGTCACATCTTCTTCCATCCGATCGACCTCCACCACAAATGCGAGTCGGCCGACCTCGAACTTGAAGGCTTCACGATTGACTTCGTCCACGACGACCACCAGTTCCGTTACCAGCACCACTGCTCCGAAAAAGTCCAAACTCGGCGGTCTGGGTGCTAAGAAGGCTGTTACTCCCTTAGATTTCGAGCAAGCCGAAAAACAAGCTTCAGAGGAAGCCGAACGGATAAAGCAACTCGGTTATGACCGTCAGAAGGAGGAAGAGGAAGAGAAGGCTAAAGCTCAGAAGAAGGCCCTTGAGTTGAAATCAACGCCGACCACTATTGCTACGAAGCAGCCGGTGCAGAACACGGATACTACCCCGCAACCGCGTGGTAATCAACAAGATATGCAAAGACTGGGCATGGGTATGAAGAAGCTTGGCTTCGGCAGCGTCCCCACCCAGACTCCCGCCTCTGCAAGGTGCGACAGCGGCGTCCTCGTCGAAGCGTTAGGCTGATCCCGATAACCAGCTCCCACTCGGAAGTGGATAATACAACTTACGCTCGCGATAAGTTTGGTGGCCAGAAGGCTATCTCATCCGACATGTACTTCGGGAGGAACGAATACGATCCCCAGATCGTTAACGAGGCCCAGACACGGTTGCAATCTTTCCAGGGTGCTTCCTCCATTTCGTCCAACCAGTACTTCGGCAGGGAGGACGAAGAAGAAGATCTTGGTGGGCCGAGAAGCACGGAAGGGCTGCTGGGGGACGGTTCCCTTGCCAACTTAGAGTACGCGGCTAGAGACGCATACTCGAGGCTCATGGCCAATCCCGATGTCCAGAACATGGGAGATAGTATTAGGACTGGTGCGCTGAAGGTTTGTACCCCCTCTCGTTTTTGGAAACATCCGGTGGATTGCTTACTTATCTGGTAGTTATCTGACTATCTCGCAACGATGTCCGAACGATGAACACGAGGAGCCCCACGTCCTTCATCTGGTCCAGTCATATCCTTTAACTAATTCTCTTACTTCTCTTACGTTCTGGGTTTATCTTGCACGACGAACGATTGCAATTCACCCAGTTCTTGCCCCCTTTTGGGTGTCACATACTGTTTCTCCTCTTTATTCTTTGGGGTTGGATGAAATACTATTATCGTGTTCTAGCCATCAATGCTACCCACCGCTATCATCTTCCATGAATCATCGTCGCTCATCGTTTTCCATAGCTCCACCCGTTTACGTTCTCCGCGGCTTGTCCACCTTATGAGGATGACCCTTCTGTGGAGCACAATCGTGTTTTCATGAGTTTAACCATTTGCATGAGCCGTCGCTTCGGAATTACCCCTGAGATTCATGATCTGTTCCTTATCTTTCGTCTTGCTGTGCACGATTGGTTCGCACGTTCACTCTCCTTGCCGAAGGTGTTTCCAATCACACTTTCGCGAACCGCTTCATTCGCCTCCGCTCTTTAAACACAGCCTAGCCCGCAGGAACCCTTCTTATTATCATGGTGCTCTGGGATTTCTGGGAACATGGATCTGACCGTTGAGATCTCGTTGATGTATCTGTCGTTGATTCCGATCCTGAACCTAGTTTGTTACCCACGTTTTTACGTGACACGGCACGAACGAACCCTTCCTTCGGGGACACACACCGTGCAAACTCGCAACGGTCTTTCCGGTGGAATCACGGTAGAGTTCCGTGAGCGCCGGCTATCCCTCGATAAGCTTCAGGTTCCGCGTGGGTTCCGCATGTTGTACTTATTACATCACGAAGCATCACACGAGGAAGTAGCGGATGCCATACATATTATGCCTATCTTTGGTAAGGTATCTGGGAAATTCTACGGTGGTGTTCATGTACGTCCTATCGCGTCGTTTTGCACCTGTGCGACCTGTGGATGGGAGCTGACGGTCACCGAATGGAGAGGAGGTCCTCCACTGGTGGTCCGGGTACGTGAAATCTCTCGCTTGTAGCTGCTGGCCAGACTGCTTGCCGTGCGTCTACACTGAGGTAATTCTTGGTCAAGCCCTGAGCTCACCGCGATCGCGTTCGGCTGCGCACGCGTTTGAACAAGAATCGAGATGTGGACTCGTTTTGTCGATCGGAAGAGGATTACTCACCCCGGGAGTGGAGAAACCATTCGAGCCAACGAGCGTTTGGGATTCGGGCCACTGGAACCGGGAAAGCGATGTTCTGCCAAGGTCGTGGGACTTGAACCGTTCTCTCATGGCCCGCCGAGAGTTTATGGTGTGCATCAGGCTGAGCGCATACACTTTCCCTGTGATGATGATAAAGAATAGGGCCAAGCTTTGCTGCAAAAGGTTGTGGCGGACCTGATTCATCTCCGGTAAGAATTCTATCGTAGCCAACGTGTGACAGTACTCACGCTGTTTAGATCGGCGTTATACGTTCTATTCAACGCTGCTGCGACGATGATAAATATGCTGGGTAGTAGCGCAGATGATAAGATGATCCGGGTTATCGAGCTCAACGTCTTATCGAGATGTGAAATGCCGCTTCTAATTTTCCATAACGAGAACAATACTTGAAGCAACGTGTGTGAGGTCAGTTAATGTGACGTTCAAGTGGGGCGGCGTCCGGCGCTCACAAATGAAGGTGATGCTGAAACAAAGGACTTGATACAGTCAGGACGCGGGTCTGTTGAAGCGACAACTCATATAATAACTCACCAATTGAACCGAACAGCCAGACCAACACCAATACCATGACCTGTCAGTGGGTTTAATTTTGACCCGCGCCAGAGAGAACGGGGATCGATTCGCTCACCACCTTTCCCAGTATCTCGGTAGTATCGACGACGACGACGGCAGACTGGAAAATACTGTATTCAAGTGGGGTCGACTCGAGAAAAGCACAGTGATTTGCTCACGATGATGATGATTGCGACAAAGACGACTACGTTGAGTAAAGAGAGCGTCCATAGGACCCAACGGTTTTTGTCGGTGACCTTGGGAAGGAAGTTAATCGTGATGTTTTACTACAATAGATCGCTTACTTTCCAACACCGTTTGATGAGGTAGGTATGACACAAGGCACAGAGGACGCCATTCAAAAATAGATCCGCCGACGTCAAAACTTTCAAGAGTGTCTACGCTCCCAGTGAGAAAGGTTGGGATCAGCGGAAGGGAACAACGGCTACCGTGGGGCTCTGACCGCCGCGTAGAAGGATGACCACCCAGGCTTTGTAGCTGATATACGTTGTCTGCGCGCTTGAGTCTCCCACAGTGAGTTACCAGGCTACGGCTTGGATGCTTTCGGTGGCAAACGTACAATGATATGACGACAATGATACCCACGTAGGCTTTCATTGTAAGGGTGTCGAGGTGGTAGTAATCCTCATAGTACCTGCCAACCTGAGATACTATGATCCCTTGGATGAAGGAATGCACGAGACCGCTTATGAGGAGGATACCAGGGTTGTGTTTGTTTTCATCGTCGGTAGGCGTCGGGGGCATGGGCATGTGTGTCGCTCGAGAGGGTCTTCGCAAAGACCAATAGCTTGCTCTGCCGATCCATGTTGAGCTTCAGCCCGAACGTTTGGTTTCGAACAAAGTTTCGCCGATCGATCGACCAGAGGTTTTGTCATCTGTATCCAACGCGGACAAGGTTCACAGGTATGTCTTTCGTATCCCGAGGTTCGTGGCCCACTTGCAACCTTATCTACAAACGTACTCATCAATATCTCTGAACCAGCGTTCACGCTAGCGACGTGATTAAGCCTCCATCCCATTCTAAGACAAGCTCGGTCGTCGCTTCCATGCTCGTTCTGCTGGGTCCAATATCCTGATTGGCACACCGCACACCGTTTCGTTGTAACGGTCGCCTCGCCCCTGCGGCATCGGAAATACAGTCTGCTGCTGCCCTTCGCGGGCGGGCGGAACACGCTGTACGAGAGGATCAGTTTCATACAGACGCCCATCAGGTAAGTTTGAACTGCGTTTGTCCACCCTTGTCAAACTTCAAGATCTGCATTACCACATAGGTTCGAACCCTGTTGTTATCCTCCTTGTCATATCGGCAATTCGCTCCGGGTCCTGGGCAAGGGCCTACAAGGTGATCAATTCACTGCCTCGCTGTGGTGCGGATGCGGGTCGGAGGAAGGGTTTTCCGGAGCGTTCCGGGAGTTCGGATCTACGATGATTCTAGGGCTCGGCATTTCTTCCGAACGCTTTGCACCCTATTTGCGCATCAGAGGTACTTGTCCTGGGGATGGACAAAAGTCTTCTGTCCCTTATCATCGTGGACGCGTCCTGAATATTTGAATAGTGACCGCATGATTGTGCAAGGGGAATTTTGTCAATCGGACTCCCAAGCAATCTCGACGCGATATTGATGCACTCCCACAGAAATCCCCTGAGTGGTTGCAGGAGTCTGAACTGCCACGAAGCAAACCCTCCCAAATGCCACGGATTTCCTCCAGCCAAGAGTAGATGAGATATTTTTAGCTTACGATCAGCACGCAATTCCCTCTCACAGCATGTTTCCAGGGTCAACGAGCAATCTGCACAGAGATCCTCAATAGAAATGTTCTCCCAGCGCAACATTCCATTGGGAGCGATCCTGTGCTCAGCTACAAGTTTGTATGTTGGTTTATGAAGCTAACCACCATACCATCGTCCCGTCGCTTGATTGTCGTTATTTCCCCAAAGCTGTACCCCCTCAAACTCGGAAGTCCATTCTCGTTAGTGGTTCTTTTTCCTTATGCTTTCTTTCCTCGCGAGTGGTGCACGGAGGAGATTAGATCGGATCAACAAGTTAGAGGGAATGCCCCGTTGATGATCCCATATTATTCACACCCTACTCAGGTCTTCGTTGATTCACAGAAGCTCACAGGATCGTAGGGACTTCTACCAACTAGTATCGGTCTCTCGACCTCTGCCAAGTTAATATCCTAGACTCGAATGTATCGAATTGCCAGCCAATTGATCCAGGTTGACCCCGGAACGCAGCTTGATTCAATGCGATCAGATTGACTGACGAACATCTGGTTGATGTCCGTTTCACCTACAAGGGTCAGCGTCCTTTGTGTTGCTCCCAGTACCGGATACGGTCAATCGTTCTTATAACCCATGGCCCGACTGCGGGTTTGATCGAACCCCCTTCCTACCCCTTCCTCCCATCGCGTCGTTGTGCGCAGGACACCGCCGACTCGCGGCCCTTTCATCAAGACGCAATACGCTGGCGTATTTCTGTTCCAAGTATCCTCATGGTTGACGGTCTCGAAGAGTACGTGAGTGCGTTGGCACATAGGGAAGTTGTGGATGTGAGTTTTTATGTATAGATTTCCTCCATGACTATGGTTTGACTGGGTGAATTAGATCGTATACGGTAGGAAAGAGTCTAGACACCAACTAATCACTTGCTAAAAAGTCCACCCTCCTCTAGTTGGATCTGCAGCGATTCTTGTGCGCGTTCGCGTGACTTCAAACCCGTTTGCCAACTGACGCACATCCCGCAGCTTTACGACCTAGTTTTGACGCTTCACCTGGAAGTTTCGCTCGTCTGGTTTTCAAGGTGGAACTATACGAAGGTCCTGTATCTTCTGACGAGGTACATTCCATTTGTAGCGAACGCCGTGATCCTATACAGTGGGTACCGCAATTCCTTATCTTCTATCCAGTTCGCTGAGCGCTGATTGCGAAATGATACAACCCCACATAGACCATCTCGTTCCAGGTGCATCTGGCACTACATGCTCTGATACTTACAAGGCAGCAGGATGCGAGTCCCGCGTTTTTCTTGGCAAAGATACCTGAATTCAACTTAATGTAGGGCTGTATTTCATTGGTTTGGACCTAGCGGAGAGTACGTATCAAACTTGATCCAAACTGTATCACGGCACCCAATACCCTTTGTCAGCTATCCTCGTAGTCCGGACTTGGGCGTGCTGGGGACGAGACAAATGGGTTGGCATCGGTCTCGCGTTTTGGACGTTGTTATGCCAAATCCCGTCTGTAATATTCATGCACAAGTTCTTGGATTCACTCGAATGTGAGTTTCCTGGATCACCAGGATCCGGTTCCGAGCTGATTACGAGATAGTCGGGTCCCCAGTTGCAGATCCTTTGTCAAACAGCTGTTTTGTGACCAGTTCCAATCGGCTTTTGTGGGGGAACTGGTTTGTACTCTTGTTGGGAGAGGGCGGTAAGTTGGGTCGTACAACCACTTTCTGGGTGGGCATCGCTCATTAAGGTTCTAGCCACTCTCACGCTTATGGTGATCTTCGCCTACCGGACTTGTAGTTTCTTCCCAATTCTATACGCATCCCTGGTTCTCATGGTTGGTTTTACAGCCCGCGAAGGGAACAACACGCCGTTGATCAAAGGCATCTGTAGAGACGGTCCGTTCCAATGGCCCGGGTATAAACCTATGATCTCACTCGTTTCCGGGCAGGTCTAACCTTCTACGTCTACCTTTTCTGTGAGACCTCATTTATACTCTATCAGGAATTACTCTGACGTTTTGGTTTTGGAGGTGTGACCTCGATTAACATTGCTCTGACGCTTGGCCTTGATGTACGTTTCTTCCGTTCAGTTTTTGGTGCCTACTCACAGCACATAGAATGGGTTTGTCGCAATGGTCTCACCGTGAGTTTCCGGTCTGGATATGTGTAGGGTCCCTCTCTTATCGTCAATCGTAGGGCCCAAAGCGCTATCCATTCGGTGCTAACCACCCGCATGATCCTGAACATCCGAGAGGCTGCCTCACAACGATTAGACGACTTTTCATTCGACCTTCATTTGTCTGATACAGACTCTAATGCCTATAGATCTCGGCTCTCCTTCGCGCGGAATCCGGCCGTGTTTCACGACGGCGATCACAAGAACGACATCTTCCAGCGCAGGGGGGTGGTTGACAGTGTCGTGAGGGCGGCGCGGGTTAGGATGGTATCAGTCTCCAATACGGCCTCTCACGTCACTCTACCGATGACCCGTGATGCGGGAGGGAAAAAGGTGGTAGGCCGACCAGAGTTAGATGACGGGGAGGACGATGAGAAGGTTTCTATTCGTACCTCTCCTGAAGAGTGGGTGTGAAGATGTATCATACTTTGAGATGATTAATTGATATGGCTGTGGGACTGTCTATTCGGAACGTGTTGCGGCCTGGTGTATCGCGGACGAGATTCCTGCTAAGTCACTACGCGGACACGCGGTGGGATAATATCTGATCACGTGCCACTCACGCGACGAAAAAGTTGAACTTTTACCTTCACCATTTGCTTATGCTGTCACCATGCCTTCATCGTCTTCGACCTCGACCTCGACCGGAACACACTTAACGACTTCAAGAATTCATAGGATTTTACGGCCTCTCAAGACGAAATGCGCGGGCCTGGCTTTAATCGCACCGTCGGCTAGTGGAAAGCTCACGGGAGGTGTCAGGATCACCTACGGTTCGCGCAACAGGATCTCAAGAACAAATTCCTCATTTTTCTCGACCTCCAACTCCGATGAGCGACCGCCGTTAACGATTCTGCCTCCTCCAGAGCAGATACATCATTCCAAATCCACTTCACAATACGATTCTACTGGAAACCTATTAACGTTGTCAAAGAATATCTATGGCATCCGGGACGCGTTTAGAAACGTTATTAATATCGCGTTTGGAGCTGTTTCGGACGAGTCTCATACAAGGAGTTCGGCCTCCTCCACAGCGTCGGTCGATCAAGCTGCTTCGAGTTCGAAGGTGCGGGTGGTCAGTTTGGCTGGACTTTGCGCGATTGTTGTTGGGAAAGAGTTGGGAGTGGGCCATGAGGGGGAAGGCACTGATGATGAAGAACGCGGCAATGAAGAAGAAGAAGCAACAAGATGGGTGGATGAGATTTACGAGGAGATCCCGTTTCACGTTCGCAGGTGAGTTCTCCCAATATTATTCAACCCACTGAATACTCATCGGAAACTTTAGGTGGACTGTTGTGTCGCATGCACTTCAGATAATCCTCCAGGCATGTCCGCCTCATCCGACACTACTTTATCTGTTGCTGGAGGTCTGCGTAACGCATCTTCATTCCTCCAACATGACACCACTTGCCGGGACACTCCTACAGTCTCTTATGACCGTCTCATTTGCATCTACGAGCAGCCCCTTCGCGATATCCCCCCTTCCACCACCCATATGCCATGCTGCCCACCCCACCTTCCTGACCGATCTGTGTTCCTTGTGGTGTAACTCCGACATTAGGGACGGCGAAACCTTTCTCTCGATGCTCCTCGGTGTCTCTGTGTACGGAACTTCCGAGGCTTGGACCAGCAAAGCGGTCTCGAGCCTCGCGAAGGAATTATCCAAGGATAATTTCAACAACCTTGTTCGAATGGCCACTCGTCTTGTCGAAATCATGGTCGAATCCAAGCACAAGACCTCCAAAGTGGACAAACGGCCGGCAGAGCGGAGGATAGCGCTACTCCTTAGGTGGCTACAGCAGATCTTCGATCAACTGGTTTATACCGACTACGTCGAAAGCGACACGGAGCTCTGTCTGGGGTGCCTGGGGTTGATCCGGACGTACTTCGAGAGCGATCTCGGGACTAGACTTTTGACTACAGGAGGCAAGCCAGCGGGTGAAGTTGATAGTGTGATGATCAGCATCACTACTTGGTTCCTGGCTGTCTTTCCTCCAGCATTCTCCCCCGTCGAGGACGCAAGGCGGCTTGTCCGATACCTTCAAAGTTCGAATGCGAGACCCACCACCTTCACCCCTCTCATCACCCGATTCTTCGGAAGTGTTTCGGACGACGAAGTGCCTTGGGAGATGCTCAATCAATTGCACTCTTTCGCTTCGGCTCTGAGTTCGAACGAACTGCACGAATTGGAGCTGTCGATTGTCAGGGAGATCCAAGCAGAGTTCCAGAGTGTGTTTGAGGCCACGTTGGGGTATGAACCCGAATACGGGCGGATAATCCAGGATCTTCGGGAGTCGATCAAGACCGCTGAAGTGGCCATCACGGTTGCTGGCCACATAAATGCCCGAGCTTCGTCGAACCAGTTGATGTCTCCCTCTGTTACACCCCTTATTTCTCGACGCAGATATCTTCCATTACCTCGATCTTCTTTCCGCTCTCCTACGCACACGCATGAACGGAATTCATCTCCGTCTCCATATCGCTCACGATCACGATCACAATCTCCACCCCCTCCTTCTCCGTCCTTTTCAGGATCCAAGCCCTTCGTGACCACCCCTCCCACCCCCCTAAAACGACAAAACATCCCTCCTCCGCCCAGATTTTCAAACCCTTCCCCTTCCCCTGGCCCTGCCCCTCCCGTCTCTCACACTCCACTCCCCAAGACGCGCAAGCGCACAATGGTATTCGTAGAACTCACGCCATGGGCCGTGAAGAAACGTCGGATGCTTACGCAAGGACAACCTCGTGCTCCTCACCGTGCGCCGTCTGGAGACCATATTCATCCCCCAGTTCTCGACACATGGAACCGCGACTCTCGGACCCGTACACCTCGATACCCTTCGGACCGTCCGGTGAGAGTAGTTGGTAAGGAGAGACACAGCAGCGCTGATACGGCTAGCTCGTGTTCTCCAACGTCTTCGAGGACTCGGCTTATCGTCTCGCGGAGATACAATCGCGCTCCATCGCCGTCTCCCGTCCCTGACGATGAAGACATCCAGGCATCTGAGACGGAGGAAATAACTGGCGGTTCTGAGACGGAGGAACGTGAATTTGACGACGAAGAGGACGAAGGTGACTCTGCCGAGATGTTGATGCCTCCACCGACCTCAGACGATCCTCTGAATTTGTTCGCCCTTCCGGACTCTTCCCCAAGGGTTAGGCTCGTGTACAACAAGAAACCGAGACCCAGACCGTTACCACGCTCGACATTGACGCACTCGCCTTGATACATGCATTTTCCTGTCGTGTCTTCCAACCAACCATCGCCTGTTTACCCATCATCATATCCTAAGATCTTTTCTTCCATCTACTGCATTTTCTACTCTCGGCAATCTGTGCTGGTCGCAAGCATTTCTGACATAATTATTTGTAACCGGAAATATACTTACAGTACTTACACAAGATTTCCTATGCCCTCGAAGGAGCTAGGTCAATCAGTAACGAATTTACCCCATGGATTCCTGGACCGCTTTCAACAATGTGTACGGCACCCCCGAGGGAAGTCCCACACTCGTCCTGTATTTGCTGACCCTGTTTCCAGTGAACTCGACCGAATGGAAATTGATGTCATCACTGACGAACGGTCGAGGGTGTCAAGATTCCTGGCCAGATCCACAGTTCGTTCTGTAGTGATCGAGAGTCAGATCCTCTGCAGCACGTAGCGGAGGTAACTAGATCACGAGTGTCATTGAAGGAGGGTAGATGAGACAGGCGCAGGAGACGTCACGCCACAGAATATGAGCAATTATTAGGGTATGGATCCTGTCGAGGGGCCGGGGGTGGGGTTTCGGAACCTACGGGGGAGGCTTGGGTTTCATCCGAATGTCCAGATGCCCGACATGTCTAGAGGGTCATATCCAGCCATGAAAGACAAAGAGTGGGATTCGAGTTCGTGTTGTGGTGGATCAAATGTTGAGCCCAAGCGAGCATTGCTTTTCATGTACGTCGATTATCAAGCTCTGAGAGCCCTCCAGTTGCCCAGGAGCACGCCCACGATGCGTTAAGCTTCTTCCGGGGGGAGGTTCATGCACCCGTAGGAGCGTCAAGGATACTGGTGAGGTGAGAAAATCGAAGTGCAGTCATCCGGGTACCGCGAATGTGAGTGATCGGCACAAAGCGGCAAGGGGGATGCTAGTACGCCACCAACGTCAGCAGGTCTAAAATGGTCCCAAGTACACCCATTCATGCCAAGTGCTTGGTCATATCGAAAGACCTAATCGCGGCGGCCGAGCATAAGAGGGGTGGGAAGAGGACGGGTATCTCGAAAATCTACCTCTCTGCGTCTGCACGATGTCCAAACAACTCGTCTGGCTAATCACTGGAACTTCGTACGCTTTCGCGCTTAACCCATCCATGAATCGAGGACTCGCTGACTTGTGATGCGTTTGTTTAGCTCCGGGTTCGGAAAGGAACTGTCTCTCGCCTTGTTAGCGCGGGGAGATAAAGTCATCTCGACCGCCCGTGCTCGTTCCCTCGCCAAACTGTCCGAACTGAAGGAGAAGGGTGCCGCAACTCTTGAACTCGACGTCACGGCCCCACTGAGCGAGCTTCATGCGGCCGCTGCCAAGGCTGTCGCGATCTACGGACATATCGATGTCGTCGTGAACAACGCTGGATATATCATCTCCGGTGTCCTTGAGGAAAACACGTGTGTCTCAGATCCAACCTCACTTCCATCCCGCTTATATCCTTACTCCCACCTTTATTAGCCCTGAACAAACCTACGAGCAGTTCAACACCAATGTTTTCGGAGGCTTGAACGTAACTCGGGCGTTCCTGCCCTATCTGCGTCCCCGCAAGACCGGAACCATTGTTTGGATTGGGTCGGTCGGAGGATACAGGTTAGTCAACGGCAAGAAAGATTGTCTATTTGAGGATAATCTGGTCGCACTTTCCTTACAGTGGCGGTAGTGGAATCGGACTCTACTGCGCGACCAAGCATGCTATCAGGTGCATCTCCGAGAGTCTCCACCAGGAAATTTCTCCTTTGGGTCTCCGCAGCTTGATATTTGAACCTGGTTACTTCCGTACGGAGTTCCTTACTGCAGATAACCGCGCGAACTACGGCGGTAGCATCGCTGATTATGAACCGATCGTACGTGCGAGACAGGAGGGACTTGACGGTTCGTAAAATTATTACCCTCTGTTACAAGTTCAACAACTGACGTTCCGTATAGCTTACAACCAGAACCAGCCTGGAGATGCGAAGAAGGGTGTCAATGTTATTATAGATGTTGTCAAGGGTGAGGGGGTCGCGAAGGACAAGGAATTCACCCCGGTGGTCTTGCTGGGGAGCGATTGCTACAACAGTGTCAGGAACATATTGACCAAGGCGGTTGCAAAGTTCGACGAGTGGAAGGATATCACCATCAGTACTGACAGAGACGACTTGTAGTCGTTTGAAGACCAAAACGTAACTAGGTGTACCCATTGTATATTAAACTTATTGCTTTTCAGTTTGTCGGAGTTGAGTGTGGGTCATACGTCGGGGCGATCGGTTGTGACGGCGCAGATCACCTCGCTCAATCCGAGTTGAGGAAAGTTCTGCGACATTCCTTTCCTTCCAACCACCACCATGCCGCTCAACTACTCTAAGTGGGACGCCCTCGAGGTCAGTGGTTGACCACCGTACCCCTCGTAACGACCATTGACGTCGTTTTCTTCAAGGTCTCCGATGATTCGGATATCGAGGGACATCCAAACGTAGATCACAAATCACTCGTCAGGTATCGGTTTCTTTCCATTACATTTCTCGATCTCCCATTATTTAAACGGCCACCATGTCTGTTTAAGATGGAAACAACGCCAGATTCACGAAGATCGGGAGACTAGGAAGCACAAGATCGCCACACTACGGGCCGACATCGAATCAAACCCCGTCATGCAAGGTCGCCTTCGCGAAGTCCGCGACGGTGTCAAGGAAAAGGGTTCCGCCTTCTTCTCCGCCACAGTCGAGAGACTAGAGAAACAGCCGTCTCCAGAACGGCCTCCCGTCCCACTGGAAGGAACCTACGATGGAATGCTACTCAGTCTATTGAGGCGAACCGCGGATGATGTGAAGAGCCTCGGCGTTGCGAGTGGAGATCCAAAATTGGACGAGGAGCTTATCAAGTCCCTCGATGGGCACCTGAAGAGGATGCCCGAGTTTCTGGAGAAGGCGAAGAAAGAGTTGGAATACGAAGAGGCTGAACAGAAAAAGAAGATTACCAGCGATGATATTCGACCAGGTTTCTCATCATCGGTCCGTAACGCAGTCCGCGAGGGTCAGATGATAAACTGATTGGACGTTTCTATCGCGATTACAGTATATTTCTTCCAAACCTGGACCTGAACCCCTTCCCGGTGCGTCAAGCGCTTCTACCAAAAAAAAGAAGACCACGACCGTCGAATACGAGGTTCTCAACCCGAAATCCGTCGCTTCGTCTTCCAGTGCTCCTCCACCTGTCCCAAAAGAAGAAGAGGTCGAGGAGGATGACGCAGATGGCGTGCCGGAAATGACCCAAGCTATTGCCGAATTTTCGAAACTTCCGCTCGGAGGTTTCCAAGAATCATGGGACTTTATCAAAGCCCATCGAGACGTCGTGGTCGATGGGGCTTCGGACGCCTTGCTCGTCGCCGGATATAGAGCGGAACGGGAGGGAAATCATGGATACGCGAAGAAGTGCGTCCATCAAAGCTTACTCCTACAGTACGGAGAGAAGTTGGGGAGAGATGGAATTTCGGTATTCTTCAACAAGTGCGCGTTTCTTCCTAGCTGATTACTTCCAAACGTTGGCTGACTCTTACTCAAGGATGATAAACGCGGATCCACGCGCCGTTACGGTTTTCATGAAGGACGTCGACGACACATATAACCACATCGTCACCCGTGTCAAAGCCAACCTGGAGGAGGAGGAGGAGCTCAGCAAGGGTGCTGAACAGATCCAACTCGTTCCCGAAAACCCCGACGCGGAGATTTCGTTCAACGTCCCAGACGGCCCACCACCCGAGAACATCAAGCTCGAGGGCCCAGGGACGGAAGACATGGATGTAGTGCAGGTCCGGAAGGCGTTGCAAGTGCAGTGGGATGTGTTCGACGGCTTTGGGGAGGATTTGCAGACGGCACTGAAGAGTCAGAAGTTGGAGGCCGTGAACAAGGTCTTGGGATCTATGAAGATTGAGGAAGCTGAACGGGTCGTGCAGTTGTTGCAGATTTCAGGAATCCTCAGCTTCTCGGAAAACGGTATCCGGGATCAGACTGGGGAATCGACGGACGATGTCGACTAAGGGTTTCCTTGTGTTTGAATATTGTTTTGCTCATTGATATCGATTGCTTAGCTACTTGTGTAGGGCTTAGGGAAGGAATGCGATCAACACCTTTTATCTCTACCCACCGGTCCTTGAGCTATAGCATTTCAAACTAAATCGCAAATTTAAAGAGCGACGGCCAGCTCAACGATAATCCGGCAACTTTCATCGTCCACTCTATCGAACGACCGCGCGAAGGCGCAACACGTATGTTCCATGAATAGTACAAGCAATAATATAAA
>Ga0307514_10002114_pt1 | contig 21447 bp, 30 predicted proteins | sample 16_EM_MG_FD_203088 | JGI IMG/M metagenome (GOLD analysis project Ga0307514, IMG submission 203088) | Populus trichocarpa ectomycorrhiza microbial communities from riparian zone in the Pacific Northwest, United States - 16_EM | ecosystem: Host-associated > Plants > Roots > Unclassified | place...
ATACATATACCTACCTGCTCTATATCATATGCAATGTGCACATATATTTTTGTATGGCAGATGCTGCCTTGACCCCCAGATCTAAACCTATTGGAAAGACAGATCCAGATCGCACCCCTTCCTTAGTTAGGCTCTATTGGTCATCCTTGCAAGTTTGATAGGTTGATAACTGTGGAGATATCATACCCCACTCCGCACACCATAGGGTTGCGGCGACTGAGTTGTCTCCCCACCATCACCATAATTCAACAGCTGGAGTGGCTGCTCAAACACAAGACCATAAAACGTCCGCTCGGTGCTCAACCTTTCTCCATCACAGCGCTTCCCCGCCACGATAACAAACGCACCACAGGCACTTAGGCACCCTCTCTGCAAAAGCCTCCCTCCCTTCCACTCCCCCAACAGCAATGCACGATACAGAGTCCAATTCAGCCCAGACTGGGTCCACTCACCCAGCCACATCTAATTCCTCGCCTGAGCTTCAGCAGCCATGGAAGGAGGCGTGGGTCAAGGAAGCAGCCGCTCGAAAGGAAGCTCTCCTGAAAGGGGAGAGCGAGGAAAAGGAAACCGAGCCTATCCGCCCTCATTCCCCACAAAATGCTTCCGGTTAATTAAAAAGCGTATGTCTACACTCATCCGCATCTCTGTATGGCCAGTATGAGTCCTGATGCTTTGTGCGATTTTACCAGTTACTATCGAGCTGTGAGACTACCCGACTCGCACTGGTTGAGATTGGACAGGACATATTTGGTGCTACTGAGGCTGATGATATTGTTGATCTGTTTGCTTCCATTTATTATTTGTGAATTTGAATTGCAAGCTCGAATGTACCGTCGTCAGAATAAATACATCTGAGCACCAATTTTTGGTCTTGAATTACTTGCACACCTGCCATAGCCCTTTCTTGTTTATTCTCCAAACGTAATCTCAGGAATTTCGAAACGATTTTACAACACAATATAACCTGACGCATGAGAGTAAAACACTTGAGGCTTTTGTGAGAGTGTAGCATTGTTAATGAGTATACAGCCACACCGACTGCATTAATCCCAGGTTCATATGTATGTACATATGTCCTGCATAAACGATACAAGTACTCCGTAGGGACTAGGTAACTTGCCTGCAAACGCTGGACTAGCTTCAAGTCAATTTTCCACCATGCTGAATATCCCCGTGATATTATCACTAGAGGGAAGCTATGCAGAGAGCTTACATACCCAGTCAAATATTAGTCAAATTACACAGTATATAAAGAGTCAATTTAACTTAAGAAATAATCGAAAAAGTACTGCATAATAACAAACTCAACTCTTATGTTACAAGCTGAGTGGAAGCATCAGTATAAAGAAATATCCTAGCTAGGATAATTGTGGAGTGTATTGTAGCTCAACTCATTATTGATTGAACTGTGGCGTATTTAGCACTACCCGAGGAAGACTGGACATACTCTTCGCTACTTGCTAATGATGGACAGCCATGCACAATAAATTTTTATCAACTTGAAGAATTATAGAGTGTGAAATATGCGCTACCTCAACTCTCTTTTGTCGGGGTCGTGTTGGGCAATTCATATACAGCCTTCAAGAAAAGCATAACGCCCTCACTTCAATACTTTCTCTCGGCCGAGCACCACTGGGGGTTCCGCTCCACTCAAACGACGTATGGGGGGTGACTGTCATATTTGAGAAAGAGCCAAGTCAACGCATGCATAGATACCAGGTTTGGTCAGAATGAGAAGAGAATTGGTACGAACATCTTGCAATTTTGCTCCCCGCCTCCTCTGCCTCCGAATCAAAGCACTTAATAATAAAAACTTCGTTGTGGTTCATGGCGTCTAGGAACCACCACCGCTGAGCTGGATTGTGCTTCACGTAGTACATTTCCCCCACGTACGATGGAGACGGGAGGTCTGTGGCCAGAAGATCCGCTTCCGATGTGGATTGATAGTCGCATAGGGCCAAAGGGTGATCTTTTAACCCAGAAAAAAGAGGCCGCCAGACGTTCAGAAGCTGCACTCTGCCTTGGTAAAGCTTGTCTGCCTCAGTGGGGAGATGGTGACGGACGCGGCGAATTGCTGAACTCGCGGTTTGGTCTATCGGGAACTGTAGTAAATATCGGTGCCCAGGTCTGCACCATAAATAAAATACTCCTTACCAATGTGTGCACCACGGGCTGGAGGTAATTCTCGTTGTGGACGGCTAATACCAGCAGATTTGAAGGAGGTTGCAGCCTTTCGTACCTAGAGACACCAAGGGTTACACAATGTCCGGGGGAGAGGATCAAGTTGAGTAACCAACCACATGGTCAAATATAAACACCTTTCCTATTCCCAGGGACTTCAGGTATGCTTCGCATTCCGGATAGTAAGTATTTACGATGGCTTCGTGGTCCTGGTAAGTTTCGCAGGGTACCTGGGTGGGCCAATTCTTCACTTCGAACCCATGAGTGTCAAGTTGGAATAAAGACTCCCTTCCGCGCATATTCCGCATCTTGACCTCTCGCAACGACTTCTGGATGTTTGTGGAGGGCAGCTGGACATGTCGTAAGGGGATCGCGCACATATAAGGCTTCTCTGTCTTATAAAGCGGAAGGTTGTCTATGAAAAAGAGATGTTCCGTAGAACTTGTTGAATCTGAGTCTACGTCCATGTTTGAGAATGACAAGCAAACTGCGGAGGGATGACTTTCGGTCGTATTCTTCTATTCTCTATACCCCTGCCACTCCCCTACCCCAGCACAACCCCGCACTGATATATCAATTTATGATGTCGGCCAGTGAATTAACTCACCCTAGCAGCGATGGATTCTACCTAGTTGCGAGATTGTGACATGTGTGTTATAAATGCCTGATTCGCCGAATTGAGAGCTGCATTCTATTCTGAAACAACAGGGCGATAGAATAGAAGGTGGTGATAGGACCTAGTGGTAGAAATCGTCAACATAACAGATTCACCGACCCCTTTTGTTTCCCTGATCGCCTTTCTGCTGCTCAACGGGCAAAAGCGAAGAAAACATGCCGACGCTTCTTAATGGCTCCGGAATCCCCAAACTCATTTATGGAACAACTTGGAAGGGGAGTGACGATCTGTTATTCCAGGCCCTGGTTAGCGGCTTTTGTGCTTTCGACACTGCCTCGACACGGAAATATCACCGCGAGGATATCGACGGGCAGCAACTCCATCGCGCGCTTCTCAACAGTAGCAATGACGGCAGAACCAGTGCGATCACGAGGGATGCGGTTTTAATTCAGACAAAATTCACACCCTCACACGAGCACATTGACCCGAAGCCGTTCCATGACGACGACGATCTATTCACAATGGTGCTGAAGAGCCTAGAACGAAGCTTAGATGACCTTGGAGTCGATATCATTGACGTATACATGCTGCATGGCCCAATTCCGAAGATTATGACGGTGTGGACAGCGCTGGAGATTGCCGTGAGGGTGGGAAAAGTGAGGTATCTTGGGATATGTAATGTGGACGAACCTACGCTTTGCAGGCTTCACAAGGCAGCCGAAATCAAGCCCGCATTCGTACAGAACAGATACAAGAGGGATAATGGCTTCGATATCAACGTCCGCAAGTTTTGTGCAGAGAATAGAATTGTGTATGAAACGTTTGGGGTTTTAGGGCCGAGAAATTCAGATCTGTTGCAGCTTGCGCCTGTAAAGCTATTGGCTGAACAGTGTGGATGTTCGTTGGAGGAGGCACTGTTGCAGATTGTGTCCACCTCCGGAGCTGTGGAGGGCCTGGAGATATGCATCTTGACTGGAACAACCAGACTGGAGCAAATGAGGAGGGATATTGAATTGGTGGCAAAGGGTAATGCGAATATCACACCTGGTATCTTGACTGATTACGCAGAAGCTTTGAGAAGGATTTCGGCAGATTTTTATCATGTGGCTTAGATCATATGCAGTAATTAAGAGCACTTGCTGTTGTATGCGAATATAACTCTATGTCCAAGTGCTGGTCGGCCCAGTCTGAGCTACTCGATCTCAAATCGAAATAAGTAGTTCCTCCTGTCGACACTACTCCACCAAATTCTGAATGTACGTAAGTACCGTATTATTTTCGCTAGCGTGGGTGGCACAGCATTGCAGTGCGATACGTACTTATATAGTAATTCTGCATGTCGTATAGTAAGGCAACGTGGTAAAAGGTATACAAGATATACAGAGAGGGCACTTGTAGGTAGAAGAATATTGCTTGGAAGAGAGCGAGCGCATGAAAATATGGAGCAAGTACCGTACATCGAAATGGTATGTACATGTACATGTATCTGGCATTGTAGTTATTTTTTTCGGAAATTATCTATAATGCCACCCGTTTGTTTTTTACAATTCCACTCGGTTTTTATAATGCCACGAGATAATAATATAAATATATATGAGAGACTGGTACCTGCCAGACTACATAATAAGCGACATAAACAGACTACGGCAGAGACAAATAAGAAGAGCAGAGTAATACAAATAGACTGTGGCTACATGATCATGATCAATTAGAGAGTTTACATGTGAGGACGCCGACAAGTGCGTGCATTATGCCCAGCTTCTGCTTCCCTTTCCAGCCATCATAGCATGTTCGCTGATACCGTAAAGATCGTGCTATTTGTCGAATAGTACCGTCGATAAACCCTCAGCATATTGAAAGAGGGCACTGGTTTTTGGCATAAGATCTCGTATAAAAAAATAATTGAATTCCAACAAAAACCTCCACTTCTGTTCCAGCAACGTATTTGTGATCTGTGATACTCTTTCTACTCGCCATCCAAACTTCAAGGCCATAGCTGATAACCTGTTTGGATGTGCAAGTCGTGCAAGTAGTATACATAGGCCTGTCCTAGCATCCTGTTTAAACCTATTGCGTCCCTTTATAGTATCCGGTATTTTTAATACTACCATCAGGGTGTAAACTGGGTAGCTCTCACTCAACAACAAATAGAGGCCTTTTGCAAAGTCCATCTAGACGTGGCGAGTGGAGGTGGCCAGGGGAGCACACGGGTATGATCCAGTTCAGTGAAGTTTTTTTTTTTGAGTCTATACGCCTTTCCCCCGAAGGGAGCCTTAGGCTATGAGGCGGAGTGAAGTCTGTAAGATACAGGGCTATGATATCTAGTAATTCTTCGGATGTTTTTTCCATTATCCACACCGAAACCGGTTCTTTTTATCAACTTTGGATTATTTCCAGTTACTCATATACGGACTCTTGCCTTCGACCATTTTGCTCTAACTACCCATATAGGGACTCCTGCAGTCCACGTGACCTTCACTGCAACACATTTTGCTCCAACTACCCATATAACATAGGAACTCATACAGTCCACGTGACCTTCAACACGTGAGAGTAATCTCTCGTGTTACTGTAGAGGTAAAAAATGCGTATACTAGATAACTCAAACTAAAATTTCGGCTATCATATGAATTTAGATACACCAACGTCGAGTCCAGCACTTGAAGATTCATCACCAGATACCGCAGGCACAAATCAAAATACAGCAGAGGTCAATTGTTATCCAGAAAACAGAGATTTTGTTAGAATCTTTTAGTAGAACCAAAAAGAAAAAAAATTTATTCCTTTCGTGAATTATAAATATAAAAAGCCAAAACGAGCAAACTACTAATCCACAAAAGAGAAAAAATAATGGATTTACCAAATATCCTGGCTGATGGCATTCACCTTGCCTTTATATATAAACACTCTGAATTTATAACATAAGTCAATGGCAGGGGACCATCTTTGAATGATGAGTGCCTCGTCGGGGTCGGCTTTCCAGACACCCTCGTAAAGGACAAATACAGGTGAACCTATGACTTTCCATCCTACGTAAGCACATATCCTCTGATAACGCATAGAATGTTGGAGAGTATTACCGCTAGGACAAAACGTGATCACTGGGTGCCAGGTTTGCCTGGACACCGATGGTATACTGTGCACCAACACTTCCCCCCAAACCGCACACAGGGATCAAATTAACAATTATGCTCCTGGTAAACTCTTCAGGGCCAATAAACTAAATATCAAACTGCGGCGGCTGAGGCTCATATCATTGTGAGTAACCATTTAATACCCTTCCTTTTGTCCCAGCGCTCTCTCAGGGAATCGAACTTGTGCTCCATGTGCACCGGGCTCATAACCTGTTGGAGAGTATTACCGCTAGGACAAAACGTGATCACTGGGTGCCAGGTTTGCCTGGACACCGACGGTATACTGTGCACCAACATAGAAAGCTCCTGAGGAGTTCTCTTGTTAGTAAAAATGACAGCCTAAGGGACGAAAAACTGCATAACTGTACATTGCATGCATACTTGTTGACACCTTCCCAAAATTCAAATTAATGTGTACAGGCACTCTGAGATAGCATAACAAGGGACAGGTTTAGCCTGGGGGACCGGATATTCTGGGCTGGTCAGCAGCAACTGACATGGGTATTCGGGTTGACTGTTAGAGCTTAAAGAGCAGAAGTCCCATGGCTTGTCTTTTCTATCCCAAAGTAGTGCCTCCTCTACTGGACGACAAAAAGCTCTTCAATACAATCCAGGTGTTCTTACGGAAATTCAGGCGGTATTGCAAGTATGGTGGGGGTCTCTGCAGAGACCATTTGTCGTTGCTGGAACAAGGCACACCTCCGTTTGGAAGGTCCTGTGGAGCCCTTCTGGCTTGCTAATGGTAATCCCCGTTATGAGCTTGGTCAAGTCTATGAGTCTATCCGAGTGCAATTGCGTGCAATTCCCTCTGTTCCCTTTCTTAACCAACAAGATCTCCGAGATTTTGTAGCCCCCCCTGAAGAATATGCCCCACAGCGTCAGACAAACCTTACTATTGAGGAAATTGCAGCCTCAGCACCATGCGATCTGCCAGACGGCATTGATCCGCAAGCCCCTCTCGATCGCTCTGAACCACGGCCATTGATTACCAAGACGGAAATTAACCATGCGCTTGAAGTCCTGTTATTCAGACCGCCCCCAGTACTGCAGCACTACCAGAAATATCAGCCTTGATTGAGTCTATTACTACTGAATAGCAGACCTCAATATGAAACGCAAGTAGCAATCACACCTCGAGAAGTGGGTTAGGTCGGATTAAGGTGAGTGGAAAAGGGTCGGGGTATCATGGTGTCATGTATCTAAACAATGCCGCCTCCACACCATTCTTCAACAGGCTGTGAATTACTTGCGCCAGGTGCTGCAGCATCTGGTCTGACACCTTTTGGATCGTGAGTAGCTGGGTAGCCATGTATGGATCGAGCTTGTCGGTGTACCATAAGTGATACATATAGCGGTTATTTTCCTCTGCATAGCGAGCGTCGAACTCGGGTGCTCCCACTAATATATTTGCACCCCATGGATGAAGCCCATGATGATTATGCGGGATTCATGTCGAAAAGGGTCCTGTGTGGGCGGTTTTTTGGCCACGTACGCAGCTGACGGTATGTATTCAAGCGTCACTTGCTGTTGCTGCTGTTGCTGCTGTTGCTGTTGCTGTTGCTGTTGCTGTTGCTGTTGCTGTTGCTGTTGCTGTTGACCGTGATGAAGAGCGAGGGAGGAGTTTTGGAGTAGGGCAGCAGCCACAGAACTTGCGAGAGACAGCAGATTTAATGTAGAGCGAGAAAACTCCCAGACAAAATACTTTGATTTTTTTGCTTTCGAAATTTTGGGGTGGTGGAGTGCAACTATACCCCTTGGTTCAGTGAGATATTGACCCATCATGCATATTTGTTCTAACGTGAAAGCGCAGGATCTACCAATATTCGACTGAACTCTTGTCCTGGTTAGTCTCTGCGGCCGAGTATAGTACATGTTGTAGATCCAGTTCCTTTATCCGTAGAGCTTTGCGTTTTATGCGTGGACAATTCTCAGACTCTTGTCCTGTGCTGCGCCATGGAGCCTCGTTTTTTCGTTTGTATGGTATGATACCAGCCATAGGCTATGAGACGGACGGAGCCTCAGAAATAACAGTCCCTGTCTGTAGTCAAGATCCGTTGCAAAATCTAGATCTGTTCCAGGCAGCGGAGTAGCAGGTTGCATCCACAGTTAGAGTAGCTCGCTGGTGTGACCCTGTAGGTAGTCCCCATCTACCTCACTAGCCACAGTAGGTAGGCTATCACATCCAACCCCGTATTGTTGCCCCTTTTTCTTCCCAATGGTTGGAAGTCAGCCTCATTCCAGGGCAACGTGTGAAAACATCCCTGAGGCGGAGTCCTTACGTAGTTTTATGGGTCAGCGGAGAGAAATTTAAAGGATATAACTTTTCATCCATTGCCTCAGAATGAAACTATCCACAGTCTCCAACGGAGCACGAATCCCTCCTACATTAATTTAATTCATATCCATATCATGGATAGCCCGAGTGCTCCCTGTTCTTTCACAGGTGATGATAACACCTACGGTCTTGGGATTCGAACAGGCATCTATCTGCAATGGCTCACCTCGGTGATTGCCTTCACGACTGGCCCCCCAGGCGAGATTGAATCGATACGGGGTGCCAACAACGCATTCCAGATTGCCATGCTCGCTGGCCTCATGTACACAACAGTGAGTCGGCTACCATATGCCGCCGAAATATATATTGAGCTTCTTCTGTGCATGGGCGGCATCTGCGCTAGCGCCGGGTTTCCGCGAACAGAATTAGCGGCTGGGGCGACTACGGCTGGGGACTTGTTACGACTCATCCTCACCACCTCCATCTGCGCCTACGGTTGTTGGTTCACATTTGCGGGAATGGACCAACATATGACGCCGCCACCACCTTCTTGCCACGTTTATATTTTTTTCTTTAGCCGCTTGGACCTGTATGGCAAATTTCGCACATTTTTGAAGGCAGTTTTCTCCATTGGCTTGTTCTTTTCCGTATTGTTGCTCATCGAGAATGTCGTCTACCTTTGGCAGAGGTTCCGTTCCTGGTACAAGACTGATTGGCGTAGCCTTCCTCGTCGTAATACAGAGCTTGGTTCAGTAAAAGAGGAAGGATGGCGCAAGATTTTACCTCCCCTATGCACTATCATTTCGGGCTGCTTGTTCGCTCTATCGGTGGAACTGACGTTACAATGGAACACCATTGACTCTGTCCATTCATGGGGCTCTACTGGCCAGATTTTTCCCTTAGTAGCCGCGCTTTGTACATTTCTGCGACTATTATTCAAGCTTGTAAGAGGTTATTGGGTATGTGAATAGGGAAGGAAGGTTTATAAGAGAGAGAGAATGGATTAATGTCACAGAAAATAGGGAAATATTTGGGGTTTCGCAGGATAATTGGAATATTTTTGGTCAACACTTCAACAGCATGTCATGTTTGCAGCTAATAAATTGAACAGTCCATGGGATAGTATAATGTGAGCAAAGCCACTTCGCCATATAATCCGTCTGCCCCAGCTCCCTGCTCCCAAGCTTAGGTGTATGGCACCAACGTATCGAAAACTTCCTCGAGATCTAGATTCCCCTCCTCAAACTGCTTCAGGAGCTCCCGATTGCCCAACTCTATAGCGGCTTGCTTCCCACTTTCAATCGCCTCTTTACGCAATATCTTTGCTGTGACGTTGCCCTCACCCTCCAGTGCAAGGCTCAGTGCATATTTTGACCTCGCAACTCTAAGGTGGTCTTCCAGGAACTGAAACATCCTAAGAGCCTCGTTTAACAATTTGCTGCATAAATAGTTAAATGAATCCTAATAAACGGGTAGGTGATATAATCCCATCAACTTACATAACGCTGTCATTGTCCCCTAAGTGCCTATGGCACATGGCCATCATATGCAGGGTGCTTGCAGTGTCATAGTGATCTCCGAGAGCCTTTTTACGAATGCCAAATGCCTCTTCAAACAAAGGCAAGGCGGCTTTCGGGTTTGCTCTAGCAACATTCATATTCCCAAAATTATGTAGAGTCAGGGCTCTCTTCAACATGAAGCTAGGGTCAGTATACACTTCCAATGCCATTTTGAACAATTCTTCCGACTTTTCCCACATCCCCTGCTGGCCGTAAACGTTTGCGAGATTACTGTACGATAACGCCAGCAGATCGGATATTTCCTCTTTGGGCCATCGCTTCTTCAGTGAAATCGAGAATTCGTGGTTCATGATGCTCTTCTCAAACATATTGAAACTGCAATATATACCCGCCAAATTATTGTAGGCATTTGCGAGCTGGATCTCATCAACGATAGTTGCCCGTCTCCCAAGTTCTGCGAGGCGCCTTCGACGAATAATGACCTGCTTTTGGAAGTATTTTCCTGCTTCGTCAATTTGGCCTAAGTCATGGAGAATACATGCGTGGTAGGAGTAAACATCGGATAAAATAAGGTCATCAGGGGGGTTGGATTCTTCACAGATCTTCGCTGCTGCAAGTGTCAGTTTCCGGCCTTGCACCAACTTGCCTCGTTCCCAAAGGTAAAGGGCCCCGTCAATGAACAAATCTGCGCCTGTGATGGGAACCTGAATCCTGTTCTTCGGCTCCATCAATTCCTCCATCAAAGAGATTACGTGTGAGATATACCGTTCACAATCTTGCCATTGGCCTGTCAGTGGTAGTGCCAACGGTGATCTGTTTGGGTATAGTTTTCGTAGTGCCTGAAGAGCAAAAAGAATAGCCTCTTCTAGATCTTCTTTTCCCGTGCAATGAAGAGTATATCGCTTAACGAGGCGGTGGATAGATAAGATTTCTCCGGAATCATCTCTGTCTACAAAGGAATATCGTTTCAGATCAACAACAGCTGCATGATATCTAAAATATTGGTTACGTCAGCTTGGTGCACCATGTTCTAACCTCATGCCATGAATACTTACCTACTGGGGCTTCCTAAATTTAAGTTCTTATCTCCACACCTCAGAAACAGTTCTTCGGGTATCTTTTCAGGATTTAGCAATGACAAAACACGGAGCAGAAAGCGTGCATTTGGCCCGAGGCTGTCAAATGATAATTTCCATACGGTTCCAACGGTGAATCCATATGAGCTTCCGACACACTCGGCCCATAAATTATCTGCCATTCCTCTATCCCGATAGAGGGAGAGAAGCGTCGGCAGGGACGTGCCCGTTGCCGCCGCATATGACGACATTTGACATATGGCCAGTGGATGCCCTCCAACCTCTGAGACAAGTGCTGTAACTGAGGGCCCATCAAATTTTACACCGTTTTTCTTGAGGAGATTTTCCATCATGTTGGTTCCATCAACTGGTAAGAAGGCTTCCACTTTGATTGCCTCGTCCACGTTATCTTTACCGATCCAGTTTGGATTTCGGCTTGTAAGAAGGATTGATCCGTTCATAGCAGGGGGCCAATACCCTTTGATGTCTTCAAGCTTCTCGGTGTTGTCGAATATAAGCAGCCATTGATCTTTTCCCGGGTTAGTGGCAACCGTCATGAGCAACAAATCACATACCTCTATCGGAAAACCAATCTTTGACTCTGGCTTGGGTTATTGCATCATTCAGATCCTTGATTTCAAGCTTCCTAGCAATTTCATTGAAAGAGCGAGATGCATTCTCAGGCGTATCCGTGGTTATCCAAAACCGAGCGCTGTAGGTATCTCTGTGGCGGTGAGCATATTCAAGAGCGATTTGGGTCTTGCCGACGCCACCCAGGCCATAAAGAGTGACACAACTGAGCTTATCTTCATCGGACTGATTTACGGGTGCAAGGCACTCGTGAATTTTAGTTAGGATATCCTCCCTGCCGTAGAAATTTTTGTTTCGTGGATAGGGTATGTTGTGTAATCTCTTCCAGTTGGCCGGATAGTTTGAACTTGTACCTGGGAGGCTAGTAGAAAGAGCAGCGGCATATTTAGTTTGCTCCAACTGTAGATCCCTGTGCGTTTTTTCATTAAGCTTTATCCTGATCCTGTCCTCAACAGCTGCGGACAGTCGCTTAACTCTGTAAAGTGAATCCCTAAAGTCTTTCCGCTTTCGGGTCCAAGCAAGCTTGAACAGAATACCTTACACTATCAGTCAATCCATATAGAAACTGTAGGAGAGGAGGCAAGCATGTAATACTAATTCTGCGTTGACTTCCAAAAAGCTTGACCGCTTTTAATGCAAATATCATGAACTCTCGGTATATCTCCACAATGTCTCTTTCAATCGCTGGATCTCCCTGGAGACAGCTCAAATAGAATTCAAAACGCGGCATTGCTTCAAGAAGTTGCTCAAACATTTGCAACGTTGTTTCAACGATCTCGGCATGGGTTTCTGAGACCTACTGGGGGGAAGTTTTCTTTTAGGTTAAAATGGAATACAACTTCTCGTGCGTACATGTTGGGGACTTCACAAACCTCGACCACAAACTTCAGCAGGCACCAGAGGGGTTCGGATGGGACTCCACTCCCAGTTGCCAAAACATCCAATGCTACACCAAATGGTTGCAGCAGTTGGGTCGCCTTGCGAACATGGTACAGGATCTTATCAACGGATTGCTTCTTCGCATCAAGATTGGTGTGAAGAAACGCCTCAAACAAGCTCTGAGATCCGAACTGACTAATCTGGGCCTTCTGATGTGGAGTAAGTTCCTTGAATACCTCCGCTTCCACCCTTTTCCATACATCTGTTTGTAAAAGGGCCTGGACCCGAGAGAACTGACTCATTGAATCGTGATATGATGGGCCAGAGGTGAAAGAGCAGTAAAAGGCATGCAGTGAGGATCAGAGAGGATATACAAATAGCTGAGTGTATTTGCTACCGGGGGTATTCCCTTTTTTTGAGGTGGAGAAGGAAGAGCTTGGCATAAGACTCGTTCTCACTGCTCTCCAGTTGGTATAAGACCCATGGAACTTAGATGAGGGTAACTTCACTGTACCATTGCGATGTCAACCAACCACAAGTACAGGTACAACAGTTCGAGAAAGTCTGGATTACATATATGTACAGTATGTAGCGCTAGCGTAAATCATCTGACTGCTATCCAAATTAGTCTTCACACCAGACCCTCGATCCAAATCTGCTGAGGGACCAAGAATTTACGGTTAGTATCTAAAATACTGAGGACTTTGATTATGATGCCCTCGTCTCAAGCAAGGCTTAGAGATAATAGTACTAGTACCTGTTTAGAAGGATGCAATGGACTAGTGGCTTGACTACCGCATCCACTGGGAAAGAGGACTCCATGTCGCTTTTTAAGACATATATAAGCCCAGCTCACGTTAAAGCCACTTTTTTTTGACCTTGCATATCGACTTTCCTGCATGAGCTCTTCAAAAGCGACATGGAGTCTTCTTTCCCAGTGGATGCGGTAGATAAAAGAGAGACTCCAAGCAACCATTGATGAGGGAGAACAGACACTCGAACGTAGCAATCATGCATTGGGAAACGATGTATAATTCCGCAGCGGCAATCCACACAGTTTCAAGCCACACCACTAGCGCAGAGTGATGGTCACCCGGCATACACGAAGAGGACCGACAGAGTATCGCAACCAGGGCACCATGCGAAGGTGGCTTGAGGAGGACAACAAGGAGGTCAGGATACCTAGTGGGGATAAGGTGGTTGCTGAGGGAGGACAGGCGGGGTTGGGAGGCATCCTCCCTGGTGATCTACATGGGGAACCCGGTAGAGGTTAGAAGTTGACGGATGGGTAGGAGATTGTACCAGACCACAAGCTACTAGTATGATTGGGACTGTTGACTGGGGAGATTTACCTGTGCTGCATATGATATACACGAGTTAATTTTTTACCTGCGATTTTGGGTCTTCGTTTTTCACCTGCGCTTTTTGTGGTCAATTTTTGGGTGGCTGGGGATATGGGACACCTGCGCGAGTTTGTAGTCTCTCTGGCGCGATGTATTTTGGGCTATGCAGGCCAGCCCAGGCTGAGAGGTGTTCTGTTTTCACCTGCGCGGTCCTGTTACGAGGTTTTTGAGATTGGCGAAGTTTTTGTTCTGAGTTGTGTTTGGTTCCACCTGCGCGATTTTATTTTGTAGCCAGTGTTGGGAGCTGTGGCGCCTGGGCGAGCTTGTAGTAATTTTCTCTTCTTGGGGAGGGCTTGGGACCGGCCCAGTACACCAGGCTGCTGTGGTCTATCGCCATAGTCTAGATACAGTTAAACCTTGCGATAGGTATACCGGACAACATAAATCCCAAGGGTCCCGTCCGGTTTAGACTAGCGTCCGGTATAACCAAATTTGCGGGCGGGATAACAAGAGCACCAGAACGCAAGTATACCAAAGGTCAGAAGTATATATATCGCAGTTACCGATAAGTCAGTCTCACACCCGATAAGTAAGATCTATAATGCTCTGACAGTAGGAGGACGTTGCTAATAATACAACTATAGGATGGTTAAGCGAGCATTCTCTCTAAGAGAAAAATATGAGATCTGTCTGGAGTGGTAGAAGTAGATTAATGCAGGGAAGAAGATGTCCAACTCAATTCTCTATTCAAGACTTGGTTGATACTATTGGTCAGGTGCAAGAAGGACTTAAATATTATCAACAGATCAGGCATCACTTAAGGGTCCGACTCCGCCTACCTTGGATGCCCCGTCCGGTTCTGCTAATTATTTTTCTGTGTATATAATTTTTTATTCCTGAGATTCCTCGCCCGGTTCGGTTTACTATTTGTCCGGTATAACCAATAAAATTTTGCCCTGTTGTTCCAAAATCGCCAGCCCGTCCGTAATAGCAAGTTTTCCGGTTAAAGGCGTTCCGGTTAACTGTAAGGTGAATGCGATTAATGACTCTTTAAAAAAAACCAAAAAATCCACACCGTGCCAACCACCAAACTAGCCCCACATATCTCAATTCAATACCTAATGCTCCTTCCCGAATAACAGTCGACAGATATAGTGAATACCTTTTCAGATGTCTTCTCAAACAAGAGTGGCCTAGCTTCGCTTGTCAAGACTGCACCATCGATCTTTCCCTCCTCGTTCCCCTGAAAGTCGATGAGAAAATCTTTCCAGTGCTCCCAAGCTAGGTACCCGATTGTGATGTATTCATCATATGTCCTTGGTAAAAAGCTCCATTTGTTCGATTCATAATGTTCCAGCTGGTGTACCTGGCTCTCATGGTTGTTGAAGGTAACTGTCAAAATTTATTTTGCATGGTCATCAACCAAGTCTGTTAGCACGATATAAAAGGTGAACGGGAATGTCATCAGTTTGTACTCACCGATATATTCATCCAATGGGAGTGGTATCTTTGTATTCAGCCCCCGGTTTTTGTCCCAAGGGTCCCTAAAATATGTTGGGAACCACCGCCTCCTATATTCTGCAGTCTTCTTAGCCTCTGAAACGAAATCGATGCGTGGATGCATTTGCAGGAGACCCTGAAGCAAAACATGCGCAATACGGTCAACTGCGTCTCCCAATGCATTCGAGTTTGACAATACCACCACTACTGTGCCTGGGTTTGGTAAAATAGAGAAAGAGGTTGTAAAACCGGCGACCAACTCTCCGTGTGAGAAAACGTGATAGTGTTCATGTCCATGCGTATATGAGCAAGCCGGCATCACATGAATCGTTCGCGGTGCAATAAGTAGGTTCTCGGACCAGAACCCAAGCCGAGATAGAAGCCGTTGGTAGTACCACCCCATGCCATAAAGTTGCTCATCGGTAGGATTGGGCTTGACAATGGATATGGTACTAAAAACTTCTGACAATATATGTGGTACTATATTTGGAGGTTTGACCGGGTCGGGGTTTTGTGCATCGAGGAATGCTGCGCCCCACTTGAGCATATCACGAATAGACGATCGAACACCACCAGCTGAGCCAACTAGAGTATCATCACATATGGATGGTTGTTCAATCTTACAAGGCTTGCCATCAAGTAGGATGGGATACCGACTACAAAAAACGGTACTAGCAACACCGGCGGGTATAAAATCCGAATTCCCGATTTACCCCAAGGCACCAAAACACATTGGATGGAAAGCGAGGGCAGTGAAGGGGTTAGTACATATGGTCACCGACAAAGGGCCACAATTGCAGTGGCTATGGGAGATAGGAAAGGTGGAGAACCCAGCTTGCGTATGTGACGGATGGACACCACAAAATGCAGCTCATCTACGCAACTGCTCGTGGGTGGGAGACGGGAGGGGTATGACAGCAGAAGGGATGTGGGATGATGAGAAGTGGTGTGAGGCGGTGGAGGAATTCATTCATTAGAAGAAATGTAAATAACGGGGGGAGCAGGGACTGGCTCGCGAGGATGAGAGAGGCCACCCGTCATCACGGGAGCCGCAGTCCATCGCCATATTCTAGATAGAATGAATGCGATTAATGATTCTTTAAAAAAAAAAAAAATCAAGTAGGATCACATATGGCTCTGCCACATTGTCATTGTGTTGCAGATCTCATAAGGACACTGTTGTCTGAGTCATCCTGAGTGGTTTTAGTACACGCTTTTTGAGAAAGTCTCCCCATATCACCTCCTTACTCAGTTTTTCTATGATATTCCCTGCAATCGAGTACTGGAGGTTGTTATAAACAAACGAATCCTGAAATGAGTCGGCACGGAGTAGCGAGTTGAATGCTTGTACGGCTTCGGATTTGTCAATGGTGACACAATTGTGGATACCCTGCCATAAGTTGTCCATACTAGCAAGGCCGGTATGGTGAGACAGGAAATCACGAATGCATTCGCTTCTTCCGCAATTATTGGATTCGCAGCGGATTTAAGCTCTGGGAAGAGGTCAGAAATTTTTGTTTTCCAGTTGAAAGATTCCTGTCTATCCTTTGTTTTCAGTGGGATATGGTCTTCTACGAGAAGACCAAGTGCAGTGGCGGTCATGGCTTTGGTGAGGGAGGCGATGCAGTATAGCGTGCCATCGTTTGGTGGGAGCTGCTTCTTAACATCACGATATCCAAGGTAATAAGTGCGTTGGTGGCCTCTATGGATAACGCCAACAGAAACACCTGCGTTACCCGCTGCCTTGCAAATATCTTTGATATCCGCAATGCATAAGTCGAAGACTTCGTCAAACCATTTTCTGGTGGCAGTAACTGGAGGTGGCATACTAGACAGAGCGATGCGTTGACCTCTTCTTAACGCGGGAAGCTGAAGGTTGGCACGGGGGCGAGAAGAAATGTTTGGAATGGGAAACAACTGTACTAATTCGTGACCCAGCAGATAGACAAGTACTCGCGGTCGTTGTTTGTGCAGAGGTAATCGTCTGCTCAGTAATAGATTGTGGGAAAGAGCCTGGGCACGAGCCGAGCCATGAGTGGGAAAGTCTTATTGAAATATATGGTTATATCAGAGTGAGCAGTATTTATACATGAACTGGTACAGTGAATACGTAGCTTTTACATGAAGAACTGAATACGCTGAAAGTCAAGGAGTTTGCTGCAAGCGATGGTGATATGAAGTAAAGAGCCGAAAGCAAAGGAGTTTGCTGCAAGCGATAGTGGTATGAAGTAAAGAATATGTAAAATGGTGGTGGTTGTACCGGTACTGTATAGTAACTAGGATAGAAACAACCCAATGGATTAGGCTTAAGGAAGTTCGGTGTGATATTTCGAGCTTCGGCTCGAGCCTGAGGCATGCCAAGACCTGATCAAGCCGTCAACTGCTGCGAATATCCAGGTGTGGCAATAGAACTCGATATAGAGGCTATTCCCACCTGCAAGTCATGCAAACTTAACATGACACCTCTACTAAAATATATTACCTAGTTTGGCAACTTCAGGAACCCTCGACACTATCAGGATTATCTTCTTAGTAATTACTAGCTTTACACAAGCTAGGTAATAGAGAGATTATGTAGAAAACCCATGCGTGGCTTACACAATACCTAGTTGACCCGTTTCCCGACCTGCCTCTCTACTCAGCGATATGGGGAATCTACTCTGACAGGCATCAGCAATATATATCTCAGCACTCGGCAGATGTGGCATATAGGGTTGGCTTCATGGAGGTCCAGCTACACACTCCATGGATGCAAGTTGATTTTATTGGCAATGACTTTTTGGGAGGCGGGTTCTGGAGGCACCAGAGCCATAGACCAAGAGACGGTTTGGCAATGACTAATATTATGTAAGTACAAAGTTCCCTCTCATGCTCCTCAATGGATTGGGGATGGATTCAGCCAATATGCCTTCCAGGACCCACCAGGCTGGGTATTTATATCGCCGTCAATAGCTAATGGTACCTACATCTCCTGCAATATCGATATGTAGGAGTGTATTTAATTCTGCTACACTCAAACCCAAACGGATTGCGCCAAACTTTGCCAATCCAAGCAATTTCAGCTTCTTGCTATACGGTAGTTACCGAATAGAGGGATTTCGCTTGTTAATGTTAAGTCTATTATGAGTAAGCAGAAATAGGCCAAAAGTTAGCGAAAAAACACAAAGGACAGGAGAGGGGCTGTAGGTATTGAGTATAGGCTTCATAAGAAGTGATGCAATAACTTCTATACATTACTAGCAGTGGAAAATACCGTGGGGTGGAATGTCATCCCATGCTGCCGAAATTAACCGAATTGATTGCAGGATATTAATATCAAGTGGCGCTTCTCCTGTACTATCAAATTGTTCTACCAAACAACATCGTCGATATCCAGCCTTAAACATGCAAATAATACTAGCATCTAATGGTTGCAAAAAAGCTGTAGTATTTTTTGGCAAATAACATAACGTAACATGAGATAAGACTGGTGGTGGTAGTGTATCCTCAGAATAATTTTGAGGAGGTTCAGTTGGAGGTGGGTAGGATGGGCAATTATCGATAATCAAAAGAATACATTGTCCTTGCTTCTTTGGTAGGTACCTAGTTCTTTGGGAGCATCGTCAGTGGGTTTTTTTTTCTTTTGGAGTCTACACGTCTGTGGAGCCAAAGGCTATGAGACGGCATCGTCCAGTGTTAGTGCCTTAGGTCAACGCCACGTTGGATAGAGGTTTGTCCAGAAGAAAAGGGCTACGTAATATGGATGGAGTTTTGACTCATACAAGATGCAATCATCTCGTGGAATTGAAATGTGGGCATAAATTCTACGACATGCCAAAAAAAATAAAATATGAATTTGCCGACGTAGTTACAGCACTGTAAGTATTTGCTCTTCTGTTGCTGTATGCCAGTTCTGTTCTTCATGACCCCCTCTCCATCTTAGATTGCTGGGCTGTTCATGGTGGCTCATACTTTTACATCTATGAAGACCTGAAGAGCCTTAAACACACATCTCTCTGTGTCTTCAAACCCTCTAAATGATTCGATATTCGGGACACAGCAATTGGTGAGAAAGTGCAAACCCAAGCTCCCTTAGAATACCTCTGTAGAACCAGGCCCCAATTGCAGGGCAGTATACCAGGGAATAGCTGCTGCTAATATATTTTCGTCCTGGTCTCAGAAGACTCTTGTCTTAGTTAACTCCCCCATTACCTCAATGCGTGCGAACCTTGACTCATCCTGGGCCTGGTTGGCTGTGAATGTCCGAAGATTGATACATAGCGCGCAGCACCAGTTCTGGATACTCAGTACTAGTTGAAATTGGACTAGGTAATAGCTCCGAATATCGCATATATATTTTTTTTTGAACTCTATATGCCTTTCCCCCGAAGGGAGCCTTAGGCTGTGAGGCGGCCCTCCTTTAAAGAATTGGGTTTAAAACATGGTGCTTAAACGCCTAGCTTCCTGAACCTATGAAAACAAAACCCCAAGCTATAGAACTGTCCCGTACACCTACCTCATACTTAGGTTGCGGTTCTGGGTCCGGCTGTTTTCGCCTATCCGGCTCGCCACCATCACGTCCTCATTTCGGCCCGTCCTCGAGAATAGATTTTCGCACTCTTCCGCTGCCAGCCCCATTTCCCGGCCCCTCCCCCTGTCCTCCCCGTGAGAAAATGCCTCCACCCCCACGCCTTGCTTTCCTGACCATCGTCTCCTTATAATAAATACACAAAACAAAAAGAGATTTGTCAAACATAGTTCTGTTCCCTCAAATGATCAGAGGTCGATATCTGGGGAAAAAGAGTTCAACGAGATCTACGACATAGTCGCCATCTGGGTCCTTGACTGTCTTCTTCCACCTCTAAGACTTGTTCATAGTGTTAGGGGAGACGTTAAAGTCAACATTAATACTGCTTGAGGCTATGCATAACTTGCTGTGGCGGAGGGGATATCCAGGCGTGGAAGCAGGTAGGAGTATAAATAATAAAGTCCGGCGTAAATCCGTGTTTCATGATGAGAAGTGTGAGGCTCTGCTCGGCATGCAGGCCATAGCGCCACTAGCACTAGCCATGAGCATTAGGCATTAGCAATTAGCATTAGGTAGTTAGCACTTAGAGTAGTCACATGTAGCATAGTTAGCATGATGAGGAGAGGCGGAGGACGATAGCTCAGATCATCATCACATCAATATATCTATTTAGCCTTCGTCCTATCGGCTCTGTCCGCAGAGTGTGACGACGCCCCGCGTCCTTACATACATATGGCATCCTCACAAGAAGGGACAAGTATTGATGAGATAGTAGTAAATTCAGTACACAACTTGAGTCTTATCTTTTCCAAAGAACTCTCACAGCGTACTGTTCCGGGCCCCCCGCGAGAGCGCAGATTCGCGAGAGGCCTGGTTCGCGGGGGGCCGGGCTGCGCGGGAGCAAGCTATCTGCTAACAAATTTTTTTTTTTCCACCACGCCATCCTCGGAACAGGTAAAAATCAAGAAGAAAGGCGAAAAGGTAGAACAAAACACAATCGTCATAGTCTAGATAGGCTAAATACGATTAATGATTCCCCCCCCCAAAAAAAACACAATTGCCCAGTGGGAAAATAGAACTCGGATATAGTAAAAATAAAAAAGCTTAAGAAAGAATAGACGGTCTGGAAACACGAATAGTACTATAGAGATCTTGTTCTTTTGAAGAGGTCTGGGGTTGGACAAGATTTGTTCGTACATTTAAGGTCAAGATCACCATTGGTTTAGCAAAAATTGTAATAAGCGAGAGTCGATACAGTAACATATTGAGACAGGTCACCGATAGTACGATATGGTGAAGGCTTACTGAATTAAAAATAAGAGCAAATATACAGAGTGGAGCAGCTGCGATCTAATATATATTCACATTAAAGGGAGAAGCAGCGGAAGAGAGAGGCCCCCTGCGCCATCGCCATAATCTAGATAGCCTAGGTAAACGCAATTAATGACTCCTTAAAAAAAATTTCAAAAAAGAAGCCCCAGCCGAGCTAACTATCCTAATGTCACACCGTTAGGCCAAAATGAGACCGCTGTGGCAATGGAAGATTGTGAGGTGGCGATATATACGTACTAAATCGGCGATAATTTCTAAAGTGGCGATAATTTCTAAAGTGGCGATAATTCCTAAAGTGGCGATAATCACTGAGTGGCAGTAATCTCAGCTTGGTAGACACCTATATCCGAGATGGTAAGTGATAAACCGCTAGAGTGATTTGGCTGGATAGGAGGAGTATCAGCTATAGATGGAACACTTGTAGAACGCCACCAGTAGGAGAAGGCAGTTCTGAGTTATGCGAAGTGCGCATGCTAGAAGTTTTTCATCAGGA
>Ga0307514_10002115_pt1 | contig 21440 bp, 19 predicted proteins | sample 16_EM_MG_FD_203088 | JGI IMG/M metagenome (GOLD analysis project Ga0307514, IMG submission 203088) | Populus trichocarpa ectomycorrhiza microbial communities from riparian zone in the Pacific Northwest, United States - 16_EM | ecosystem: Host-associated > Plants > Roots > Unclassified | place...
GCAGCCTAGTAGTAGTCACCCACAACGGACAAGCTTTGATTTCGGCACGTGCATCACACGCGTACGCAAACAGCAGGTGGTTGATTTACGCGCGGTCCAAATAAGGCAACCCAAGCCCAGAAACGTATATATATATATATATATTTTTTTTTATTATTATTATTTTTATGACTAGTACCCCATAATCACATGGCTTTTCTTCTTTGGAAGCCAACACTATCCGGCCACTCTTTATTTTATTATTTATTTTTTTTTATGGTAAAAATTATATTTTAAATTACTTTTATCTTTTCATAATATTACAAATACAAAAATAATAGGAAAATTAAATTCAATTATCAACTGTTATTATCAAAAATATGATTGATAATCTCATGATTTCAAAAAAATATATAATTTTCCTGATTATATAGTTAATGTTTAATTGAGTTAGAGAATTTAGTTTTTATTAGGCAAGAAATGGCTTAAAAACATAACCTGAGTACTCCAAACAACAACAAATAATTAAATAATAATAACAATAATAAAAATTAGAATGATTAGAATGAGCTCATGCTCAAATACAAAGCACTTGAGTTGTAGTTAGTGGATTAATATTTCAAAATCAAAAGATCGCATACATAAATACCAAAGAAAATCAAGTTGTAACGCAATTAATAGCTAAAACATAGATCTCATTACAGCATATGCTCATTCTGAAAGGAAAGGAAAGGACGTGAAAAGCTAATTTAAGAGTCGATAATAATTTTTGCAACTTCTGAAAAGTATTTTTTATTTAAAATATAAAAAAATTTCTAGAAACTAAACCAAATTTTTCTTTAATTGAAAAATATTTTTCATTGACCAACTTTCCTAACGGTAAGTAAATATGAGAAAGTTTGGAAATAATTTTTAAAAAACTGCTTTCCATAAAACAAGAAAGTCTTAAATTGAAAAATTGATCATGCAACCTATCTAATATTATGTCTTCAAGTGATGATTTTTTTTTCTTTTTCACAAATCAATTTCTCTCTTTTTATGAACCTAAATCACCAAATTAAATACAATTTAATCAATTTCTCACACAATTCCTTCTCTTTCATACACTAGTTAAGGAGGAGTAGTGAAGGTTTTGCATATAAAATCTCTATGGAATTCTAGGGTTTTGGTGGTGCATTAATTTTCTCTTATACAAATGAGAGAATTTGGGGGGTTTTATTTAATTGATTGGTTTTTTAATTTAATTGATTAGTGCACTAAGTCTCTTACATATTACTTACTTTTTTGTCTATAAATTTATAAAAAATTATAGAGTTTTAATTTTTCACTTTCATTTTTTTTTCTCAATGATTAAGCATAGAATTTTCTTTTTTTAGAATTAGGGTTTTGGTTATAGACCTTTCTCTTCCACTATAATAATGTGTTTCTTCAATATAGGTAAGAGAAGACTCCGACTCGATATTCTTAAAAAAAATAGAGAAATTAGAACTAAATCAAGATGATACGGATCAACCCCTTCTTCTTGCGCCAAAATTCTTGCTATTTCTGAATCTTATCATTTTTTATTTTATAAAATTTATTCTTGATATTAACATATAAAAATTATAATTAAAATAAAAGATATATGAACAAGCACTATAAATTTACATGATTCTAACTAATTTTTTTATAAAAACAAAATTCAAATTAAGAAAACTATAATTTATTAAAAATAAAATTATCTTGTTTTTTTTAAAATAGAAAATATGTCCGTTATCACGCTTCGTGTTCTCTCATCCATTCCCCAAATAAAGAAAAAAACTAGGACCACGATGACTATACTACAGTACTTGCCCCGTGTGTGTGCTCTCTCTCTCTCTGTCTTTCTTTATTTTCTTCTGTCTTCATCCTCTCCAAGGACCCATCTTTTTTCTGTCTTCTCTCTATCAAACCAATCCTGAAACTTGGAAGATGTAACAAAAAGCCACCACCAAATAAAAAGGAAAGGAAAAAAAAAAGGTGAATAGTTAGGATGGCCAGTTCCAGTATGGCTATGGCTGCTACCATGAACGATCTGCCGGATGTGATTTTGTCAATCATTTTTTCATCGGTCTCTGACACACGAACCCGAAACTCACTCTCCCTGGTTAACAGGAAATTTCTAGCTCTAGAGAGATCCACCCGCACCTCCCTCACTCTCCGTGGCAAAGCGCGTGATATCTACATGATCCCTACCTGTTTCAGATCGGTGACGCACCTCGACCTCTCTCTGCTCTCTCCTTGGGGCCGTTCTGATCTCCTATCCACCGCCTCCTCTGTACCTTTTCTCCTCGCCCAACGCCTTCGTCTGGCCTTCCCTCTAGTCACCTCCCTCACCGTTTATGCTCGATCTCCCTCCACTCTTCACATCCTCCTCCCTCAGTGGCCTAATCTGAGCCATGTCAAGCTCATCCGTTGGCATCCACGCTCCTCGTCCCCTCACCTTGGAAATGATGTAGTCCCTCTGTTTGAGCACTGCCAGGCGCTTAGTAGCATCGACCTTTCCAGTTTTTATTACTGGACTGAGGATATCCCTCCTGTTTTGCAAGCCTATCCCTCTGTGTCCAAGGCCTTGACATGCTTGGATCTCTTAACTGTTTCTTTGACTGATGGTTTTAAGTCTGAGGAGATTCAGGCAATCACTGCAGCTTGTCCTAGTCTAACCAGGTTCCTTCTTGTTTGTATTTTCGATCCAAGTTACTTTGGATGTGTTGGTGACGAGACCTTGCTAGCGATTGTTGCTAACTGTCCAAGATTAAGGGTTTTGCATCTTGTTGATAGGGCTTCCTTGGGGAGCACTAGAGGGGAACCTGAAGATGATGGGTACACAAGGGAGGATGCAAGGATCACTAAAGTGGGGCTGGTGGACTTCTTTACTGGCCTTCCTCTTTTACAAGAGTTGGTTCTAGATTTTTACCAGAATGTAAGGGATAGTGCTTTGGCTTTGGAAGCGCTTCATTCGAAGTGTCCTGAGTTGAAGCTGCTTAAATTGGGGCAGTTTCATGGGATCTGTATGGCCATTGAGTCCCAGCTTGATGGGGTTGCCTTGTGTTCGGGCCTGGTGTCCTTGACCATAAAGAATTCGGCAGATTTGACGGACATGGGGTTGATTGAGATTGGTAGAGGATGCTGTAATTTGGCGAGGTTTGAAGTCGAGGGATGCAAGAAGATTACAATGAAGGGAATGAGGACAATGGCTTCATTGCTCCATAAGACTCTGATTGAGGTCAAAATATCTTGTTGCAAGAACCTTAATGCGGTAGCGTCTCTGCGATCTCTTGAGCCTATTCAGGGTCGAATTGAAAGGCTACACTTTGATTGTGTCTGGGAAGGTTTGGAAGAGGATGGCGGTATCCTCTGTTTTGACCTCAACGAAGGCCTTTGTCAAAGTGTCGAGCACGAGTATGGCAGCAAAAGGAAGAAGAGCAAGTATTCTTCGGATCCTGATTCTTCATCCTCCTGTATGCAAAGCAATGGAAATGGAATGTTTAGCAAGTCTTGGGACAGGCTCAAGTACCTTTCTCTATGGATTGGTGCCGGTGTGCTTTTGACTCCATTACCAATGGCTGGCCTGTATGATTGTCCTAATTTGGAGGAAATCAGGATAAAGGTCGAGGGAGACTGCAGAACTGGGCACAAACCATCACAGCGTGAATTTGGATTAAGCTGCCTTGCTTATTATCCTCGACTGTCAAAGATGCAGTTGGATTGTAGTGATACAATAGGTTTTGCATTAACTGCGCCATCTGGGCAAATGGATTTGAGCCTGTGGGAGAGGTTTTTCTTGAATGGGATCGGGAATTTAAGCATATATGAGCTTGATTATTGGCCACCACAAGATCGGGACGTAAATCAAAGGAGCCTGTCACTCCCAGGAGCAGGGTTGCTTGCAGAATGTCTTGCAATGAGGAAGCTTTTCATACATGGAACAGCTCATGAGCATTTCATCATGTTCCTCCTAAGAATCCCCAATCTGAGAGATGTGCAGCTGAGGGAAGACTATTATCCAGCACCAGATAATGACACGTGCACTGAGATGAGAGTTGGTTCATGCAGTCGTTTTGAAGATGCATTGAACAGGCGTCAGATCCTCGACTGAAACCAGATGGTTACCGCTACTTGTTCATTAGAAGCATGATAATAAAAGGCTTCTGCAGTTTTTTTTTCTTTTTGTCTTGGCAATTCATGAATCAGCTGATCTGAGTTTTTTTTTTCCCGTTTCTTCTATAACCGAGGAAGAAATCCGAACATGAATCGCCTTTGATGGGCACACCTGATGAACCTAAACACTCATGCATCCCGTCGGTAAGCATGCAACCCAAAACATCATCGATATAAAATCCCACCCTTTTTTTTTTTTTTTGGTTAATCTATCCCAGATATGGTCTCCATCTTTTAAAATCTTTTCTTTTTCTGGAGTCATTGAAAGGAGCAGCATGGCAAAGGCAATTTCCAGAAACTTAAAATCGAATCTCTTCATTCTTGTCAACCGCAATTGAAACTTTTTTTTTTTCTTTTCTATTTCTCTCCCAGTTTGATTACACGAAATGATTGGAGTTTGTCCCAGTGAAAATTGAAGAATTTCATGTTTTCACAATGATTGGAAAAATTATGAGGCTGCAACTAAGCCGAGAACATTGCAACGTCTCTACCATTGTTTGTATACAAGAAACGGACTGTATCAGCAAGATGTGTACTCGCAATCGAGCAAGCGAGTGAGTATCTCTCCACAGCTTGGCCGTAAATCCGGTTCTGCCCAACAATCTGCAATCAGAGAGAATTAAGGCGTTAGTTTTGTACAATTCCAGATCCCAGCACAGTATCCCAAGAGAATAGTAATAGGGTCACAATTAAATTACATTTATTTAAAAGATAAAGAAAAAAGTTCATGTAGAGAAAAAACAGAGGTGGAATTAATCTTCAAAGCCAATTATCGCATGTAAAAAAACATGTTATGGGCAGGGACGAATCTCATGGGAGGCCAAAGTTTAAGAAAGATTCAAAATCCCCAAGAACATGCCATGGGCAGGGACGAATCTAACGGGGGGACCAGGGCCAGAGTTTCAAGAAGATTCAAAATCCCCCTTATTCTTAGAAACGTTTCAAAAAGCACTAATGAAATGGCCACCAAAGAATAGAGATTTTACATTCTGGTCCTCCCAAGCACACAAGTCTGGGATCGTCCCTGATTATGGGGCTAATGCAAAAAAGCGACAATAATTTTTAACAATCTTTATTTGCCTGTCACAACAGATGGTTACCCGATATTAGCCTGCCCAGTGGACCTTCTGGAATCTCCAAACGGGATCCCTCATTAGCAACAGCATCAACTACCTAGACAACATAAAGCAAAAGAGCTACAATGGTCAAATTGCACAAGTACAGAAAACAAAATGTTTTTGAGCTAAAAAAAGAATGTCGTGATTGAAAGAGAGGGCGTAAACGATAAATCTAGAGAATAATTAAATAAAAAAAAACATAACTCAAACAAGCCATTGAGTAAAGGTCCCTGATGGAACAATATTGTACAACCATGCAACTGCCTCAGAGAGAAAAACATGATATTCAAAAGTGAAATAAAAGATCGTAAGCATACCCTCTTTGGGGGTACACCTTCCCATGGCCTACTTAGTGTGCAGAGCTCCCACATTATCACCCCAAGGCTGAAAATATCGCATTTTTCAGTGACAGGTTCATTACGGATAAGTTCCGGTGCCATCCATTCAGGAGTTCCAGCAGATGAGGAGTCCCTAATTGGTATGTCTGTCATTACTCTGGAGAGTCCAAAATCACAGATCTTGATTGTCTTATGGTTATTCACGAGGCAATTTGCACTTTTAAGATCCCGATGAACTATCTTCATTCGATGTATGCACATCAACCCCCTTGGTGACAAGCAGAAGAATAAAAGATTACGATCAGATCAGAGCAGAGCTGAATGCCAACTTGTAATTTAAATTGCCTGTGTAGCTAAGTCAAATGCTGGAACTAGCAGCTAAAGCACTCCCCATTTTTTTAATCAACTATTAAGTTGCCCAGCAGTCAGCACACACAAGCTTCAATGATGATAACAAGTACCAGCCAAATAATGGCCGGATAGGAGTTTCAAAAATAATTAGCAATAACATATATGTGCTCTCATTATCAGATAACTACATATAGAATCATTTAAAAGCATCTCTTGGTTTAAGTAGCCTATTTGTATCCTTTGGGTTGTGTTTCAACAATCAACCTTTCACAATCATGTCAAGTTTCTCATCTGTAAAGAAAGCAGCGTGTTCTCTATCTCTACTCATTACACTCCAGGAGAGATGTTAGGCATATATTATATCTTAAAAATGTGCCATGAAAAATAGAGAACTTAGCATAAAAGAAAATGGTTTAGTTAATAGCACCACTAGTTTCAAAGTTAGTCCCTCAAAAATGTAAACTTTGTAAAGATGCCCATCCACAAAAGAATTTCATATATTAGGACATGACACACACACCTGCATATATCCCGCAACATTTTTAGCCTCCTCCGCCAGCTAAGCTTCTTCTGACCACTCGAGTGGATCAAATAATACAAGGACCCCATCTCCATGTATTCAGTAACCATCGATAAGCGTGGAGGCTTTGTGCAAGCACCCAAAAATAAGATAACTGCAATAACCAGCATCAGTTGATTCAGAAGTCGTCAAGAAACAAAATAAAATATAAGAAAGATAGGAGGAAAGGAATTAAGAAAGAGGGGAGGGAAGAAATGGAAGAGGAAATAGAGAGAGGGATAAAAGAGAAGAAGAAAGCAAAAGGGAAAAAACAGAAGTTTCAACTCTCAATAACCTTCAACTACCTCAAAATAGTAGATTAGTGCCTTAACACAGCACCTAAACCTAGTTAAACCCTAAAACGATAAAGAAAATACAATAGAGTCCAAGCAAAATAAAATGTATAATGAATACAAAATATCATAATGACCTTTTTTTTATATAGAACAAATATCATAATGACCTGAATAACTAGATCCACCTAATAGCATATGAACAAAATGGAACAAAATTTTGTTTGTGAATTTACCATACACCATACAGCAAAAAAGAGCAAGTCTCCTACTTTCCTAGAGTAAATATTCTTATAAATCTTCCATTCATTATCCAACATTCTCCTCTTTACAGAAAAAACTTAACCACGAGTTTTGAAGCATTTCAATTCTGCACTCCACAACTTGAAGTTTGAGTCTTTATTCCATTAAAATTGTTGGGTCTCAAACCCAACCTAAAAGTTCAATTGTATTATGAAATTAACTTCTTGAATAATGAAGTCAAGTTCCTGAACCTGTTTATGAGTTTCCAAATGATTTGATGATTAAAAAATTCAAGTTATGAGTTTGGTCAAGGTTGGGCTCTAATACCAAAGTTACATCTCTTTTTTCATCATACATCAATCTACCACTTATTTTACTAATAGGTTTCCACATATATTTCTTTTCTTTTCACATAAACAAAGTCAAACTAAACGCAAGCTACTGAACATACTGAATTTCAAATCACCAGCTTCATTCAGAGCAAAAACCATATTCAACATTCAATCATCAGTGCTATAGAGATCAAATTGGAAAATTCAAAAAGGGCAAAACCAGCAGCTATGAGATCACAAAAAGCCAAGGCAGGTGTAGATCAATGAACAGAAGTGAGGTTAAGAAGGCGTGAAGATGCGGTCAGTACAAATATCCTAAAAGCAAAACTTGATGACCAAATGAGAAACTGAATTGCAGCCAGCAGAATAACAGCAAGCAACAGAGATGTTGTTCCCAATATATTTGTTCTTTTTTTTTAGTGAACAGAAGGAAACCTGAGTGCTAAAAATGTGCAGGGCACAGGCAGACACAGTACAGTTTCTGTGACCTGCCCTTCTTTTAGTGGCTTTTATTAGTATTATTATTAGATGTGTTTTGGAATTGAGAGGGTAATTTTAAGGATTTGGACAGAAGTTTTGCTCTGATATCAGAATGATGTGGAATATGAATAAGAGAAAGGGGCTGCAAAGTAGAGGAAGGGGAGATGGGAAGAGAGAGAGAGAATGATAGCAATAGAAAGAAAACAGAATTCAATTCTCAATAATCATTCAGCTACTGTTAAACATGATTGTCAAATCTCTCTTAAAAATAGTTAACAGAGTCATCAAATAACTCCTGCAACTCAAATTCACCCTAATATCAAACTGTTAGATGCGTGAGTTTTGGAATATTAGGGTGAATTTGGGGACTTCGGATTTTTTTCCGCTCCATTTTGCTTGCTAAAAGAAATGCATGCAAGGCACGGAAGTTATTTGACAGTTCTGTTAATTGTTTTTAGGCGAGACTAGATGGAAGGTTGACATTGTTAAAACTAATGTTAAGAGCAAAATTGATTGCCCAAATTGGCCAAGGGTAACATTGTGAAAAAGGTAATAGGTCAGGAGTAATTTTGTAGCTTACCCTAGTAAAATCCTCAAATAATTTAAAAAATTATGATAGCCTAAAATAACTAGATTTTTCAATTAAGAAATGCTACAAAATGAAATATAATCTCCAATTTTCCTATGAAAAGAATCATGAAAATCTTTGTCTCATTCTCCATCAGAAAAGCAGGTAAAAAACTTGCCATCAACTAAACAACAGCAACAACACGATCTCTCCTGTTTTTTCTTTGATGAGGTAGCTCTTGTTAAATTCATGGTTCCAAGTTATACAAGCAGACCATCACATGCAGCAATCTTAGACAAGCAAAATATAAAAGATGCAACTTGGAAATTAGCAGGTAAGGAGAATACCATTAGGATGTCGAAGACGGCTGGAAGAAATCGCATGCACAAAATCAGAGAGGATAAAGTCAGAAATATGGGTGGGATAAAATTAAAGCAATCCACATATCAATAAGAAGAGACCTAAGAATTGATATCTCATTGCAGAAGTCTTCCATGTTCTCAGCAGTTAGATCTTGCTCTAGAAAAACCTTGACTGCAACTTCTGTACCGTTCCATATGCCACGGAATACTTCCCCGAAAAACCCTATATACAATCAAGATAGCTAAAATCACTAAACCATTTTACATATAAATGAGTTTGCACCAAACAAAATATTTATTTTATTTTCCTTATTGCATGATGTTGCTTAAATTATCACTTTAGACTACAATATTTTGATGGTTGCAAGATGAGAGGAGAGGATGAGAGGGAGATGGGAAGGATAAGGCTCTAATTTTATATGTAAAATGGTTGCAAGATGAGTTTGCATGATTCCTCCCATCAGATATGTTCTAATTTTAAGGTAGGCAACAGTAAAACTTTCTTCACCACAGTATATTCAGCTGAGCAACAGCTCTTATCTTTAGTTCAAGCTAAATATACAGTTTGGATAACCCTTTTTTTATTTTAACTCTGTTTTCTACAGCCTCCTAGGGAGTTTGCAGAGTGAGGTGGCATCAGACTCTTCATGTGAGCATGCATCTGTACATTAAATTCTGAAAGACAAAAAATGAGAAACGAATTCGAAGATGAACCATGAATTCAAGGGTACACTAGTAGATAGCTGGAGCAATCACCCATTACTAGGAAAATGAACAGAATGCCCGCTGCCAACAGCTTGAGCAAACACTGGTTATGATTTCCTTGTAATAAAACACCACCCAAAGAAATAGAAAACAGAAGATGCAATAGTTTCAGGAATGGTATGCATATAAGATATTTGCTTAACTACTTGGATTGATGTCAAATCTTTAAATCAGATTGGCAGTTTATGAGGATATCCAGTGAAACTTCAACCAAGGTCATTGTCCAGCAGTGTATGGAAGTTTAAAGGAGAGATAACAATCTCAAAACCCGTACATCATTGAAAACATCAATGAATCTAACCATTCCATTTCAATTTATCAAAGAAAAAATAAACAAGTACAGAAGAGAAGATTCTCAAGTCATTAGCATAGGTAGCAAAACAAAACTCAACCACAGAGAAATTTATCAAAGGAAACAATAAATCAAAAAATAGGAATTCATGATAAAACTACATGGCCACAATCCAAAGATTAGGACACTATCACAATACTTGAAAGTTTTTTGTAGTAAATTAATATTTCAAATTCATGCAATGCGTGTCGCCTGTTCCTTTCTTTCTATACAAAAATATTTATTAAGATTTTAGACAGCCACAGTACATTGGAACCTTCAATCCAAGCAAATTGTGTGCTATCACTGCAATTACAAAAGAGAAAGCACTGTTTCACCAAGTACTTTTGGAGGATTACAAAATTGTAACTCGTTTTAAAAAGATACAAAACTGGAATAGGTAAATGTGTACTGCAGCACTGACAAACAAAATTCAAAGCTACAACACGGCTGAAAATTATAGGTAGTGATGCTTACCAATCCCAACACGAGTTCCAACAGTTAGTTCTGAGAAATCAATATGCCATTCCTGGAAAGGTAGTGGGGGGTTATTATGGAACAAGGGAGATTCAAGAACTTTATTCCATGTTGAAACTAATTGATCATCTGCTACAAAGCCTGAAGGTCCACTCCTCTCGGAAGTTTGACTTCTATACTCATGGGGAGATGATGGTAATGAGATTGCCTTCTGGGAATTTATGCGGTTCCTTTCAAGGGTATATAAAGCAGACCTTCCACCAGATATTTCATCACGACCATCAAGACTGAAATTTGATACCTATCCCATGCGCAAATTGATTAATTAGTACTGAGAATGCTAGGAGGATGATTACAAATGTGGTTCAATGACACAGGCCAAATTATGCATCTGGAAGATTTTCAACCTAACCTCCTCTTATAACCAAACTAACACGTGGAACTTACCGTGAAGAAAAAAAAGTAAGGGAAAAAGTATAACAATGGATTTTCCTAGGCATGTACAGAACCTTTGTTAGGATGAAATTTATGATATGACTAGAATCCAGTAACTTAGAATGTTAGTGGTGGAAAAGACCAAGTTCAATCCATGGTATCACATCTATATGAGGCATAATATATTAGCGAATCTAAACGCTGTTTCATATGCCAGATATTTTTAGATGACGATGTACACTTGGGCATGGTATCATGGCAATATCGATATGTCAATGGACTAACACAAGAGTTGCTATGTACTCTGACTGAAAAGGATAATGATCCATCAAAGTGGGACAGACAAGGCCATAAGATCTACTTGGTTTGATGAAGCTATTTGTCCAGGCTACCATGTTTGGCCATTGAAGTGCCCAAATTCAAACTCCATGCTCATGAATAGTCCCAGAGAAGAATAAATGACAATTAAACCCCAAAAACATTCGTGTACATATGAACACAAGCAATAATTGACAAACAAACCTCAGAACAGTTAAATTCATGTACATAAGCAGAGAACAAAGAACAAATTGCCCTTGTCAAGGAAAAGTTTTTATGTCAGAGAAAAACATAAGTATATGGATCCATTTCACCAAAAAGATACTTACATTTTTCTGAAGATCTGTACCATTGTCCTTGTCGCCTAAATTATTTGTAAATAACCTATCATCACCTTGTTCCATCAAAAGACGATTTTGCTTCAAAGTTTCATTCATAGCACGTACAGCCCTGAAATTGTTAATGATGGATAGATTAATTTGCAATGTAAGAACAAGACATTTTCTCCAAAATTAATCAAATCCAAGCAGCTTGGGCAATTCTGTCAAGAAATATGAAAGGCTAATTGAACAACAGCACTTATCATTGAACTTGATAACCAAATAACCAATGTACACACAGGGATAAAGCAAAGAATGGAGAAACCCAACCAAAGAAGAACCAAATTCTGCTAAAGTTTATCTCATCAATCAATATTAACCCAACTTCCAATGTCCAAGGTGCCAATACAAATTAGGAAAATTTAGACCTGATAAAATTAAAATCCCTGGGAGCAGTTTGAGAAATAAATATTAGGAAAACCAACTAAATATGAAATAGAAGTAGATTCCTAGTAAAGGCTGCTTATCCACTAGATGGGAAATAGATCCACTAGATGGGAAATAGTTGGAACTCTGAAAAACTACTAAAAATCTTGAATTGTAGAAAAAATTAAATCGAGCAAATACTAATCCTAGAAGCCATGCGTCAACTCCAAGGTTGAGGCTTTCAGTAGTCACCTGGTGGTTTTGTTAAGGAAATGATGTGGGGAACTTTCTTTAATATTCTTGGCACAATAATGTTGTTGCATTATTTCATTAACGGTTAAGATTTTTAGGTTTTGAGAAGCTTAAGAACAGTAGTCACCTGGTGGTTTTGTTGAGGAAATGATGTGGGGAACTTCTTTAATATTCTTGGCATAATAATGTTTGTTGCATTTCATTAAGATTTTAGGTTTTGAGGAGTTTAAGAAGAGTTCAAGATGTAGTTTGCTAAATCAAGCATAACTTTTTAATCTGATTGTGGATCGAGATGAAATCTTGATAGAAAATTATGAAGGCCCTATTTCCTATTAGGTTAAAATCCCATGATGATCGAAGATCAGGAAGGCCTTCAAATAAGACTCAGAAGTTACTAAGCAAGATTATCTTTATTTACCTTGTTGTATTTAGATTATTTTTTTTTATTAGCTTAAGATATTTAGTTTAATTAGTATTTTACTAGTTAGGAATTCTAATGCTAGATGGATTCTATTATTTAGACAAGTTTCAATTATGAATCATTTCCTATAAAGGATTTATGTCTAGAACTAATATAAATAGGGATGTCTATATTGTTTTATGAACATTCCAATTCAGACTATTATTCAGACTTCATAAAATAACATAGATTTCTCTCTAAATTTCTCTACAACTTAGGTATGTAACCTTAGAGCTTGAGAACCATAGTTTTATCGACATTATTCACCGCGTCAATTGGTATCATAGCAAATTGGCCTCTTTGATGGATGGAGACAGTAGCAACCCATTTCGCAATACAGGAGTGGAGGTTGTGCAAGCTCAGGAGCATAAACTAGATCATTGGGGACAGGTGTTTGATTGCTTGTATCAAGCCATAATAGATCTAAATTGGCTAATGGATGACACAAACAAGAATCACAAAGAGGAGAGGTACGTGCTTAGAGACTTACCTCAGGCCGACCTTAACTTCGACCTATTCCTCAAATTCCACCGAGACAACCACTTGTCTATGTGGGAGTTTGGTGAACGCAAAATTTCAAAGTTATCTAATCATAAGATAACGTTACCAAAGAGGGTGCTGACAAACTGTTTCAATCTTTTGACCTTAAGTTGGAGAAGAATTTGGCAAACGATGATCTTTAAGTCATGGATGAAGATCTTACAAATAAGATCATGGAGAACATGGTAATTTTTTACAATTCTCATTAAGATATTATGGAAAATTATCTTGTGTTCCTTTACATACAATGGCAAATGATGATGAACTCGAGTTTAAAGTAAAAAAATATGGGAAGAAACTACAAGTGGACTTAGAAAGTATAACATTAAATATGGATTTTTCTTTAGCATGCACACACCATAAATTAAATTTTGAAGTTCACATGTCAAAGACATGCTACATCGCGATTAAGCTAGCTACAATGCTATATTTGAAGTATCTATGATTCTATTCCTTTGGAGTGTTCAAGTTCAATTTATGACAATTAACTCGAGGGCGAGTTTTTCATAAGTAGAGGGGATGGACGTGGGGAACTTTCTTTAATATTCTTGGTCTAAAAATGTTTATTGTATTATTTCATTAATGGTTAAGAATTTTATGTTTTGAGGAGTTTAAGAAGAGGTTAAAATCAAGCATAACTTTCAATCTGACTGTTGGATCAAGCACGAATTTTGACAAAAGATTTTGAAGAACCTATTTCCTATTAGGTTAAAATCCCATGATGATCAGAGAATGGGAAGACCTTCAAATAAGACCCGGAAGTTGCTACGTGGAATTGTCTTTATTTACATTGTTGTATTTGGATTCCTTTTCCTACTTAGCTTAAGAATTTTAATTTAATTAAAAATTTTACTAGTTAAGAATTCTCATGCTAGATAGATTATGTTAGTTAAGTAAGTTTTAATTAGGAATCCTTTCCAATAAAGATTTTAGGTCTAGAACTAATACAAATAGTGATGTCTAGTTTATTTTCTAAACATACAAATTCAGACTTTATAAAATACCATTGAGTTTTCTCTAAATTTCTTCATAGCTTAGGTCTATAACCTTAGGGCTTGAGAATCCTAGTTTTATCCATGTTGTTTGTCGCGTCAAGATAAATCCTAGAATTACTATTTATCAAGACAATAGTTATGGAATAGGATATTGTTGCTAGACCTTTGTGTTCTGGGTGCTTTTAGGTTATTTCTCTAACTAGTATTAGGTTATTTCTCTAACTAATATTCAGTGACCAAGGTTAGAAAGGCTAGATGGATGGCTCCCAAACTTGCTCAAAAGCAACCAACTCTCAAGGGTCCTTTTATTCCCTTGATAGAAGTCTCCACTAATTTTATCTTTCCCCTAAAGGTTAGGTGTCGATATGTTATTCTTGGTTTTCACAAGGGACAAAAAAGAAACAATGTGGAATTCAACTCGACACTTGTCACCATGGTGATAGAATAGTTTGACTAAAAGTTTACAAGAATGAAAAATAAATGAAAGGGTAAGGAATCACTTCAACTCATAAACCAAATTGAAATAAAATAGCTTGGTATAAGAGAACAAAAACACAAGAATAAGAAGACTGGAATAAGGTTGTTGCCGTTGTAGCTTGATTGTGTTGTAGTTGTAAGTGTAGCTATAGCCTATAGTGATGGTTAGAAAGAGAGAAAAGGTGTTTGATTAAAAACAGTCTTAAGATAGCGATTACAAATAATAAAGCGCTAGAAAAGCTCCAAAATGAAAGAGCTCCAGAAAAACTAACTTCTGGATTTTCTAGCATGGGGCATGCACGGGCCCCACGGCCAGCTTTATGTGACCTGTGAATTGGGTTGGGTTTTCTGCCCAAAAATCCATAGAAGGCAACCTCACCCAAGGAGCCAAAAGGGCAATAAGAAGAATGGGAGAGAGGAACTGAAAAGTTACTTGCCAAACACAAGACACAACTTTTCAATAAGATTCAGGGTGTGTTTGGAATTGTGGTAACGACTGCGGTTAAAAGTGTTTTTTGCTTGGAAATACATCAAAATAATATTTTTTTTATTTTTACAAAATCATTTTTGATATCAGCACATTAAAACAATCTGAAAACATAAAAAAAAAATTAGCAAAAAAACAAAATTCAAAATTTGAGGGAGCGCGGTTTGCAGTTCCCAAACAGACTCTCAATTATCAATCCTGACTAGAACATAGAATCATTGCTCTTTTATAGACACCAAAACCCTAACAGTCCTAAATTAAGTAAAAAATGAAAATCTAAATAAGAATAATTCTTTTTTGGGAAAAGCTCCTGATATCCTGATATTCTAGATAAACTAATTCAAGAATTACATAGATATAATTGAAGAAAAATCATAATATCTTAATTTGTATTTTCTACAACAACAATCATAATAGCATAGCATAAGATCAAAGCTTACCACAACCACATCATAGCTTACTTCAATCAAGGTATATATAATATTGTAATTTGTTTTTCTACAACTACATCGTAGATTACTCCAATTGTAACAAAACAAAAATCAAAGTCGAAATAACTAGAAAATGATAAACACAATAATAGCATAGTTGCATCAAATCATAAAGTCAACACAGGTCATAATGAAATAAACATCAACCTTACGATATCATCACCAATTTCTGGGGTCATGCTAATACTTCTTCTTCGCATTCTACGAGCTTCTGACATTGATGCACCCTCTGACCTGTGGCTACAAATGAACATCCAATGTGAGCATAGTTCATTATTACCAGATGCATAAACAAAGAAACGGGTGGATAAAGCATGTACAAGCTACTAGGAGAATAAAGCGTAACACTTGTTGAGATTAATGGTGTGTTTTAAGACTAAAGAGATTGCTAAAAGCAATGGCATAACGCAGCCTCCACCCTTCCTCGTATCATCCATTTTCTTTGCTTTGCCTATATTCCTTTTTCCACTCCTCATATACAATCCATAAGTCAGAAAATTATAAAGCTCCTTAGGTATTCAAAACAATAGGAACGAAAAGGTACAAACCTTGATATAGCAACATCATCAGCGTAATGTCTAATTGAATGTCTATCACCACTTAACATGGACCGTCCACGCCCTCGAAATGAAGGATGCTCTGGACTGCAGAACAAAGCTTGATGAAGACACCAACTAAAACTTCACCAATAGAATTTAAAGTTTAACTTTGACAACACCACAAACAACCATGTTTAGAACTATTGAAAATGAATAAACAACACAACTTTGATCAGATCAATTGAAACAAAGTGAAGAGAAATCAATGTGTATATTTGCATGCATGTGAACGAAACCCCTAACCCCGTGTATGCCCAATAGAATCAACAGAAAAGAAAGACAACCAGGCAACTCAAATAACAATTAAGAATCCACACATGTGGAGTCAGGGTACAACCAACCAATCTCCGATGTTGTGTTAGAACATCCAACCTCTAATCTTTGCCATTGAAAAACACCTGAGGATGCCCTCCTATTCACTATTTGGAAAACAGCATTTTCAACCGACATGCTTTCTAATTTTCAAAGGAAAAAATAAATAAATACTAGAAATCAGGCAGTAGGATATGTTCCCTCCAAATAAGCAGTCAAGAGCACAAGTTTTTCAATAAAGCAAGAAAAGGCATCAAATCATGCTAGCTGAAAGACACACACCCCAGCATTAATCATGTGGTCTAGAAACACCCAACCCTATACTAACCTAGTTAATCATTCCTCATATAATAAATCCATTTGGGGTAAATGTTAGAAAAACAAAGCACAATTTTCAAAAACAAAAAAAAAAACTACACGAGACAAGAATAACAAGTATGGTATCAAATGCCATAATAAATTCCAAGCCTTTTGAAAAAGTCAGAAGTGAGGAAACTTGCAATCAGGCCTATATGAAGAGTATGGATTGTATTCCGGTATATTTTAATAAGTTCATAATCCCCACAACACCTTAGCCCAAATATGGGGGAATTCTTTTAACCCGTGGCTGTTAATTGATAAGAGATCATTCCTCGAAGGGAGGGGGAAAAAATAAGAAGAGCCAAGAGAGTGCATGATATCAGGACTCACGAACACCATCCTACAGCAAACCTATTTAAAGGCTTGAAATTGCCACATAAGAGAGTAGTGCTCTTTTTCTATGAACAAAAGCAAAAATTAGACTTCCAAACACATGTTCCTCCCCTATAAATGTGAAACCAACTGACAAAGTATTCAAAGGAAACCATGCTAACACCTTGAACTAGCAGTCCGCTGTTCAGCAATGACCTTTTTCCGGCTACGTCTCCAAAAGGTTGTTGCAATATTGGGTTCACTATGTGATAAACTGAAGGAGAAAGGAAAAGAATAAGTTCAAGTACAACATTTTGCACTATAGTATTCTCTCAAGTCAGAGAAGAAACTAAAATTTGAAAAATAAAAGACAAACAAGAAGTGTCGTACAAAAGTCACATTGCAATAAGGATCTTCACAGGACAAGATACATATTATTACCTCAATTTTCTGTCAATAGAGGTAGCAGATCGCAACATCATATTTCGCAATGAAGGACCTAACACATTCGAAGATGCCTCTAATTTCCTATGGACTTGAAGGCTTCCTTCATCTTTTTCAGCACTATGGCACAGAAAATATGACACAGCAACTTAAGGATTTCAGAACTCCAATTAACAGATTATACAGATTCATTGTTTGTGAAAAGTCATGTGACGGGCTGTTTGCTAACCTGTCAGGATCCACTCTTTCTGCAAAACCATACATCGGACTGTTTGGTTCAAGTGGAGAATCACAGGAATCATTTTCTGCAGAGTCACTCTCCCCTGCTGCTGAAATATGAGTCATAAAAATAGCCCTGGTTGACCGCGGCATCAACTGACCAGGAGACCGCATAAGATCAACAAGTAGTTCCACAGAATTCAACATAACAATCACAGACATGTGTTTATATGAGTCCACACACTCAACAATCCCATCATTTGGTAAACCCTGGGGAAAAAAGCATTATGAAATTTTCAGATATTATGTTAATTAGCAATAAATTGCATCTTTGACTATTTTTTGGCATTAAAATGGAGCAGAGCAGTTGAACTCACTGGATGAAGTTAAACTTACCACCACGAGTCTACTTTCAAGACCTACAGAATCTGCTAAAACTTTGAAAAAGATTGCCCTAGGACGGCATGATCCATGCCTTATTTGCCCCAGCAACTGAACACCTCGATTTTCTAACATATGAGAGGCTTCTTCTAGTGCAGCTTTTGCTGGACTTTCCACATTTGGCCTTTTATAAAAATCAGCAACCTGTTCAGAGATGAAAAATGAAAATGGAATGAGCAATTTTTTGACTAAAAATGGAATAAAAAAATTAAGAAGATCGGCAAAAATGCCTTGGTAGAATTTGATCCCTGAATTGGCTTGAAAACAAAGAATATAACCTTAAAATATTATGATTAAATTACAAGTCAAATGGTGAAAATTAAAGTAAATATGAAAAAAAAATTCATTGTAACGCAAATAGTTAATGACATGTGTGGTTTGAGAAGCCTGTACCACCATGCATGAGAAACATCCTACGTAGTTGCATAGGCCAAGAAAAAACAGTTTTTGCCGAGATGTAAAGGGATCGGTAACATGTCTTGACAATAGGTTATGGATATGTATAGATTTCCTTGGCATAACCAAGACATAACATCACAGTTAAAAAAAACCTGAAAGTTGGAAAGGACAACGAAAAAAGAAAAAAAGGGTCAAAGATAATTAAGGGACAGAAAAGAGCAACTGAAAACTTCAAATGAGATATCCATATAATAGAACAAAGGTTATTTAAGAGTTCTTACCAATCCGGCAATCTTTTTTATCATTGCAGCTGGATTTGAGTTCAACCCTTTTACTAGGGGCACAATCAATTGCTTCAGCATGGATAGCTTTTTATCTTTCTTAGCATCTACAAGAATTATATCGGCCTTGCAACCCTCAGCTCCCAGAGAATGAAGCTCGTCTAAAGTTGGAATATTAACAAAGAGCTCCTTTAGCCTTTTATCCTGTAACAATCCATGTTATTAAATTAACTCAAGATGAAGTGAAAAAAAAAATGCTCTAAGTGGATACAAAACAAAGAGTGCAAGCTGGAAAGTCGATTCTAAGTTAGGACACAATCCATCAAGTAATTTTGTCCTCCTTGAAAATACCAACAATTTAAATAATCCAGGAAGAAATGCATTTAGCATTGTTTGAACCAATAATACCTGGAACGTGGTGCATTATAGTATGTAGTACTGGTACTGGTACTGGTACTGGTTCACTACCCTCCTTAGAAAGCGGTACGAGGGGGGTGGGCCTAGTATGGTCGCTATTTCGGGTAGTGGTTTATTTTTATGCTGGTTTTCCATATGTGTGTGTGAGAGTGTATAATTAAAACATAAAAGTATCATATGAGTGCATGTAGACTAAAACTTCAAAACAAGATATTGTCCATCCTTGTCTTTAGAAAATAGCATGTAAATGAGAAATTTTGGAGTACTACCATCAGACAGGGATAGACATAAGGAGGAGAGGGATATAAAAGATCCTTTTTGTTGTAACTATATGGAACCACAGAACTAGTAGTAGTACAGTTTAACATGCAACTTCTAACTCTTTAGTTAAGAGGAGAGGAGAATATTTGCAATAGAACATAAGAAGTTGAATGTTAAACAGAACGGATAGTTAAATCATAACCAACATAGTAGAACATAAGAAGATAATGATCACAAATTAAAAGCAATGATTATTAAACACAAGTATAAAGAAAGGAAAAAATCATAAATAAACTTTTTTTCCAGCCACATCACTAATTGATCTCTCAAAAAGATGAAGTTCCAGAAAAGATCAGACTCCTCAACCAAAAGAACTTGCAACAAATAAATAGGAACAAAAATTAAAAAGTAAATCAATTCTCACCGGTATGACAGAGTAGAAACCATTTGGTATTTGTTCAGAAAGCATCCCAGTGCTCCAGAGAACTTGTGATGCAGTCTGGGAAGATAAACCATCTTCCTCATAATTTTTATGTGATTCTTTATTTCTCAAAGTATCTTCTTGAGAAAGCAAAGAGACAGATTCAAATTTCTCGATAAAGTCTGAACCCCACCACACAGAATTTGAAGGTCCTTGCTCTGCTGGCCCCGAATCATCTCGTGTCTCCTCCATGTCCTTAAATATTTGGGATGTAAAACCATTTCTGTCCCTCACTCCTCTTACCCCATAAAAGACCTCGCCAATCACAATATAGTTCTTACACAACTGGACTCTGTATCAAAAATCTCTTCTGTTCTGACTTTGTTACGCTGGAGTCCATTTGTCCTGCAAAGCTAAAACCCTATGTGAAACTAGAAAGGTCATAATGTCAGTTCAAATTTTTCTTTTATCTAAAAAAAAAGTTAGAGAGATCACAATGCAAACGCACAACATCCTATCATCAATACAGAAGTGCAGAAACCAAGACAGTTTAAATTTATCAATAAGCATGACATATAGAGAAGTAGACTACTCTAGCAAGCTTAAAGGACTAAAAAAATTGTCAATTGAAAAAAAAAAAAGCGCCACAATCTACCCTTAAACCTAAGCAGTAAACTGAATTTTACCATTTTCCTTGCACTTTTTCCACCTTCAATAGTCAATAAATAACTAAATTAAACAAAAATATTTCAGAATAATGTAAATAACCTAATTGATAAGGACGGTAAATAATTATATGAATCCGCAATGAATTAAACCTGAGTAAAGTAGTGATTAATCAACAGAAACAGCCACAATCCAGGCTTAAAACCTAAGCATTGCAAAATGGAATTGGTAACCTACCAAGCCTAATCAAATCAATAAAAATCAGATCCAATTCTAAATCTAGAATGATAATAAAAGAGCCAAGTAAATCAAATTCCGCAAAAAAAAAAAGCAGTGGGAAATCAAATCTAAAGCGAGAATGAGAAAGAAAAGGGCAGAAGTGTAATACCAGCAGATCGAAGCATTGAAAGAAGCAGTTGCCACTCCAGCCAATACCATTTGAATCTCAACTCTTCGTTTTAAAACAAATAATACTCATCACTCTCTCTTCTTCTTCTTCTTCTTTCTAGAAGGATATAAAATAATAAATATTATTTTTGTGTATAAATAGAAACAGAAAGCAAGAGAGAGAGGCTATTATAGACCAGAGTGAAATAGAATAGGTCAGAGAGAAAGAAATGGAAATATACAACAAACAGACACTTATATTTATTTATTTCTATTTGTATTCATATTTTTTAAATAAAAAAAATTATAGTAAGTATTGAAGATACACAGTAGTACTATGTTTTT
>Ga0307514_10002116_pt1 | contig 21436 bp, 29 predicted proteins | sample 16_EM_MG_FD_203088 | JGI IMG/M metagenome (GOLD analysis project Ga0307514, IMG submission 203088) | Populus trichocarpa ectomycorrhiza microbial communities from riparian zone in the Pacific Northwest, United States - 16_EM | ecosystem: Host-associated > Plants > Roots > Unclassified | place...
GGCAGGATGACTGTGTTGTTGTATTCATACACAATAGGAATTTTGCATTTCTGCGCCGTCGGCCCGCGTTCGTACGTATCATGATTTCGATAATTCCAAGGCAACACATAGTCCGAATTCCAAACATAAGCGAGTTATACATGTTTACTGGGTCGACAAGTTGTTTCTGTTCTCCGGTTTGATACGCCGGACTTGGTATCTGACTTTGCCATCTTCGCGCAACAAAACTATGACCTTGGGCCCTCCATCCTCCCAGTGTTCAAGCCTTCTTAACTTTGGACATTTCCATGCGAGGAGGGATGCAGTTTCCTCATTCTTCTTGACTTTGCTGCGTTCAGATACACCAAGGATAGGATCCTTGTCGTTCACAGGAACAATTGGAACCTGTTGGAAGAGTTTCACGCCATAGAACGTCGTTATCTCCGGGACGAGCGAGAGCATCGTTGCCCACTCGTTCTGGTTTCCATTTTAGCATCATCCGGACCTCGATAGCGCATTAAACAACGACTCGGATACTCACGGCATTGTACACGTTAGCAGCCTTGTTCAAAATGGACCCGGCAGAGCCGCGATTCCCGACATCCAACCAAGACAACTTCGGGACGCACTCGAGGAGTTTGCGGAGGTCTTCCATTTCGTTCCAACCCGCCAACTCGACTCGAGAGATCTTGCCGCCCGCACGAGCGAGATTCGTAAAGAAAGTCCGATCCCACTCAGATCCGCTCAGTCTGATGCCTGTGAGGGTTTCCAACGGTCGTGGGACATCCGACGTGCAGGATAGAATGGCATTGGCGAATTCCCGGTTTGATTTGAGCTCTTTCAGGTGAGGGAGAGTGTTGTGCGGGAGAAGGGTAGCGAGCGTGGCGATGCTGGCGACGGTTGAGTCGAAATGAAGGGTCTCGAGACTGTCGTGCGCGGAAAGGAATGTGGCAAGGCAGTCGAGACCTTGAGTCGTGCACCAGAGGTTGTTGAGAGCGAGCGAGGTGAGATTTTTCCAGCGTCCGCACAGGTAGAAGTCGTCTGCAATAGGGCGAGAGAAGCCGGGACCACGGGGGCATGTGTACGTTATGTCAAGGTTCTACAGCAAGGTCAGATTATTACACGCGTTTTGGAAGTATATAACCGTACCTGCAATTTAGGGCAGCTCGCAAGCAATTCAGCGATGCGAAGAAGTTGAGGGTTCTTTGTAGTGCCGTAGGAGCTCTTGATCGACTTGATAGAAACGGTAGTCATCCCCATGAGCTAGAGTCCCCGGGTGAGTATGAGGTGCGACGTGTTCGTTAATAGGAGCGCACAATAGGAGTCTTCTTCGCACGGCTGCTTCCGCCTTCCTCTTCGGAGTCCTGGTCTCCCAGGGGCAGGAACATGGTATTGTCGTTGAGGTCGACAAGGTTGAGCAGGGGGCACTTGAGGAGAGTGGGCCACAGGCTCGCGATTGAAATGAGTGAATGAGTGCAGGACCACTTGAATGAATGGAGGGAGTACATCCTGGCGACCGCGGAGACGAGTAACTTTTCCTGCTTGGTGTGAATCTCCAACTCATCGTCCGTGCTCTCCACGTCGGTATCGGTAGTTGCAATTCCGGAGGGTACAATCTCGGACTCGAGGCTCCTTTCATCCAGAACTTCCAAACGTCTGACGTGACGAGCCAAACCACGGTGGACGATCAGGTGGTTCCAGACCCGTATCGAGCTGACTTTGGCCTTTATGACACGGTAATCGAAATGACGAGGGAATACGATGCTGTGCATCCTTTGGCAGGTCAAAGCCAAGGACAACAAATCGCGTTTCGAGTCCACGTAGAACGCGATGTTATCCAAGATTTCCGTCGGCTGGCGGGAGATGTTGTGACGAGAGGGCGTCGCACCGACGAAAGGCTCCACGATCATCAAGAGGTGCATTGAGAGCTTGTGTTCTTCTGGGGTCATCTTGTACTGACATCCTCCGAGCTTGGTAGGGAGCAACGAGAGTAGTTTCCGGAGGGCGTTGATAGCGGCGAAGGGGTCCAAGCGATCGTAGCGACTGAGGTCCGTGGAGACTGTTTGGAGAGGCTTCCGAGCCTTGGTGCCCTGCAGGACCGGAGGGCGTTTGCTCAGTGCACGAGTCGACATCGTCGCTCTTCCCGAGTGGAGGAAGCTGGGAGCAAACCTCACTGCCGGGAAATCAAAGGGGACACAGCCAGTTTTATCCATCACGCCAATTCGGATTCCTTCTGATTGGCGCCATTACATCCCTCATAGCTGTCAGGGTTTAGGCCGGGTGTTGGCGGTGGTTGGTAAAAAAATACGTAGAGTGCGCGACATACATACTATCTGGAGCCCTACTTTGAACTCGATTGCTATATGGTACAGTTGTGGACTTATCGTTGGGATCGCCAAGTGCCAGATCGATGGCCGCTCATGACACATCGTAGGGAACGTGTCAGCGACAAGTCGGTACCGCTAAAAACTCTCAGTACCACGTTTTTGCTCATGACTCGAGATGACACTTTACTGTTCTGACCGCGATGTCCTTGAAGCTTTGAGGATGGATGACCTCACACCGGGTAACGGGAGGCAGCAAACGTGGGAAAACGGCAAAGGCAAACCGGTAATTCACATGGTTTCACCACTCTGGATCACTGGCTGAATTTCGATCAGCGTCCACCAGCTCATCGTCCTCTACCTTCGTGGACTGTGGAAGGTTTATGTCCTGGCCACCATGGTTGTCTTCTCGAAACATATAAACTCCTTGGATCCCAAGCAGAAGCGTTCGTTGTTCGCCCTTCTGTTTGCCGTGCTAGTGCTTCGTTCTCGCTTGTTTACTGGCCCACGGGATGTGCTCACTGCCTTAAAGAAGGCAGCTGGTATTCAAAAGCCAACGCCTGAGGAGCTTGAACAGGCTAGACAGCAACTGTACCGCAAGAACCCAGATGGCACCAAGAACTTGCTCATCACGTATCGCGACCGGATCTCGGAGGTAAGCGTCCCTTCCCATCGACAGCCCGCAATTGTGGACTGAGTGCAAGGCAGATTAATATCCGGCCAATTTCTCAAGAAGAATTGGCCGCAAACGCAAAGAACTTTCCGCTGGTGCCTCCATCACACAAACCCAATGTCGATCGTGTCTTCCTTCGTCAACTCCTTGCAATCCTTCGTATCGCCTTCCCATCGTGGCAATCGAAAGAAGTATTTATCCTAATTCTTCACTCGACCTTTCTTGTGCTGCGCACAGTTCTCAGCGTCGCCGTTGCGAGGCTGGATGGAAGGATCGTCCGAGACTTAGTATGTTGTTCCATCGCAACCTAATACGCATCCGCTCACGACGTCTACAGGTAAGCGCTGACGGCAAAGGATTCCTCAAAGGAATTGGATTGTGGTTTGCGCTCGCAGTTCCAAGCACGTACACTAATACTATGGTGTGTCTTATCCACTTGGTAACTGCCTCCTCATTGACACTCGTTTCTAGTTGCGGCATCTCCAATCGAAACTGTCACTCAGGTCAAGGACGCGGATTACACGATATACCAATGACCTATATCTCTCCTCGCACCCCAATCTCCGTTATTACCGACTTGGTTTAGATGGTGTGGTTCAGTATCTCACCAGTGACGTCAATTCTTTCTGTGATTCCCTGAGCGGTTTATAGTCAGTCATGGTACCTCCAGTCACTCGCAACTTATCCACGAATCCCTTCTACAGTGGAAACCTCCTCAAACCCGCCTTGGATATCGTTCTCTTCACATCTCAACTCTCACGGACACTCGGTTTGCGCGGGTCTTGTATGTTGGCACTCACGTATTATGCTACTGCGGCTATTCTTAGGGCCGTTACGCCGGCATTCGGAAGGCTCGCCGCCGTAGAAGCCCGATTGGAAGGCGAATACAGGGCAGGTATGAGTCGCATCGACAGAGAAGGCGAGGAGATTGCGCAAGTACCAACCTTTTGGCCCTCTTGCCCGTGGCTGAATATCGTCCAGGTTTTATGGTGGGGGGAAGCGGGAGAAGGAAATTCTCTGGCGTGCATATTTGCAACTGATCAAGCACATCAACTCGATATACAAGATTCGAATAGCTTACGAGTGGACTGAGGACTACGTCATAAAGTACCTCTGGAGTGCCGCTGGTTATGTTCTTATCGCCATCCCTTATCTCTTGACACGGCGGAAGAGGCATGTCGCTATCCAGGCCACCGGCCCCACCGAGGGCCGCGTGGACAACCAAGTCGCGGACAGAACGGAGAGTGAGTGGTGGCTTCACGTTGACGTACACCTGCGGCTGTTGACGTCTCAATAGCCTACATTTCGTCAAGAAGGTTGCTTCTGAACCTGGCAGACGCTGGAGGTAGCAATTTTGACCAAGCGTAATGTTAACCTCACTGATTGATCCCTTTCTGCAGGAAGGCTGATGTATGCCTACAAAGATCTGCTGGAGCTCGCAGGCCTTACTACACGTCTCTACACCCTTCTCTCGACGCTGCACAACCTCCCCCCGCTGCCCGTTCCGTCAGATTCCCCCTCAGTCGAGATGTCGCATGTGGATGTCAAGGTTCCTACAACGGCGAATGTCGATGACGAGGACCAAGGCTACATACCCACCTCTCACGAACTCGTTCTTGTCAAGGATCTTTCCTTCAAATTGGAAGAAGGCGAGCATCTCATGATTACTGGTAGCAATGGCGTTGGAAAGACCTCCGTTGCTCGTGTCCTCGCAGGGCTATGGCCAGCACAAGAGGGGGGAGAGGTTCGAAGGTCTGCCGACGACGATCGTAGAATGGGTGTTTTCGTCGTTCCTCAGCGGGTTTATATGGTCGAGGGTACCCTTTTGGACCAGATGATCTACCCCCATTCCTACGTCGATTTCAAGGAAAGCGGAAAGACTGAAGCGGACCTCATGGTAATACTCACAGCCGTTCACTTGGCTTACCTCCCTGCTCGTGAGGGCGGTTGGTCGACGAGGAAGGAATGGAGAGATGTACTGAGTGGAGGGGAGAAACAACGAGTACGCTAATCTATCAGGCATCTTATTTCTTCTCTGTTCCCTCCCTAACGTGTCGCATCCCAGATGGGCATGGCCCGTGTGTTCTACCATCTCCCCAGGTTCGCAATTCTTGATGGTACGTCGGTACTGTAGTATTTCGTTCATTCTACACATCTCACGAATCTCCAGAATGTACAAGTGCTGTGTCAAGTGACGTCGAGGGGAGTATGTACGAGCACGCAAAATCTTTGGGGATCACTTTGATCACAATTTCACTTCGGTAAGGCCTTTGTTCAACTTCGGTCCGTCATCAGGCTGACTCGGCTCCTAGGCCATCCTTGATGAAGTACCACACTCAACTGCTGACACTTTCCGGCGACGGTACTGGGAGCTACACGCTCACGAGGATTGGTACCGCAGAGGAGCGTATGGGGATAGACCGAGAGATCCAGACGCTCCGCTCAAAACTCCAGGAGGTCGACAAGTGGGAAGCCCGAGTCCAGGAGTTGAACAAGTTGTTATCTGTTCAACACGAGAGCGAGTAACTGTCCTGAAAGGATCGTATGCATATGCACATGCGTAATACTACCGTGTGATGAGTTGAGCTATGATAGCAATGAAGGTATAGCTACGATTCGGGCGGGAAAACAACGTGAGATGTACAGCAATGTATCAACAAGACGAAAAACAAGGATATGTGGAACCTGGCGAATAAAAAAACACAAACGAACGGATAGGAATACGATGGGAATGACAGCGAGAGTAGGGAACAACTAGCGACGCCTGTTGTGATCCGCGACCTTCATCGCGTCGTGCATGTACTGGACGACAGTTCGAGAGATCCCTGGTGTGGATGCGGCCTTCAACTTGCAAAGCGTGCCCATCGCGACGTCCCAGGGGAATCGTTGGCGCGGGTGCTTGTAGTAAGCGTAGGATGCCTTGAACTCCATTCGCTCGTCGCAGGTTCTGAGCGCGACGTACCCGATCCCAACCTCGAGCTGAGGATCCTTCGCGAACTCCTTCGAGAGAGCTCGTAGCCGGTCTTGGCGTGCCTCGATGTGTAGGTCGGTTAAGGTTTTTCCAGTGGCCTTCGTCCACTTGGCGTGCACGTCGTCAACGTGTTTCTTCAAAGCGTCAAGTTCCCGGCGCAGTGTGGTCGCGTAGATGCCGCATTCCGGATGCCTTGCGACCTTGCCTTCGTATTCTTCGAGGTCATCCAACCGTGACCGGTGAGGTGCGAGTAAAGCTGGATCTGGAGCCGGGAGGTGAAACCCCTGGAGCGTCAACTCGATCTTCCTCTTGGCCGCACCAACCACCTTGCGGACTTGCTCTGCTAGTTTGTCCATGATGAATGGGTCCAAACCTTTCCCCCTGGGAATCGAGACGAGGTTTTTCGTGTTCGACTGGGCTTGAGGCTTGTTCTCCATCGTCCAAGCCGGCCTCAGATACCATTGATACCGCTCCCTATCGCTCTTCAGCACGCTATCCACTATCCTTAACCCTGTTTTAGGACTGTCAAGGATGGTAGTGAATCTGTGTAGTCCCTCAGCTCTCGAAATGCGAGATATGTTTATGTGAAGTCCACTCACTTGTATGCGAGCTCCTGGGTCTCCTTGTGTCCATATCCATGGTGATACATAGACATAAGCCAGAGGTCATTGTAGACGCCAAGGAGGTGTGGATCATTGTTCAGAGGACTAAGTAGGTGCATCTGAAGAGCATGGATTTGCTCAATATCTGATTTCCCAGCCATTTCACCCAAAAAGTCTAGCACAGTGACAGTGCTTTGAGTGAAAGAGTCTGAGAGATCAGGTGGATCCAAGGCAGAGGTCTGATCAGGAGGAACAAAGGACTTGACAATATCCCCATTCCAGAAGACCTCAACCTTGTCACCATCATAGTCACCTGAAAGTATGGTATAGGCATAGGTGCAATTGATAAAGAGCCAAATGGATCTCACTCACCACCTCCCAGAAAGCTTGCCAAGCTGCAAGTGCCTTTGATGGGGAACACAATTACATCTGTGTATGCCTTAAGCTCTGGATATTCAACAGCTCTGACCTAGAGGTAAATTAGAGATCATTTGTAGGTGAAACAACAAGGCAAAGCCATGCCTTCTGGATGTCAGTGGGGACCTTGCATGGATGTCTTGTCACCAGCACATCACCCAGTATAACTGGATTTTCTCCTCCAGGTGCTGATGGAATAGGGTGAGAGGATCTGACTTGGATTTCCCCTTCCTTGAGTATACCAAGTGGGTCTATGAAATTGTTTCATTGGTTAGGCTCCCAGCATTCAAACATGATCAAACTCACCAGGAACAACAAAGGCAGAGCAAGATTCAGGTACAGGAATCTTGGGCTTGCTGATGGAGAACCTATTGAGAGCAGTGTTGATAACCTGCTTGAGCTTCTCCTGGAGGATCCACTCAGTCAGGGGGTGAAAGCCTGCTTCAATCAACACCAGAACAGTCTCCTCCAGGCTAGATGGTTGTCCACTGGTATAGTCTGGCCACCATGCAGTAGATCTAGGGAGGTCATCCATCAGTGTCTCAGTATCCTCATCCCCTTCCTCCTGCTTATGGTCCCAGACATAACCCCTAGCCCTAGCATAAGAGATATTTAGCCGAGCAAGCTTAGAACCAGTAACAGCCCCAGCTCTGTTCACATTCTTGTAAAGGGTGCGCATGGATTCATAGGATGTGGCATCAAGGGGAAGAGGATCCTCAGGCCAGCTGAAAAGACCATCAAGAACACCATCAACTCCCAGCTGCAGCAACCCTGAGAAAACATCAGCTGGGATTCCATTCTCTGCCAGATTGACAATTGTTTCATAAGAGAGGCGTGCAGGAGTGGTGAGATGGGAAGTCCGGAGGACATCAATGGTAAGATGGGCAGGATCATAGAGTTCAGGGTAGATGATCTTCCTCTGGGAGTTCCGAAGATATACCTCTGGCTCTGAGAGTGTATTTTTGGATGTATCTGGATGAAGGAGCAACAACCCCTTCATATGTCTGTAATGAGAATATGTAATAGTGATGTGAGTGAAACATACCTTAGCACCTGCAATCCGACACTGCACAGCAGTTGGGATACTATCCAGTTCCAATACCTCCTTGATGGAGCGCAAAGTAGCCAAGTTTGCAAAACCACATCCATCAGTCATAATTTTTGCATTGGGAACTTTCCCTGGGCCAATAAAGGAAGGGGATACTAAAAAGAGGTTAGGTGATATTACCCTGAATATGATCCATCTTACCCTCATCCTGAATGTGGTGCACATTCTCAGGATTAAGGATAACACCTGGAATGGAGGTGGACTGCCCAAGTTGGAACCTGCTGGTCCACTTAGACATTGACTGCAATGAATGTTAGATTGGGAATAGAAATTCAGCCATAAACACAAGTTACCTGGTGTTGGTTGTATTCCAAAGGGTTATGCCATCTGATAAAGTCCAGGAAAGAAAGTGCCTGGGGGAAGGGATCCTTCCAAAGCCACTGCCTGATCTTCTCAGTATCAGGAGAAACCTCATTTGTCCAGACATAGAAGACATTTGAGTCCCTTGTGGAGTAAGCCCGGAAAACCCTCCCAACAATGATGATTGGTTGCTGAACAAAATTGAGAAGACCATTTGGCTGCTTCTTCAACTTTTCCAGTGCTTCCTTTGAGAATGTGAGCTTCACAAAGGAACCTGAGCCAAACCTCCGACCAAATCTTGTTGAGGGACACTGCTGGGGTGATTGTTGCTGAAGGTCAAGTGATTCTGTGACCCTGACAACAAACTCCACCCGGCCACCAAACTTTAGAATGGTAGAATGGTCATCAGGCAACAACTCCTCAGAATCAAGGTGGTCCCATGGAGACTGGTATCCATTAGCCCAGAGAATAAAAAGTACAGTCTGAACCCCCTCACCTGTGCATCGCGTTCAGCCTTCCCTGGATTAGGAATAGAATTCTCCTCTGACTTAGTCCCAAGAATGATAGCCTTGACATTAGGGCCAACTATTGCATTCTTCCCCATGAGACTGCGGCATGCTTTTGGGGTAATACCCTGATCAGAGTCCAGGTGGTGTATCCTGACCAACTCCCACAGCACACCCCAAGTGTAGTCTTGTCTGGTGACTGTCAGTTTACTCAAATATGTGAGGCACACCTTTGACTTACTGCAGAATGGATTTCCAGCCTTCAGGAACCTACACTCACATTCAATATGTGAGAATAACTGGAGCAAAACTGGACTTACAGTAAGGTAATGGGGGAGGCTGTCTCCATCACTCCCAGCCACAAATGGCCGGACATTACGTGCACAATCTGATGGAGAAATGTCTCGCTTCCTCTTGAATGATGCCGAGCACCCTGTGTTGGAACCCACAGAGGTCCCAACCGCTGTTTGTGAGGAGGCAAGGCTTTGAGGCATCTGATCATCACCAGGCAGACATATCTGGTTTTCAGGGCCATCCGGATCTGAATGCATGTGAGTACCAGACAAGGACCCCAACAGATGGCTGACACACACCTTCGAGCGCCTCGAACGCTATCGGGGTTCCAAAATCCCACTCAACGGATGACTCCGAGGCAACCTGCGTAGGTCACATCAGGGTAGGACAAGAGTGATAACAAGTCACATACCGATTTACCCATTCAGTGCCCGCCCAAGAAGAGTATCCAAGAAGGCCGCGATGAGGGTGGACGGCGGGCAGAGAGCTGGCGAGACGAGATGGCACGATCGCCGATTGTTGGTGGATAAACCGATCGTGCTGATCCGGGGTACCTCAGCTTTTTGTCTCCGTATGACCATCCCACTTGGCCGTTTCGTCATGGCATATCCTCAAAACCGAATTTCCACATACTCAAGACGCGTTGCGGCGGCTTCTACCCAGCCGAGACTGATACCGATGCAAGGGGGCGGTCGCAATCTGGGCTCACGATTTCAACAGCTCGAATCCTCCGTTCGCAGCACTGCTCGAAAGGTCGCACTCCTGGACGAGATGGCGGATACCTCTCGCTTGGTCGAGCAGCATGATTCTCTTTCATTCACCAACAAGTCCCGGGCCCCACGCGAGAACGTGGAGATGTTTCATGGGTTGGCCGTTCCCCGAGAGCCGAAATCCCCCGAGTCTGACGGTGAGTCCCTCGGGCTTTCATTCACCTTGAGCTTGATCTTGATCTTGGAAGGGACTTGTGCCCAGAATGTTGTATGTCCGGGTGTGCGGTCTGCGTTTACGATCTCTACGAGGACTCTCTCTTGACGTACAAGGCGTCACTTGTTTCGCTTCGGGCGCAGCTGAACTCCATGGGGATCCCACAGTCGGAGTGGCCATCACGCGTCAAGTCTTCGTCGAATTCTCAGGTCGTTGAACGACCTCTAAACCCAAGCCTTGACGCGTTTGAAGCGATGGAGAAAGCGTTGAAAGCGAAACAACAGGACCGAGCTGGAGGAGGTAGCTGACGTGTCCCCCGTGTCTGTGAGAGTCTATTCCGGATGCTGAATGGAGATATTAGATGAGTCACCTCCGAAAATTCATCCGTCCCAATTTCAGTTGATCCCGATGTTATATGAAGGGATGAAATGGGTTGTCTTTAGCAACCGCTGATGATCCCTTTTCTTGCGGCACATCCCCCCCCGAACTCTTCATACCTTTTATTCTGTCGTTTTCTATCCATTTGACGCAATTTCATTCGTTCTCTTCTACCCCTCCATAATTTCAGTCATGTGACGAGCATCCTCGATTTTGCCATCTGACTCTAAGCGTCTCTACACCAAAAAAAAGACTCGGAGCGGCCGGCATCCCAATCCAATACCAAGACGAACTCCATTGGTTCTGACTCAATTGATCCGTCACATCCTCCTGGCTAGACGAGTCACTATACCCAAGGAAATCGCCCCCCTCCACGTCGACGCCATGACTGACTCAAGGGCGGACGAAGAAACTCCCTTGCTCTTCCCCCCCGAGGGCTCCCTTGTAACGACCAACGAGGAGTCGGATAAGGTCATAACCCCTCTACCAAGATTGCAGATTGGGATCTTGCTACTCGTTCAATTGTCAGAGCCGATATGCTCACAATGCATATATCCGTTCATTAACCAGGTGACACTATCTCGATCATACTCTGAGTCTGACCACCCTTAACGCATTTTTAGCTCATCAGCGAGCTGGGCATCACAGGCGGTGACGATAAAAAGATAGGGTATTATGCAGGTAAGCAAGCACGCCCTCGTGAACATTCTGTGCTCTCAACCCTCGGTTATGCCTCTAGGAATTATCGTGAGTTCTCTTCACCTTACCGGTTAAGTTGTGCCTAAGCTACCTAGGAATCCTTATTTTTCCTCTCGGAGGCTTCATCTACCTTTCTGTGGAGCCGCCTTTCAGATCACATTGGTCGGAAGCCAGTGCTTTTGACGGTAAGCGGTCATCGATCGGAGTCTTCGTTCATGATACGAAATCGCGCGCTTCAGGGTATGGGAGGACTTGTAATATCCATGGCCAGTTTCGGCCTCTCCAAAACCTTCGTTGGACTCGTAGTAAGGTACTAAAGTGATTCCCCCACAACGCAACCATCACCAATCTCTTCAACAGTCGCTGCATCGCGGGTTTACTCAACGGGAACTTGGGAGTCGTAAAGGGTATGATGGGTGAACTCACAGATTCGACGAACAGAGCCCAAGCGTCTGGACTGCTGCCATTGGTATGGGCGGTAGGCGTTACAATCGGGTATGCGACCCCTCGTCAGAAACGTGCTTGCTTCTCATCAATTTTTAACAGTCCTTTTGCTGGCGGATCCCTCTCTCGCCCACACGAAAGGTTCCCGGCCTTATTCGGGAATTGGTTCTGGAAAGAATACCCATACTTCCTGCCGTGCCTGTTCTCCGCAGTATTCTGTGCTTTCTGTTTCGTCCTCACGTGGCTGTTCTTGAAAGAGGTCAGACGGTTCGCACGAGACTTCCTGGTAGCAAGGGAGTCTGATCTCCCTCACTTAGACCGTGAAGGGACACCGTCCGGTGGAAGATAGAGGGAACCAACTCCCACATCCCATACATGAACCCGTTCCCCCTCTCAGGGCTATCTTAACCGAACCCGTGGTACTTTCCATCGCCAATTATCTCTTGCTTGCCTTCGTAGACATTTCTCTTCGTGCCCTTCACCCTCTCTTCTTCGCCACCCCCATCCATCTCGGCGGGCTGGGTATGTCACCCCCGGCGATTGGATTGTGTCTTGGAATTTTCGGAATACTGGACGGCACAGTGCAAGGGGTGTTCTTTGCGAGAGTTATTCGACGCGTCGGGTTGAAGAGACTCTTTTTATTGAGCCTGTTCTGCTTCATCCCTTTGTTCGCCATGTTTCCCGTCATAAACCATTTCGCACGGGAGTGGGGGCACTCGCGGGCCGTCTGGGCTTTGGTCGTGTTCCAACTCATGATCAATTGCGTCACTGATATGGGCTTCGGTGGGTGTCCGTTATATCGAATCCACACCAACATAATTAACATCGTTCCTGTTGCATCCATCCAGGTTGTGCGTTCATGTACGTTACCTCCTCCGTGAAGAGTCCACGAGCACTCGGGAGCGTGCATGGGGTTGGACAGACCGCGGCGTCACTCGCTCGAGCAATTGGGCCAGCGATGGCAACATCCCTTTTCGCGTACACGCTACAGAATGACTTGCTAGGAGGACTCGGTGTTTACGTCGCTCTCATCACGATATCCTTATCCTGTTTGCCCCTGGCACACAAGCTTCCGGAGAAGGCATGGGAACACGAGTGATGTAACTGCCGTGCTCGATATAGCATATACCTTTGGCGTTGAGTTCTTGTTACCCTTCTATAGACCATCGAATGGATACCGGACCTGATCCTAACTTGTGTGATCAGTTTACAAGTGACGCTTAAGATTGAACGAAACGCTACTCCGTGGATTGAGTCGAGAGGAAGGTAAGCCTTCCGACTTGCGTAAGGGGACAGTTATGACGCACACGGCGTCACGGAAGACCGGCACAGACCGTGTGCCCCCACATCGATCCCACAAAACTGCGATCTCTGTTAAGTAAGCACGCTGCCGCCCTCATTACAGGGTTTTAACGTACCCATCAATTCGAAGTCGGACCGAGTTTATCAACAGAGTGGAGGAAGAGAAGGTGGATCAAGGGGAGGGATTCGGAACGAATCACCCGAGAATGGGATCTCGACAGTCAATCTTGGATGTGGATCATTGTGAGACGACCAAGTCCACCACGAACCCCTCGGGATACCCTTCTCGGTAAACGCTCACGTATTTGTATTCGTTCCTTCTTCATGGGATGGTGGACAGAAGCTTTAATAGGCAGATCTGATCGGATGGAAGAGAAAAAAAACGGGTTACTGAAAGGAGATCAACAAGCGAACGCGTTTATCGATGTGACTGACCTTTGACCTCCGCTGATGTCGTCCCGAGCGGTAAAGAAACCATATCACTTCGGATGCTCGTATTTACCCCACCGGTCCTGGTGTACCGAGAGGGTGAAGGTAAATCATGACGACTTTCCGGAAAACGCTGAACCTTTGAAAATCCTCCTTCCTCCGGCCACACGAGCACCGTGAGCTACGGGACATCGACAACCCTTGAGGTCTTGTCACTCCCCCCTCGTACAAATATAAGGTTTACTTCCCTTTGGACACCGGACCTGCATCACAGTGAGGTTAAGGTTTCTCCGAGGGTTTGATCTCATCTATCAACCTCCGCCCTCGTTCGTTCCGGTGTTCCTGATACGACGAAAGCGGGGGTAACAACCCGAACCTCCCGCGTGGGTTTCATGTTAACCCCGACGTTTGAGATTGTTGACAGGTCACCACACAGCATACTCCTCGTCGAGCTGAGGTTGGACCGCAGTTTCTATGCGGTCATGTCACAAACACCATTTGGTTTAGCCTCCACCTCAATATGGCCCAACAATAGCCTTAGGTGGAAAACACAGCATCCGCTCACGTTTCATGGTTTGCAGCGGGCTGTGCTTCAGGTGTTCCATCATGTATCCTTACACAGGAGGCTTGCAGCTAGGGCGCAGCGATGCACCTAACACCAAGGCGAGCGAATAAAGTACAATCTATTTGTGATTTCTATCACACACAGCAACGTAATAAATGTCCGTGAGTAGTAGCACAGCGATGAGCGTAAATAACAGTACAGGAGAGCGTAACCATTAGGTATTAAGTAGATCTAAAGTGACTGTCTCTGGAATGAATCTGAAGCGAATAGAATAATGCAATGCGGTATAACCGAGAGCCGAAACCGATGAGACAGCGTTCAGTATTTTGGAACAGTGCCGTATATGCCATCAAGCAATTCCTTGTACTGGTCCTCAACTGCCTGTCTTCGGACGTTACCCTTGGTAGCGGTACGGGGGAGAGTGCCGCGATCGACGACGACGACATGTTTGGTGGAAGTGATGCGTTCGTGGATGTAGCGGCGAGAATTGAACTGTCTCGTCCGCCTGATGAGTTCCTTCTTGAACCTCTCGGAGTCCATCGTGCATTTCTCCGAAGCCTCGACGAACAAGGCAGGAGAAGACCGGCCGTTGCCAACGACAATGCACTCGAAAATAAGTTCTCCACAGGTGGTGCGGAGGTTGTCCTCGATCGACCTGAGTTAAAAGATGATAAGTATCTTTGGATGATGCGACTTGAAATCTTGGGGGGGGGGGCTTACTTTGTATCACACCTGAGACTGTTCTCGCTCTTGATCCAATCATCTTTTCGGCCCCGAGAAAGGTACTTTCCGGTTTCGACTTGGAGGAAGAGGTCGCCGGTATGAAAGTGACCGTCGGCGTTCCTTAGTGAGACATCAGGGCAATCCCCAGACTCAGACAAAATGACGAGCTCCAAGAGTCGGCCAGTTGAACTCTGGTAGGCGGCGGTGGACGTTGAAGGTTCATCGTGGGACTCGATTGGGATGAAATCGTACGACGTTCCCTTGAGAGGGGTCAACAAAGGCGCGTCTTGGCCCTTTCCACCGACCGAGACTAACATAGCGCCGACTTCAGTGCTCCCGAAGACGTTCTATACAGCATCTTGTCAGGAGAAATCAAAAATGTGATAGCCGAAACTCTGCTCACCACAAGATTGACGCCGTTTTGGAAAGCCCAAGCCTCTTCCTCACGTCCCAAAGCAAGTCCACTGTAGAGGACCTCGTCAAGCTGAACGAGGGCCTGAAGAAGCACTGGGTTGGTTTTGGAGTTGCGGAGGTGGTGACCGAGGAAGGTAGCGAACTGCTTGAGACGATTCAGACCACATCGTGCAATCATGTCAAGCAACTCTTCGGAAGAGAACGCGAGGGTCGTGGGTTGAATGGTGCATGACCCATGGCACAGCGAGCCGATCAACACTAGACAAGTAGATATTGGTTAGCATGTGTGATGGAAAAGCGGCAAGCGTTGGTGACTTACTGAATGTCTGGGCGATATGGCACATACTTCCCCTATGAAACAACAAAATACAAATGTCAGATCAAAGATCGATCTGAAGCAGTTCTAGAGGATTCCGTACATTGCTACTGTAACGTCTTGGCCTTGGGTTGAGCGAACTTGAGCCATTTGCTTGGATTTGGTAACGATGTTGTCGAGCCATCGCCGGTTGCATGGAACGAGTTTGGGGCTGCCGCTTGTCGATCCACTTGTATGGAAGATAAATACAAGGTCGGACTCGGGGTGGTCGGTCCGCAGCGGAGGTAGAGTCACGTCCGCCGCATCTTGTTCACGGACTCGGATGGCTGAATAGGTCAGGACCGGGCATCCCGAAAGCTCAACACCGAACGATGGTTCGCAAACCAACGCACGGGCGCCGGCCTTTTGCAGAAGCTCAAAGATGACGACCGGGTTAGGGAGACGCAGGCTGAACAGTTGGGGGACGTAGCCAGCCCTGCTCATTCCGTAGATGTGAAGGACATCGATGTATGCTGCGCCACCAAGCCTTTAATCAAATGTAGAGTCAGGATCCGAAGATCAATGACTGGAACGAGATGTGAAACGCACCATAGCCCGACTATAGAACCGGGAGCAATACCGTCCGCAGAGAGGACGGAAGTCCAGTACCGGGCGTAACGTTCGACGTCCTGGCAAAACTGGACATAGGTAATGGTGGCCCATTCTGAGATTTGTGAGGTTTCCCTGTTCACGACCGGCATCCGGAATGCAGGACGTGTGGGGTATGACCTGGCATTGGACTCGAGGACGGAGAGGTGGGACTGGGGGACAGAGGTATACATGCAGAACCGGTAAGGTCGAGGGAGGGAAGTTGTCGAAGGACGAGGGAACGAATATGTCGGGGTGCCATCTTGACCAAAGGTTTATATATCAAAAGTCTGGAAAATGATAACCTTACTATCGAGTCAAGCAGGCTCTGTATATGGGTAGGAACCTACGACCACGCGTATAGCCTCCGGCGAGGTGCGGAAATATGAAAACCGTGAATATCCTGACAAACAACGGATGAGATCTAGATCTTGGTGGGACCCAAGTGTGTCATGTCGAAATAGCACAGACCTAGAAGTGACGAAAACGGACCAAAGTGATGGAACGCAGGAGAAAACGGGTGAGCGGGAGCTGATGGTTTGGCGGCACAGCAACCGTTGGGCGCGGTGAGCACGGAGATGATTTCCTGAGCGCCAAAACCTGTCAACAGGAGTCAACCACAGGTAAGAAATAATGCAGGCGCGCACCGTTGACCTCGACTCAAGGAGTGGACTATGAAGGGAGGAAGACAAATGTGCAGTGCGGAATCAATCAAACGGATGCAGATGATGGATCACATCCAAGAGCATCCTCGCACTGATCGGCGGACCCGTCGTAACCAACGCCACGCATGGTTGACGTCGGATGGCGTCCCACGTGGACAAATTCGTGTTAGACTCTGTTCTGTGTCCCCTCACACGGCCATCTCAAAGGCCGGAGGTGAGCGGTATTGAGCGGGAGATGGTGGGCGTTATGGAAAAGTGGGATGCGAACATGAAAAAAAAGGACAAAGAGAGTATGCGGGACTCTAACGTTCCGCCTCCGAACAGATGTTCCATCATGAGAAAACTGGGACCGCTCTCCCAGCATGAAAAGCGATCGCGTTGTATGGTTTTACTAGTTGATTCCTGTGCACCGTACAGCTCAGATTTGAATGTTTCGTCCGACCCCACACGCGAACTCACGGTTCGGAACCTTTTTTGCTCCCGTCTCCTCGGCTAACGCGCCACAAGCCACCCTCGAGTCAGGGACCACCAAACCTGTGTTCGTGTCGGGTTTCATTTTTCGATCAACGTCCACATTTCAGTGTTTTCTGCATAATCTGTTAACTACACAGACAAAAGGATCCCATGTTCAACAAAGGCGCTAACCCTATCCTACACCTCGGAAAGTTCTCTAGGATCATGTTATGTATGGTACAGGATTGAGAATCAAATACGACAAAATGCGCATGCGGTAACAGAAGCGAAACGAAAGCAGAACGAAGGAAAACAAGCCATACGAGTGATGTGAGCGTCCGGTTATTCGCACAAGAAACAATAAAACTGGGTATCCCTCTCATTGTCCCCCCCTAAACACAGAGCTCTAAGATCCTCCAGAAATAGATCCTATCTCCCTAGTACCCCTCTTGGTTTTGTTCGGTTTCCATGGGGGTATCATGACCGGCATTCCGCCAGGCCTTCCTCACAAAACGGTTCTCTACCTGCCGCCCGGTTCCACTAGGCTCAGTCGTTAAGGGCGGCATGTCTCCCACAAGTCCCATTACGCCACAGAGCCTCCTCACCCGACCCAGGCTCTCGTTGTGCTCGACCATTGGAAACGACGGGTCCAAGGCGACAAAGTGAAGATTGATCACTCCGAGTCGCTGGTAAAAGGCAGCATCCGGTTGTTGTAACCGCATTGTCAGGAAGTCTTCGAGCGCGTAACACATCTCCAGCGCATCTTCTTCGTAGCACTCGACCGAGATCGTGTGAACTGGTGATCCTGAAAGCGTGAAAAGGGTTTCGACCACCCGGTCGACGGGAAGGAGAGGCATAAGATGAATGTGATCGAGTGATCGGAGGGGTGTGGAAAAGGGATCCTTGAATGTCTCATCTTGCAGGGGCGTACTGACAAAAAGTTCTCGGATCGATGATGATCTGCCGAGGTTGTTGATAATACGTTCCGTGCACATCATGTTAAATTCCGGAGTCTCGTAACCGCAAGCTCCGAGATCAAGAACCTCGAGGTCGGATGATGACGGCGCTGTACTCCACAAAGGATCACCGAGATGCGTTTCCGACAGTTGAAGCCTCCGGAGGGTTGGTATCCGAAGTAGAGATGGGAGAGATAAGCCTGATCCAAGAATAGGATGGGGCTCCACGTCCTCGTCACCCACTACTAGCGGAACGAGCGGATAGACGGCCAAGAGTTCGGGTGCGTGGACGAGTGATCGAGCAATGCCATCGAACGTGAGTCGCTCCAGGTGTGGAACGCTGGCGGCAATTGAGACGACTGATCGCTCACTCCTGCAGGACAAAATATGTTCGATGTGCAGTTGTAGCCCACGGGAGGTTGGGTATCACTTACAGTGGCATCAGTTGTTCCGGTGCAACATTTCCAATGAACAGCGCGGTGAGATGAATCAACCTTGCGAACTGTGGGATGATATGCTTTTGTGGGGACCCAAGCACGTAGAGCGTGAGGGATTGAATCATCGTGCAGGTGGATAGGAGGATGACGAGGAGGTCCGTCTGAGACGAGGCGCAGTCGCATTGCTGCACCACTTGGTTCGGTCGCATCGAAACATAGAGTGATCGGATGTAAGTGCGACATCTGGGCGGGAATCGAGAGAGGAATGATTCAACGGCTTCGAATCCATCCAACTTGACAGACTGGGAATATAACGTACAGTCGGTATATGGACATTGTTTAGGATTGCAGTCGGGGGGCACGCACCTTGAACAATGCAGGGATCGCGAGCTGTCTGCAAAACCTGCTGACGACGGAGAAAACCTTGAGGTCATCAAGAGAGAGAAGGTCGAGAACGAAGAGGTACATCTCCGGTGGAAGAGCGTGCCATCCTCGAGACATCCTGGGGAGGAGGGGTAAGCGGAAAGGCGCGGGAGGATGGTGATCGGGGAAGGGGAAGCGATTGATTCTTATATACGTCCTGCCAGGCGTCGCAGAACCAGATATCAAACGCGATTCCGTCGTCTTTGGCCAATTAAGTCATGGGCAGGATCGCTTTAACCGCGCGACTGGTGATCACATATCGTCCCAGTTTATCCGGCACCTCCTAGCCTTCGAGCGAAACTTTCGTTCCATCGTTTCGACCAGTCGGCCCAACCGAGCCGGCGGCCATGAGAAAAAAAAACGATGCGCCTCGGGTTGTTCGACATTCCGGCGCGAGTTCAGCCGCATCTATGTGCGTTCAATATGAAGACGGCGGGCGCGCGTAGCGGAGCGACGGGTTGTACTCAAGGGTACCGAAGGATACCGAAGCTGCCGAAGTCGGGCCACGTGTTGAATGTTCCTTTTCTCCCCTCTTCTTTCCCGTTCGATACAGCTCATACCCCAGCAGTAAAAAAAATGTTGTTCACTCGTCTATCTCTTGTCGCCTTTGCTAGTGCCCTCGTTAGCACTGTCGCCGGTGAATTGAGTATCACCTCCCCAGGAGGCTCAGCCCTCTGGTGGGGTAAGTCATTACCCTTTGTGCACTAGTCCTCATTGTCTCCTGACTACTGACGAAACCTCCGTTTTTTTCAGTCGGAAACTCGGATAATACCCTAGTCTGGGATTGTAGTGATAAGACTCACGACCAATTCAACGTCCTGTGAGTTAGCCAACCTTCCACCTAGCATTTCTCCGGTTTGGTCGATCACCGGTCAACAGGTACACTGACGACACGTTTCCTCCTTTTAGCATTGCAAACACCAACCCGAGCGTGTTGACCGCTCCGCTCCCGATCCTCCCGACCCTCCCGAACTATGTTTGCAGCAAACTCATCACGAAAACGATGTTGAACGTCCCCGCTGCCACCGGTTATACCATTCAATTGTCGAACATCTTCAACAATACCGACGTTCGTACATTTTCTTCCTATCACCCTACGGTTTGGCTGATTATGAGCCCGTATTCCAGATTTATGCTACCTCTCAACCTTTCGAAATCAAGCCTCTTGGATCCGCCTACCCGGACTCCTCTGCTACCCCGGGTGGTAGCTCCACCGGCACCCCCAGTGGCACCTCCGGCGGCTCCTCACCTTCGAGCTCTGCCGGTGGTAACAACAGTAACAGTGGCGGAGGATCAAAGAACGTCTTGAGTGCCCTCGGCGCATTTGCAGCTGTCGTCGTCGGAGTCATGACCGCATGATTTCCCATCTTCCTGTCGAGCGAAACGAGGCTTTTTACTCAAGGGTTGAGCGTTTCTTTCGGAGCTGAACAGACTTTTCGTGCGAATGGACATTTGATCGCTTTTTCTTGGCTTCTTTCCCATTGAACTCTTTTGTGTTCACTACGAAGGCAGAGTTTCTGATCTTCCATGTCCGTTCTTTTCATACAATATACCTTCCTTTACACCACCACACGAGGCCATTGACGTGCGAGAAATCCGCGAGACGAAGTTTTCGCGCGAGCTACGCCCAACCGGGTTGACATGTAATACAACACGGGGGCCGCCACTATACGGTGCCAGTGGAAAACCCCCTAATCCCCAAATCCCAGCCTGCCGTTGTCGCGGATCCGTGTCCATCGCTCGACTCTACGGAGTAAGTTTAAGGTTGGCCATACCCTTATCAATGTGACATACGGGGGAGATTCCCGACCCTGGAGATCTTGCGTCACAATCTCGCGTTTCCCCGTCATATTTTGAATTATTCACGCCGGTTAGAGGTTGCAATCGTCCCAAGCTGATGATCGAAGTCGGCAACGTTCACGGAGCTGCTCTTTTACAACAAACGTTTGGTACTAGTACACATTCTTTTCCGTAGATTTTTCTTCCCTTTCAAACGATTGTAGCACAGTGACCCGTGCACCTAAGACGACGGCTTTCATTCGAGGATGCCGCTTTTGGCGACGGTGATCTTGTTACTGGGAGTACCAGAAGCAGATCCCTTGGTCTCAATGAGCTTGACAATTTCGAACCCCTGGACAACCTCGCCTATACGTCCAAAGGAGAGGGGTTAGAATTAACGACAAGCCTAACGCCTGAGTAGGGAGAAACCCCGGCTTACCGAAGACGACGTGAGCACCGTCGAGCCACGATGTAACGACTGAAAACGTTCGTCAGACATCCAGATTATTATTATTTTCCCCAGGATGGAGCGTACCAGTGGTGATGAAGAACTGGGATCCGTTAGTGTTCTTTCCGGAGTTGGCCATAGAGAGGAGACCAGGTTTGCTGTGCTTCAGCTGGAAGTTCTCGTCTAGATTGGAGAACACGAAAATCAGAACCGATTATACACACGTATAATCGCCGTGAGATATCGGCTCAGCTTACCAGCGAACTTCTCGCCGTAAATG
>Ga0307514_10002118_pt1 | contig 21414 bp, 25 predicted proteins | sample 16_EM_MG_FD_203088 | JGI IMG/M metagenome (GOLD analysis project Ga0307514, IMG submission 203088) | Populus trichocarpa ectomycorrhiza microbial communities from riparian zone in the Pacific Northwest, United States - 16_EM | ecosystem: Host-associated > Plants > Roots > Unclassified | place...
AGTCATCCTGTGCACATAGCCCTAACCCTATGCTCACAGCCTTGTTTACGGGCACAGCCTCGCTAGGCTGTACACCCTGGATAGCCTCAATACACTTGTGCCTAAGCCCTTGGTTAGGTCTTCCCTTGATCCCACATTCCCCATCACCTTGATGGGGCTCGTCAACGGCGTTCAGAGTAATCCAAACTGGGATCGTGACGACCCTACCGGGTATTGCACCCATAGCTCAGTTCTATTCCCGACCTGGCATCGCCCATATGTCTTGCTCTTTGAAGTGAGTACAACGTAACTTGACTTCGATGGATACCCCTGAAGGGCGAATTGTTGTACAGCAAGTGATGCAGGCCCATGCTAAGCGGATCGCAGAAAAATACCGCACCGACCAAGCAGCGTGGAAAAAGGCCGGCGATGAGATCTGTCAGCCGTATTGGGATTGGGCGGACAAGTCTGTGCCGCCTGATGAAGTGATTGCTATGAAGCGAGTCACTATAACAGCTCCAGACGGCGAGGAGATTGTCGACAATCCCTTGTACCATTATGACTTCCCCCAAAACACCATTACATCCTTCCCAATCTCATACAGGAACTGGGGCACCACACTCCGTCATCCCAGAACCGCAGATCCAGACGCAATGGATGATGTTGAATCACTTCGAGAGTACGTTCCTTATTATTGCTTTGGTGAGACCCAGATTGAGAATATCTCTTCCTTAGAGCCCTTTCCGCTTTTCAGGCGGAAATTACCATGCAAACTTACATCATTTTGACCAATGTGAATACTTGGGAAAATTTCAGTAACAACGCCACTCTCGACAGTCTGGAACATATTCACGATAAAATTCACGTCAAGATCGGAGGTCAAAGTGGCCATATGGGGGATGCTGCTGTTGCTGGTATTGTCGATCTCGTGTTCTCATTCCATCCTGAACGCTCATTCAGAGTTAGCTTACGATCCTATCTTCTATTTGCATCATACCAATGTTGACCGAATACTTACCCTTTGGTCTCGACGTAACCCCGGCGTTTGGGTCTCCCCCGCCAAGTCTATTAGTGGGACATTCACTATTGAGAGAGATACCCATATCGATGCAAACACCGGTAAGTAACTTGAACCACTGCTGATAGTGTCTGGCTATATCTTCCGTTCCAGATTTGACTCCATTCGCCAAAGAGAAGACCGCATTCTGGACTTCTGCCACCATAGTTGATACAACACAATTTCACTACTCCTATCCCGAATTCGACGGCTTGGACATGGAGAACGAAGAGGCCGTCAAGGTCGCAATTACGGAGTCAATTGACAGATTATACGGACCACCTGCCAATCGTGAACCCTACAGGTGGACCGCCCGGGTTAGATCCAAAAAGTTTGAGCTTGGCTCCAGCTATTCTGTCCCTATTGTCTTTGGCCATGCTCCTGATACTCCGGAGGAATGGGAAACTGGCCCCAATTACGTCGGCTGTCACTGTGCCTTCGTAAACAGTGTCCCTGAAGAGTGCAAAGCCTGCCTCGAAAACACAGATCTTCTTCTCCAGGGATCCATTCCCCTCAATCACGGAATCGTACGTCGCTCTGAACTGCAGTCCTTAGATCCAGAGGTTGTTGTACCATACCTCACCGAAAACATGCATTGGTGTGTCCTGACGGTGAGGAAATTCTCGATGATCATACGACCTTGATCAGCTCTGATTCTTTTTCCAGGGGTGTCGTCAATTTGCCAAACTTGATTCACTCGAGGTCACCATTTATGCAACACCCTTGAGTTACCCCAATGACGCCACCCGCCCTGTTCTGGGAAAGGAGGTTCGCTACGACAGTATCACCTACGGTCGCGATGGAGGCAGTCGCGAGGCACCCTCCCCTTCGGAGCTCAATCCCTCCGTCCCTGTACCCTCCACGCCTGCACCCTCCCATCCAGAGCCTAACCCCCCCGCCCCTGAATCTGAGATTGGACCTGGCCACCACCAGGAAGAGGAACGTGCTCATTCTTTACGCGCTCTTGGCACACCCCTCAGTTATTTGTCCAGAATTGTTCTCGTCTTTATGTATGCTTTCGCTTTTTTCCCCACGTCTATTTACTATTTTATCCTTGGGTTAATGGGCGACTATCCCCAGGACTAGAGGCATGTATATCTGTCGTAGAAGGGTGCCACTAGCCGAGTTTTGCGGTGTCTGCAACCCGACAGAGAAGTTGGGTGACATTTATCCAGACTCGTGTATTGCGCTGTGTAGCCCTGGGGACAATCACCTAATCAATTCATAACCTGCGTACGTATACTATCGGCTACCGGGAAATCGTGTTCGACTAGTAGCCGTGTTTTTGTTCTCCCTCCCTTGGTACTCATCTAATCTCTTTAAAAAGTTGGAGCACAACACACGCCGATGAGACCCGGTGAAACCTGTCCTGAGCGAGAGTATAACGTTAGATCACCAGCAATTCGAGACCTGTCGCCGATTTCTGGCGATTCCCAACGAACAGGTTCAGACAAAACAGGAGAAGAGGTAGTTTTTTGTATATAAAAAAGGCTAATCCCGATGCGAAAATGTGAAATGGTCCGAAAAAAATCAGACAGATGTGCATGCGGCCGCAACATGAGCTTGGGAAACCGCGGCCAGATTAGAGTCCGCCAGCACCAGCACCTCCTGCGCCAAATTGACTGGCTCTATGTAACGTGGTCGAGGGTCAGCGAAATGGTCAGGATGCTATCGTGCTACTCACAGATCACGCAGTCCCGGGTCATTCATCAGCTCGGCCATCGAAGGCATGCCACCCCCGGACTGCACGCGATTCATCTGATCAAGCCGGTTCAGAAATGGCACGCCGCATTGAGAAAACTATCGTCCGGATGACGAGTGACATACCATGCCTGCGACTGCAGGGTTCTGCATCAACCTCTCCATCCCCCCGTTGGCCATCATCTGCTGAGCCATCTGCATCATCATCGGGTTATTCAACATTCCAGCAAGGCCGCCTGCACCACCCGAGTCCCCGCCAGGTCCTACGTCAGGTTGAGCAGATCGTGTAGACTGGGCATCACTCGGTGGCTCTGATTCTTTCACTCTCGTTTCCGCGTTCGCCAGCGCAGAAGTAAGACTGACATTTCCTGGTTCGATATTGAGACCCCGTTGGAATGAAGCGGCCGCCTCATTGTAATCTCCCAGGGAGAAGTGTGCGTGGCTAGCAGAAATAGACAATCTTGAGTGAATTTTCTCGGATACCCTCTAGACAGACCTACCCTAGACGGTGGTACGCCTTCACATATGATGGGTCCGCCTCGATCGCCTTTTCAGCATCACCGATGGCCGAATGGTGATCTCCCTTGCTCGAGTGAGCCGCAGCACGGTTGGAATAATAGACAGGATTTGTGGAATCAAACTTGATGGCTTCGGTATACGTCTGGATAGCCTCGTCGTACTTCTTGCTGGACATTAGAGAGTTTCCCTTTTGCTTGAGTTTGTCGGCATTCGCTTTGTCTTCCGCAGTGGGATCAGAAAGTTTGGGTGGTGCGGACGATGAGTTAACCTTGTCTCTAGTCTTCAAAAACAGATCAAAGATAGATTCAAGCGAGGCAGGCTTGATTGAAAGCCTTTCTGACTGGTCGTTATCAGAAGGGTCGACACCAAAAGCCTCGCCAATGCATTGAACTGAGGAGATAACCGCAGTCAACACTCAATCATCGCGTGTGATAATAAAAATTGCGACGCACTTGCAACCTCCAAACCTTCCTTATCGTCCTGCTTTACCGTTCCGTCCTCGAGTGATTTGTTGAGGAATTCGATGATTGCATACACCAACTTTTGCTGGGACATTGACGCAGATGACGAACCGATGTCGATGAGCGGATCGTTGCGCGTCAAACGAGTTACCGAAGTAGACTCTTCACCTCAACCTCGACCAAACACTCGCGATGTTTTTCTGTGGAATTTCTGGCGAGCCTCCTCAAGACCCAGTCGTGTCTTCCAAGTCTGGACACGTTTATGAACGTCGCCTCATACAAAAATACATCACCGAGAATGGTACCGACCCTTTGACGGGCGAAAAGTTGGAAGAGAACGACCTCATCACCATTAAAGCCAGTACGTGTATTCATCGAAGGACCACGTCCTATCAATGCTGACCGCGTAAAGGCCCAAGTACCGCTCCCCCACGTCCCCCAAGCCATTCTTCTATCCCTGCCCTGCTGCAGACCCTCCAAAACGAATGGGACGCGCTCGTTCTCGAGACTTTCACAATGAAACAGCAGTACAACTCTGTCCGACAGGAGCTGAGTTACGCGTTGTACGCTCAAGATGCCGCCACTCGCGTCGTTGCGCGTGTAATCAGGGAGCGTGATGCTGCCCGGGAGTTCGTACTCTCCCCTCTACCTGACTGAGTCTTGGACTGACCAAGTGTGTGTAGAGCTCTTGCTAATGTTCAAGCTTCTATGGGAGTCACGCCTTCCAACGCCAGTGGCCCGGACGTTGATATGACCGACGCTGGAGAAGATGCTGGTGGTCTTCCTGCACCCATCATCCAACAGATCGACGAGACTTACCAGGCCCTTTCGTCCGTTCGCAAGAAACGGAAAGCCCCCGCAGACTACGTAGCTCCTGCTCAAGTCAAGACCTTTATCGCCAAACACACCATCCCATCTCTTCACTCCTCGTCCCCATCCGGCATCAACTCGATCGCGCTGTCAAAGTCGAACCCTGACCAATTCCTCACGGGCGGAAACGACAAGATTGTGCAACTGTATGATAGGGGAACTGATAAGGTTTTGGCAACTTTGAAGGGTCACACGAAGAAGGTCAACCACGTCGCGCTTCGTGAGCGTGAGGGGGAGCCTACGCTCCTCATTTCCGGCGGCGCAGACAAATCGTCGAAGATTTGGGCGCATGATACTGTTTCAGGGGAATACATCCCTAAAACCACCATCCGAACGCACAAGGGGGAAATTTCTGGCGTCGCGGTTCACCCTACATCCACGTTACTTGCCCTCTCCTCCGCAGACAAGACTTGGTCGCTGCACGATTTGACCAACTTCGAGCCAATCTTCCGTTCTTCCGAGGCAGAAGATTCGTTCAGCGCCATGTCCGTCCATCCAGATGGTACCCTGATCGGTCTCGGAACACCCACATCGACGATCCAGATATTCGACGTGCGAACTGGCGCGGTTGCCGCCTCACTTACACCAGACAATACCACACCATTCACCGTGAACACCCTCAGCTTCTCGGAGAACGGTTACCATCTCCTCGCACCAAACTCTACATCGTCCGTAGCGATTTGGGACCTTCGTAAACCCAAGATTGCCCACTCGATCTCCTTGGGAGATTCGTTCAAGATCAACAAGGTCTTGTACGACTATAGCGCACAGTTGCTCGGTATAACGGGCAACGAAGGAGCTAGGGTTTATGCTCACAAGTCTTGGGAGGAAATCGTTCGGTTCGAGGAAGGAGGTGAGGTCGTTGATCTTGCATATGGCGAACAGGGTCGGGAGATTTGGGGAGTCAGCGGTAGGGACGTCAGGATCTGGGGTCTGCCTACTTAGACCACACGTCTTTTGTAATTGCTGTTTTTCAAAACCTTTTGCTGATTTCGCCAGCGCCAAAAACTTTCTCGATTTGTAATACTTAAAAGATATTGCCTCTGGAGGCTTCAAGGTCATCCATCACCAGTTACTTCCGGCGGTTTGCATAAATGGCTGATATTGTGGGGTTTCCACAGGGGAATTTTGGTGTACAAGTAAAATACAGCAACTAGCTTGAACAAAAAACCGTGAAAGCGTGTGCGAACATCAAAGCGTGAAAAAAAAGAAAACAGAAGTGTGCGAGATGAGGAAGCGGCCACATGCGAACCAGAGACGAAGACAAACGAAGAAGGGGTGACTGATAATCTGCACATATGGAAACAGCCTTGTGTGGGTGTGAAAAGAGAAGGGATATCGCGATGAGTGTAAGTGAATGTATAAGTCAAAGTTTGATAGTCCGTCTAATACATCATGCTCAGCCCTGCTGGGATGTGCTGACTTACTGCCACGTCCTTGGCCCGAAGAACTCGCCTTCCGGAACAGTCTTCAGAGGGGTGCCTTTGAAGTCGGCCGTGTCGAGGTAAACCGTGTTACCCCACCAGTTCAACTCCCGACCTCCACCGGGATATACGACAGTGAAGAAGATGAGAAGAGCTGATACAGCGAGACCGAAATCGAGAGCGATCGAGAGGATGTAGTTGTATCGCATCCACCACATGAAGCGGAATCGGCGAAGGTAGTATTGGAAGATGAAGCCGACCACTACCCATGAAGAGAAGTTGATACCGGTGCCGGGAGGCACGCCCACAGGTCCGACCCAGAAGACGGGAATGTTGACGTAGCGGAAGAGAGATCGTGGGTATCTGCGCGCGAGGAAGTAGAAGGGAATGGGGGAAACGGCGCCAATGAGCAAGAACCAAACAACGGGGTTGTACCTGGAAGAGTCGTTAGCCAGTCGAGTCTTTCATTAGAGGGATGTAAACTTACATTTGACCCGCGCCAAACAAACGAGCCGGACCAATACCACCGAACAAAACCGAAGCGTCGGCAAAGATGGTTGAGGTTGGGCAGACGAACCCGTTCTTCTGACCGGGCTCGCAAACACCCTCAATGTGGGTGAGAGACCAGCGCTGTACGCCGACGACAACGAAGCAAGAGATCGTAGTTGCGACCACCTGAGCGACGAACATGATTCTGGGCGGGACCTTCATATAGTGGCCAAGTTTCAGGTGGCCGGAGAAGTCGATGGATTGTTTGGCCACGATGGTGCTGTAAACCTTGAAGATCATAACAGCAATGGGCCTTCCGGGAATGATGTGGCCGGCAACGAACTCGGAGAAGACGCTGAGAGACATCTGCTGGTTGGTGATTGCAAGGAGGGTACCCATAGGGAGAACGAAGATCATGGCGAAGATCAAGGAGAGGATGTAAGCCCAAAATGGCATCTTCGTGTCGTAAACCTGAACGGTGACCGCTCCAAGGACGAAGGAGATGACAAAAACGACAGCGAACCACCAGTGGGGAATGTCGCGGTAGCGAGACATAAGGCGAGAGTGAATGTCTTTTTCGTCCTTGATACTGGTGCGGAACTGCCTGACAATGTCACGCCCGTACCACAAGTAGGTGTGGGTGACAACTGCGGTGAGGGCGGCAAAGCTCAAGCAATAGTTGAAGATAAACGCTGCTGAGAGGAAGATAGGGGAGTAGTTGCTGTATTTCTCCTGATCGAAAATGCCGTTCGTAAGGATCTCAAGAACATCATACGCGCCGCCGGTGTTCGTGAAAGTTTGAGCGGAGACGATTGGGAAGTAGGCAGTGTTCCAAGTGTTCGTGAAGTAGAGGATGGGGACGATGAGCCAGAACCAGAACATGAATGACACCATCGTGTTCACTTGGGCCCACCACTAGAAAGGTGGTCAGAGACGCGCTCTCAGAAGTGAATTGAACAAAACTTACAGGGACGACCAAGGGACTTCCAAAGTACGACATCATCGCCCAGTCAAAGGTGAGGAATCCCATCCCCAAGCCGGAAGCGTAGCCAAAGAGGCTGTTGACGACGACGTTGTTTGGGGCGATCCAGCACACCCAGTTGAACCAAGACAAGGCAGTGAAGATATAACCGGGGAACCAGTACCAGACGAAGCTGGCAGCGGCAGTGAGGAAGAAGAAGCGCTGACGGGACATGTGTTTCTTGTCCTTCTGGGTGTACGACTTGTGCAGGGTGTTAAACAACGCCGAGTTGACGAGGGCGCCAGGCCAGATCATCCTCGCGGGCCATACGAGGACTCTCCTGGACAGGCCGGCAACGCCATATCCCATGAGTTGAGAGGAGAGGCAGATCATCAACTCATAGCCGAATCCGAAGTTCTGCTTGTAGAAGATTTCCTGAGACAACAGGAGATCGGTGGCGTAGGCACCCAGTTCAACCGCCTTGGCCATGACAGTGATGACGGTGTGCTCCTTGGCGTTGAATGGTCCAGGGTTCAAGGTCCAGACATATCCGAAGGTATTAAACTTGGTGGTGGGAAGAGCCCATTCGAAGAATCGGCCGATCGGGAGGGAAAGCAGTTGGATAACGACACTGGACAAGAAAATGGAGGGAACTAGAAAGAAATGAGCGATTTAGATAACATTTGGAGCACATGACACGTACAACGCAGGGAGAAGAGCTGGTTAAACGCCGGGAGGGCGGCTGAGAAGAAGAGGCCCATTATCCACCTAAAGCGGGAGTTAATGGATGTGGAGGTGGATTGTAGTGGTACTCACATCCTGGCAGTGTTTACCGGTATTGACGGATCGTCGACATTTGAAACGGCAGCGCGGACTTCAGGATATGGGGATTCTCTGGATTTGTGATCAGGAGAGCTCGGCGGTCAAGTTATAATGGGAGACGTACTCGACTTCTTCATCATCAAACATCAATCTAGAGGACGATTTCTCCTTGGAAGAGTCGTAATGGGACTCTCCATCGAATTCGGAAGTGGAATAACCAGTCGCAGAACCTCTTCGGCCTTTGTTATCGAGCTCGAAGGAGTCGGTGCTGGAAGCGGTCGGTGAGGGAAGACCGTTAACGTCATAGTTAGGGTCGTTCCAGTGCTCCTCCAAAAGGGCATCGATGTCCTTCGGGACATCGGGGAAGGTCATGCGTTTGGTTCTGGTAGTGGAGGTGGTCGGGAGCGGGGAAGCTGCCGGGGACTCGATCTCGATGGTCAAATTCCTACGTGCGACCATGTTGAAGTTATCGGCGGGTGTTGGCAGAGGGGAGTAACCTGCAGCTTCAGCCCTAGGCTAGCTGGGAAGGGAGGGGCGAGGCGGAGTGGGCGAGTAAGGAAGGACTCCTGGACAATGCGCCTTTTTGTGCATTATGGACCCGCGGTTTTCGTATCTGAGAGCGGTGAGACAAACGATTGGTCCGAGCTCCTGAGTTATTGTGTCTGTGCCGAACCCGACGTAAGGATATTGAAAGCCGACGTGGGATAAATTCGGGTTGATCACCGTTCGTACGGGAGCATTTCCTATAAAGACTAGAACAAAAAACGAGGTTTCGCTCGGTCCAGGGGGATTGGATAGGAGGATAAGGTTCGGGGTTGGGGGACGAAAAACGCGGATGGCTTATTGTCTTTGCTCGGTCGCAGACGCGAAGATGACAATAGATGTTCAGAAAACAAAAAGACCTTGGACAGGCGCCCGATCACCCCTGTTGATCGCATGATCACGTGGTTTGTCTTATCCGGAAGCACAATGGTTCCCACGAGGGCTACCTCCGTTGAAACATTGCGTTGACGTGTGTACAGTGCACGAGAGGAATCCCCTGAGAGCCGCGTCGATTACGGTGACCGCGAAAGCCACCGGAAATAAATTGGCCGCCCTGAACTTTCTGGCGCCTCCGGAGTATCAGTTCTGACATCTTTTGCAGAACTTTTCTCAGGATGAGTACTATCCCTCACGGAGTTGCGCCCTGACCATGTCAATCCCGGGTCCCGTTTGTTTTTATACCCTCAACGGTCCCAATATGTATTTTCCTTGTCTCAGACTTTACTTATGTACTCCTGGGTTCGAATTGGGTCAACGGCGAGATTGAATAGGGCTGCTGGGGGTCGCGACTAGCTGGCTCTGTAAATCGCCGGCGTGTCGTACAGTATACAAAAGCCGGGACGATTTCACAAAGGTCTCGAGTGGGAAAGCTACTTTGGTCGGCAATCAAACACTAGATCTCTCCCCGAAGCCTTCGGGTTCACTTTACCTCTCCAAAGTCTAGATCGCCCATTCGTACAAGATCCAGGCGTCCGGAGCCCCACCTTGTCTAACTAGACAGATCCTCTGCGTTCAACTACGGGCCAGATCAAAAACTCACATCTACGATCTGGCACAGCAATGTTTCCCTTGGTGCGATGCGGTTGATGTCGGGAGATATACAAAGTCTCACGCAAATCGCTAAGGTCGGCGACTTTCTTCCTTGTTAACCAGCCTCCTACCGGTAGAGGTACATACATTTGTTGCATTCCCCTATACACTCAAGGTGGTCCATTCTAGGGTCGAACGGGTCGCGATCTTGACCATTTTTTGTGTAGGTCGTTCTGAAACGGGCATCCAGACGGTCTGTTCCACTTTGGAAAGCAAGGTGGTATCGTCCGCCGTAAAATATCCGCCCACTCGTCCGCAGAAACCGTCGCAGGAGAAGAGACGCTCCATATGCATCAACCGACAGTTCGCGTGCCAAATCATGTGGGCGAAGGAAGAATCCGCGGGCTCACATCCCAACTGAATCCGAAGACACCATCCTGAACCCCTTGTATCGTCGGGGAGCGCGGGTTTCCTAGACTTGGGACTGTTGTCATCTGTAACATGTGCGGTTTCTATGCCATCGAATGGGATCTTCTGGTTGGTTAGCGCCACAGGCTGGGGCAGTTCTCGGTTTTGACGAAAGGCGAAGTGGATACGTCGCGGGGTAAGGATCATGACCCAAGCAGAGCAACCCATCCCTACTTCTGGGATCATAAAATTAGTTACATACCGAGGAATGTTCTCTGCGGTTCCGAGCGAAAAGATCGTAACACTGCATGTTCAGACCATCGCGATCACGTCCAAGTTTCCGTTGATCGGCGGCAAAGTCTCGAGATCATTGAGCGCGCGCTGCAACGTCAGCGAAATTACCTCTTCCTCCCTTCAGTCCTGTGACTTTATCGACCCAATCCGACCTGCGTAGAGTATCGGATGCGATGGCACACTCCCCGCTTTACCACGTCGTGTTCTGCGTGGTGGGTATTATGGTGTTGAAGGAAGTCAACAGCGTCGTCACGGAACCTTACATGGTATGTGCCGTCCTGCCGGTCACTTTGTTCTTAAACCGAACTTCTGTCGTCTCCAGGACGAGCCATTCCACGTACCTCAGGCCCAAGCGTATTGCAACGGTGAATGGTCCACTTGGGATCCGAAGATTACCACCCCTCCTGGATTGTATGTCCCATCTAACATGTCAGCACCACCGGGATTGACCCACGTTCCGCAGGTACGTGTTGAGCGTCATCCTGAAGCGTCTCATCACCTTCAAATGCAACTTGCCTGTATTGCGGTTAACACCGTTGTTGACTTTGTTGGCCCTCCCATTTGCCTTGACACGTTTGTTGTGTTACCATAAACGCTTGCGGCCTCCTGCTTCATTCTTCACCCCAACTGCGGAATCTGTGGTTCTTTCGGCATTTCCGGTCGCGTGGTTTTTTGGGTTCCTGTATTACACCGATGTCCCAAGCGTCCTCTTCGTCATGTCCTCGATCGTCGCTGCCACAGAATCGAGACACTGGACTGCCGCCCTTGTAAGTCACCAGGACGCACACGCAAGGCGAAGGTCAATAATCCGCAAGTTCGGTAGCTCGGGTTGATCAGTTGCGCATTTCGCCAAACCAATATCGTGTGGCTGTTTTATGGGTATATTTCAAGCCAACTGACGTTCCTCCGGTTCCGTCGGGACGGAGCCAGGCTGCCTGACCCTCCTGCGCTCACGGCATCTCCAGGTGTGCAGGACCTTTGCCCTAACCCAGAACCTTTCTCACCAGTCACTCCTGAGATACAGGCGATCTCATAAAGATTGCCTCGAGCGCTCCAAAGATCATCCTAGATATACTTCATTCCTTTCTGCCGTACTTTTTAGACGCCTTGCTCTTTGCGCTCTTCATCAAATTGAACGGGGGGATCGTCTTGGGTCAGTAATTCACACGTTCATATCGCAAAGATCTCAGCTGACACAGAATCCAGGCGATAAGGCAAATCACACTCCGGTCATTCACGTACCCCAGATCTATTACTTTGTCGCATTTTCAACCATCATGGGATGGCCGGCTCTCATTTCTGGAAAAGAAGGTCCCGGACCTTTGATACACGGTGTTTTCGCGAGGATGTGGGGTAGCAAAAGGTCTGCCACTCGTTCGCCGTTTGTGTCACGATGCTCACCTCACACCTAGGCGGAGTGTTGTGACGCTGGTGTTAATCCTTATGATGGCGTTGACTGTCCATCGTTATACGTGAGTGTATACGACCTCATCAACGATGACAGGCTACTCATATTAGTAGGATTCATCACCCATTCCTGTTGTCTGATAACCGTCACTACACGTTCTATGTTTGGCGAAGAATTTTCATGTTGCACCCCATTGTGCCGTACCTCCTGATCCCAGGCTACTTGGCATGCGGATGGGCGTGGTTCCTTAGAATTGGTGTGTCACAAACTCAACCCTGATTGCTTCTCGAAGGGACTAAAAAGCAAGCAGGTACCGATCAAACCCTTTTGCAGGCCTTGCTGTTGCCTGTATGCGTCCTGCCGGTGCTCCTTCCGACACCTTTGCTAGAACCTCGGTACTTCCTCATTCCGTATCTTTTACTAAGGGCGCAGGTGGCGGACGTTCAGGGTTGGGGTGTGGTGTTAGAGGGGGTGTGGTATGCCTTCATCAATGCTGTTACAATGTGGGTCTTTCTGTACTGCGAAAGAGGAGAGATCAGATTCATGTGGTAGTCTCGCTTCCGGTCACGTGCCATAAATAAAGTGTCCGTCGGCGTCTTCCGAGGGTCCGATCACAACACTCGAAGCCGCAAGTCGCCCGTCCCCAACGTCCACCACGGTCGCCCGCCAGGCTCAATCAGTAAGTTCCAGCTCATCCCCTGTGTATCTCCAGCCGAAAGGTTCTGAAAATGGTGTCCAGCGCACGATGCCGACGGCCGAACCAACGATCTCCAGTGGCGCCGCGCGCCAGACGAAACCACCTACGAAAATCAAACACTCTATCACCCTCTCTTCTGTTGGCAAAGCTTTGGCAGATGTTATGAACAAAGATAGCGCGAAGAATGGCACTCTTGAGAAACCGACAAAGAGGCCTAAGGAACCAAAGAACGCGTCGGTTACTCGGCCAGGCTCGAGGGCACGAGCGTCGATCGACGTCATCCCGTCATCCGGTCGAAGTGCTTCATTGGACATAGCCCCTGTCGCTTCTCGTACCCGAGGAGCTTTGAAGGCCGCCTTCGGTCATTCGGAGGTCAAGCCATCGCAAACGGAGAACATGAACACCTCCAAGATTTCACTATCACGAACGTCGAGTCTTAAACCCAAGGCCACCGGTACCACGTTGCCCAAATACCGACCAAGTTCCGCTGAACCTTCCCCGAAGAATCCCCCACTTACCAAGGTCACCAGAACTAGGAAGTCTGGAAGCGTCTCTTCGGACAAGAGCTCACCGTCAGCATCGCCAGCGCCTTCCGAACTCCCACGTCGATCCATCAGTCCCCACAAGCGTTTGATCAAACATAATCGTGCAGCTTCTGAGACACCCCAATCGACAACTAAGAAGGAGAGCACCTTTTCTATCAACAAGACAAAGTCCAAAGTATCACCCAACAAGACACCATCCGGTCCACCCCCCTCCAAATCTGCCAACACCTCTGCCATATTATCCCCTTCCCAACCTCCCACACGACCCCCTTCTTCCGCATCTGTGAATAATGTCCCTTCTACACCAACCAGGTTACGAAGGCTTGCGGGCTTTGGATTCGATTCCCCCACGAAACAGAAACCTCCTGTCCATCTAACGTTACAAACCTCTCCTATTACAAAGAAGTCTAGTGAGGAAACCACTGCCAGCAGCTCAGAGAGCATCTCAGTTTCCCGCAACACCCCCTTGACCCCGCCTATCGAGGACGAAAGTCACGACAGCATCGATGTAGAGTTCATGCTTGGAGCTGCCACGTCCCCATCTGCTCCTACACCCGCCATTCCCCGTATTAGAGTGCCTCGGAAAAGAACCGAGAGAGAGGAGCCCACCACTCCCACTCGGTCTAATGACTTACCCACTCGAGCGAATCTCTCATACCTATCTCCCCTGCCGAACGGCAGCCCACCATCTCTCAGACCCAAGCAGAAGAAACCTGGAAATGAGCGAGGATCACTCTTGTCCTGGGAACAATTGGCCGCAGTCAACAACTCTGCAGACGATGACGTAGACCTATCGCATATGCTTTCCGAGATCCCTGCTCCTTTTATGCCCGGAATTGCCTCACCGGCGCCGAGCACCGTCATGGAACTTCCAGATAGCCCCGGCCTCAGCACAATTTCTCTTTCTCCCGCTGGCTACAACTCGATCTCACGAATTCTGTTACCGGACGTTACACCTTCACCTGCCCCTCTGCGCCTGGAGATGGAACGGTCTGTTTCGTCTGGAGCATCTGAGGCTGCCATGACTACGATGCTGCGACTACAACTGGCGCAACAGGAGCATATGTCGAAGGAGAGGCTAGACCGCATTCATAGCCTCGAGAAACAACTACAGTACGAGAGGGAAGCTCACGAGAAAGCTGCCAGAGAACTCGCTCGGCAGGTTACAGAGGTCGATACTGGACTCCGGGCCCATATCGAAGCGACCGAACGGAAGATAGCCGAACGCGACGCCCAGGTCACTACATTGCAAGGACGACTGAAGCAGTTGAACGACTCGAAGAGTCGTGAGCTGGATCAGGCGGTCGAGCAGACGAGGGTTCAAGCTGCGACGACATACTCGAACAACCTGCAACTGGTTCACATGAAGTGGGAGGCGGCGGCTGCTGGCCAGCAAGCCGCGGGTTCGTGGTCGACTGTCGCCTCTCTCTTTGGTGGCCATCTCGAGCTTATCAACTCCAACAGGGAGACGTTGGCAACCCTCCTGTTGGGACTGGACCACACCCTCGATTCCTTACGAGCGCAGGCGCAGGCCAGCTAAATTGTTTTTATCTCCCCTTCATCCGTTCGTGTTCCTTCTCTTCTCTAATCCCCAATTCTTGTTTTCATACGCGTCTTCATATTTTGTCCCTTTTTTCGTCGTTATTGCCCCTTCCATGTAGTTCAGCTCTTCTATCCGTTCTTGCAAGTTTTGTGCATGTACCCAGAGCTCGCCGAGACAATGTCAACCTGTGCGTACAACCTACAATCTATTATATCTGTACAGTATACAGGTAGCAATCATAATGATATCACGACTGTAATGACGATCATGATCTTGGGAGGGCAGCCTCGATGGCGTCCAGGAGGCAACCGAACTGTCCGTCTTTAGAAACCTGTGAGAGGTATTCGGTTACAGACACACGAATGTTCTCCGGACTACGAAATAAGCATCAGCGCGGGGATCCCCCGGGTTTTCGGAAAGGATGATACACACTTGAAAGGTCCTAGGGCCACTTCGACCTCACACATTGTCTTCTTCAAGGCCATCGGCCAATGCGCGAAAACCCCGAAATCAAGAAAGAAGTTTATTAAAACCTTTGATCGTATCGCGAGGTTTACGACCTTGACCGAGGCCTTGAAGGAAGGTATAGTAGCGAGTACGGCGCTGTTGCTGGACGTGGAAGCGTCCAAGTCCTCGGCAGTACCGTCTTGGGGTATGATCTCGATCTCGACGGGGTATTTTGTCTGGATGACGTCGAGTTCCTTTCGGAGTTCGACTATGGATGCCCAGTAATCGCTCAAGAAAGTTACAATCTGCATTCCCACAGTTTGAACTTTTGTGAGGATACCGGAAGGGACCACTTACATCACGGTTGATAGTTGTCTCCCCCATGTTTCGAACCCACTTCACGGCAGTCTGAAGGGTGAGGTCGCTGAGAGTGGGGAAAGGATCCTTCACCTTCCCGGGTAATGGTAGTCGGTCTATTGTGACCCTTGACACGATAGGGGCGAAATTGACACAGGGTATTGACACAGAGAACCTTCCGGCGTAAAGGAACTGGGCCATTCCCGCGCTGATCTTTGTCGCCTTCCAAAGGTGGAGATCCTGCAATCCCTCGAGTTGATCTAGGGGGATATGAAAGGTGGCTCAATATGTGAGGTGGGAAAACAATCATCCGAACATACTCTTGAGCCTGAAGACCTCCTCCTTGGTGCTACTATTCTGGATTTGAATGATCCTCTCGCACTCCACGATGGCATCCTGCACCTCTTTCTGTTCTTCGTCAAGTTCTGCTGACCGTATGCTCAACCTCTCAAGTTTAGCCATTGCCTCGGAGACATCGGCTCGATACACATCCAACTCGGCGCTGGACGAAAAGGGGGGTGAGTTACCATGCGAATAGGGGTATAATAGACTTCTACCTTTGTTCTGCCAACGATGTCTTCAACTCGTTCAAATATTCTTGATCACAGTTCTCGATCTCCGCAACCTCTTCCTCGTCCTTCTTCAACTCCGTCATCACTTCTTCGTACTCCTGTCGTAGGGCTACCAGGAGCTCATGGCCCTCCTTGTTGATTCTTTCAAGGAAGGTCGCATCCTACTCATCACACCTGTAAGAACGATTTCCTCAGTGTGCAGCGAAAAGAGATGGCTTACTGCGGCGAGTTGATTGAACCCGGCCTCGGCGGTTACGAGGAGTTCGTTGACCCAATGGAACTTCCAGTCATACCACTGAGACCGTACTTGCGCCTTCTCGTTTACCCTCAGCAAGTTCAGATGAGGCTACATGGAGGGGTCAGGGGAAGTTTTTACATAAAGGCGAGACAGCTCACGATCAGGGCTTCCTTAAACGAGTCATCGCTCTCAACGAACTCCTTAAACAAATCAGGAGTGTCCTTCTTTACATCCTCTTCTGCCTTCTGATAGAACTCCTTGAAAGCCTCGATCCGCTCTTGCAAGTCCTTCGAGACCTCGTCATATAGTATCCAATGGGGTAGGTCCACAAACATCGCTACGACGTAATCTGCGAGAGGGATGTCTTGAGCGTCAGAGGTTGTCGAAGTAGCCAGGAGGGACGGATGGATGGACGACCTCCGCGGAGCCACGAGGTGTTCCATGAACTCCGTCCCGGTCATGGTAAGGAATTGTTCGATCGAAATATGAATCTACAGCGTGTAAGTACTAGTCCGGACATACCATCAAGCCCCAGGCCTACCTCTTCAGCGGATTCTGGGTTACTAGCCATAGTAACTTCATCTCTCCACCGCCCGGTTGCATCATCTTCCTCGGGAGGAGTGGCTATAACTTCTCGTCGTCCCTCCCCTGATTCTTGTGCACCCCCTTCAGGGAGTGCTTTAGGGCTTTCAGCTCTCGGTAGGGGGGAGGTTGATTTCGACGACGGAGGTAATCGAGCAGGCTCTGGGGTTTCGTCATCCTGCTCTATCTCCATGTCTTCCTCCCCTTGAGGATCTTGTACAACAACGGTAACCGGAGGCATAGATGACAGCGCATCTTCCTCGGGAGGGAGGGAGCTTGCTTTTTTCGATGGGCTGGGAATGTCTCCTGGTGCGCTCTTCCTTCCCCTGACGGGAACGGGCACGCGCGTACCAAAAGCGAGCACCGTAGGTCCAGCAGTGCTAGGTCTCTGACCATGATTGAACGAAGCAGAAGTTCTTCTAAGATCAGAAACAGACGACGTGCGACCTCGGGCCGGAAAACCAGGCTTCCGAGGACTGGAGGTAAGTCCAGTTTTCTTTCCGGGGCTTGAAGGTCTCGGTGTCGTACCCTTCGAAGGAGATCCCTCTGGAGGGGCAGAGGATGCCCGTGAAGTGGAAGGGGCCGTGAGATGTGAGACAGCTTGTCTCTTTCCGGGAGTAGGTCGCTCCTCGACCGGCTTTTCGATTTCAGTGATGGGTCGCTTCTGGGGTTGAACGTCTGTAGTCACAGTCGAAGCCGTTATTGGCGTATTTGGCTTGGCTGGGGGTTTCTGCAGAGAGAATACAGATTGTCTCTCGGGTGGGCGTGGTTTGAATACGCTACTGGTGGCAAACGGTGTTGCATTGGGGGTCTCTGTGGTGGGAGGTTTGAACACGGGTTGGGCGGGTTGGATGCGGGTAGGTTTCTGGAATATAGGTGGAGGTTTTGACGAAGCGGAAGAAGACAGTTTGGACAAGTCGGGATAGATCGACGGGGAGCGGTTATCCTGTGGCAAGGCAATGGGCAATTTGATCTGTTCGTCTGTATCGTGGCTTCGGCTGTTGCTATACTCGGAGGTCGATTCTTGACTGGGATCAGTGAACGTACCCGAACTAGCACGACGGAGCATGCCAGTGATGTCCATAGTCCTGTCTGCGTTCGCAAAGTCTGCGGGGTCCTGAGTGAAACTGTCGCTCTCCGTACTAGCAAAGCTATGATCTCCTACCAGGCCCTCACCACCAAGTCCAAGGGAATCTCTGGCGACCATTAATCTCGAAATAGCGTCATCCAACTCGTTTGGCTCCGTGTCCCCGTCTTCTGATATAGACTCATTGGCGCCTGCGTGGGTGACAGCACGTAAAGCGTGCCATTCGTCCGGGGGCGGTTCGGGTTTCCGTAGGGGTTGACCAAGTGGTACGGTAAAATCCATGTGTGAACGATCGTCCTCACTCCCCCCAACCTCTGGGACACTCTTATCCTGTTCTACATCTCTTGGAGCTGGAGGTGCCAACGACCGCCGACGCATAGAAGACCGCCGCCTGGCGGCGACGGATTGTCGGCGAACAACCTCCGTCATGTCCATGTCGTCTTCATCGTAGCCCACCTCATCGTCGGAACCGTCCCAACTTTCATCGGTTAGTTTGAGTTCGTCAGTCAAAGTGATGATTTTCGTCGTATCCAGTTCCATGGACTCCTCCCCGGTGCCAATGTCAGTGCCAAACGAGCGTCGCAAAGAACTCTTACGTCGAGGGTGGGATTTGTTGGCTCCAGGATACGCATTCTCGTCGTTAACAACCGGCCGTGGTGGCTGGTCGGTGTCTTGTCCTGGATCTTGCTCGGGAGAGCTTGGAGCTGATCCTTCAGAGTCTCTGCGGTCTCTATCGTATAGACGAACCTGGGATTTGTCGGCGAACGACACGCGACGTTGAACCGTCGTGAGATCCATGGGTTGAGTGACATCATCTGGTGCAACAGAGGCCCGTTTGAGAATGGATTTCCGTGGTTTCTGAGGTGTTCAAGTGAGAGTTAATTCGGGTGGAGAGCAGAGATCACACACCAGTGACCGTCGAGATCTTGATAAGGGACTAAGCTTGTCCCCTGGAGCGATACTGTACGCTCGTCGCCGGCCGCTCTTGGTCTTTGAATCGCTCATATTCAAGACGGCGATAGACCTACGCCTGGCCGGCGAGAGTTTTGGTGAAGAGACCATGGTTGGAAAACCAAGAGAGGTAGATCAAGAAGAGTCCTATGTTCGACCGGAGAGCGGTAGCGCGTTCGCGGAACAAACAGAACGTGACCTCGGACGCGTCGCGTTGTGATCGACACGTCCGCCGAACCAAGTACATAATATGGCCTCGCGTTTACCGAAGCCTGCCACATCGACCGCGACGATGACCACGAGGGCGACCCGTTCAAAAACGACCACCCCCGCAGACCCGAAGCCGGCTACGGCTACCCGCACGACGAGAACGGCTGCGATGAAGCCCAGAGAACCACCAGCGCCGGTCAAGAAGACTGCAACAAAAAAAGCAACCAAGGCTGTGAGGAAGGACAACGAGGGAGCTTTCGACTCTGATTCTACGACGATGAAGAAAGCGCCTGCCGCTGCCTCGAAGCACATAAATGGTACACCCCCAGTCGTCGTCCCCCCTGATCACGACATCGAACCCATAAAGGTTAGCATCCGCTAGATTAGATTGCACCTCATAATTTAACACCTGGTATCTCAGGCATTCCTTCGCATTCGCCCCCAGATAGGCGATGATACTCCGTCAGACAAACCATACCTCGAACAACTGTCAGATTCATCGGTGCGGATGTTGGACCCAGCAGGGCCTTCAGCCAACCCATCACGATTTCGCCTTTCGACCGTCCCACAATCCTCTACCTATTCCTTCTCCCATATCTTCCCCCCTGCCACCATCCAATCAGACTTCTTCACGAAGACCACGCTGCCGCTTGTTCAGGACCTCTTACATGGTCAGAATGCCCTGCTGTTCGCCTACGGCGTTACGAACTCTGGAAAGACGTACACAGTGCAAGGAAGCGGCGACCCTTCATCCGCAGGCATCCTGCCTAGAACGCTGGACGTGATATTCAACAGCGTAGGACATTTACAGAGCGATAACAAAGTGAGTGACATGGTAACTCTCTTTGTATTCCTTACAGATCTGGTAATTTAGTATGGCCCAGTTCGTCTGCAAGGCGTAGAAGTTGCAGACCCCTCATCGGATGCCAACAATATACAGTCAGTGACCAAACTCCGACAAGACCCAACGCTCGCTCAAGTCCTACAAGAAGAGTTGGAAGGCGAGGACTTGGATACTGCGGTGGACTCTACAGTTCTTAAGATCGACAAAAACTACACGCACTCAGTGTGGCTCTCCTATGCGGAAGTTTACAACGAAAAAGTCTACGACTTGCTTGCAGACACTTCCTCCTTGAAATCAGGTACCAAGGCCGGCCCTTCGACACTACTTCTGGCACGAAAAGCTTTAGCTGTTAAACCAAGCCCGCCGTCCGACTGGGAGGGGTCACAGAACACGGGTAAATATGTTGCTGGACTACGTCAGATCAGAGTCCACTCCGCCGCTCAAGCCAAGGAACTCCTGAAGCTCGGACAATTGCATCGCAAGGTGTTCGGGACTTTGGCGAACAGCCAGAGTAGTAGGAGCCATGCTCTCGTTACAGTCAAGCTCCTGCGTTGCCATCGAGGAGACTACCATGTACATCGTCACGTTTTCAAGTGCCGATCCCAGGGCTAAATCCAAGTGTTTCAGGACCCCTCGAATATACAAACCTCCAGGCTTACACTTGTCGATCTCGCAGGTTCAGAACGTACGAAAAACACGCATACATCCGGAGATCGACTACGGGAGGCGGGGTCCATCAACAAGTCACTCATGGTCCTTGGCCAATGTATGGAGGTTATGCGAGCCAACCAGAAACGGGTGGCCCAGAGCCTGGCCAACGCAGGACGTGTCGATACGCGAGATGTAAAGAAGACCTTAGCCGTTGTCCCATTTAGACACAGCAAGCTTACGGAGATTCTCATGGACTACTTTATTGGGGATGGCCGAGTGGTAAACCAGACGTCCAGTTGTCCTCCCGCCCACAAAACTCACCAAGGTTCCCAGGTCATGATCGTTAATGTGAACCCATACGACACAGGTTTTGACGAGAACTCGCATGTGATGAAGTTCGCTGCTCTGGCTCGCGAGGTCACTACAACGCGCAAACCTGCACCGCCCGCGAAGAAGGGGTCTTCCCTCGCCAACTCTACCTCCCGGCCAAGTGAGCAACATCGTAGAAAGGTCACCATCTCGATGGGAAAGCCGGGGCGTCAAAGCGAGGCGCTTCTCGAAGTCTTAGAAGGTGAGAATCTACGAAAGGAGACGGCCCCGTCAGCAGCTTAACGCTTGCCACAGAGGACGAAGAGGCGGACGACCTCGACGACACGGATGAGGACTTTCAACTGAATAAGGCGTTCGTCAGCGCCTTGTTCGATGAGATTGATGACCTCCGAATG
>Ga0307514_10002119_pt1 | contig 21414 bp, 26 predicted proteins | sample 16_EM_MG_FD_203088 | JGI IMG/M metagenome (GOLD analysis project Ga0307514, IMG submission 203088) | Populus trichocarpa ectomycorrhiza microbial communities from riparian zone in the Pacific Northwest, United States - 16_EM | ecosystem: Host-associated > Plants > Roots > Unclassified | place...
AAAACTCCACACTGCTTTCCTGTTGATGTATCCCATAATCTGACCGTTTTGTCCTCGGACGCAGAGGCAACAAGCTTTCCATCAGGCGAAAACACAGCTGAATTGATATAATCGGTATGACCTTCCAAAACTGCACATTGCTTTCCTGTTGATATATCCCATAATCTGACAGTTTGATCTAGGAATGTAGAGGCAACAAGCTTTCCATCGGGTGAAAACACAGCTGAGAGGGCATAATCGGTACAACCTCCCAAAACTATACATTGTTTTCCTGTTGATACATCCCATAATCTGACAGTTCGATCTGAGGATGCAGAGGCAACAAGCTTTCCATCAGGTGAAAACACAGCCGAGCGGACATAGCTGGTATGGCCCTCCAAAACTCCACACTGCTTTCCTGTTGATGTATCCCATAATCTGACCGTGTTGTCCAAGGATGCAGAGGCAACAAGCTTTCCATTGGGTGAAAATACAGCCGAACGGACACAATCGGTATGACCTTTCAAAACTCCACATTGCTTTCTTGTTGATGTATCCCATAATCTAACCATGTTGTCGTTGGATGCAGAGGCAACAAGCTTCCCATTAGGTGAAAACACAGCCGAATTGATATCATTGGTATGACTCCCCAAAACCCCACATTGCTTTCCTGTTGATGTATCCCATAATCTGACTGTTTTGTCGTCGGATGCAGAAGCAACAAGCTTTCCATTGGGTGAAAACACAGCTGACTTAACCCCCTGGATATGGCCTTCCAATGTCTGTATCAATAAGCTCCACACATCTGCAACTTTAGGTTCCATAGTAACCCAAGGGATTTTTTTTAAGTATCCTACTCGAATCAGACTTGATCCTGGAGTAAACAAAAGTCCTGAATAGTAGACCTGAAGAGGTGCTATTTCAATAATTGACCTAATATGCAATACAAACCGTTTAGCATCATATGCAAGCCCTAACAATCCTGAATCATAGTTCCCCAATTGTCCCTGTCTTCAGGTCAATACTATTCTCCCGGTAAACTAAATAAGCATTGCAACTTACAGATAGTATTTCCTCTAGAGCTATTATCATATGAGCTCCATTTGATACCTCTCTAATTAAGCTAAGTCCCTCCAACCAATGAAGAAAGTGTTGTTCAAGAAATTGCCGAATAGTCTTGATGTCTTCCTCCACTAGATTCCCAAGTCGCCAGTGATCAAGCCAGTAACGACATGCGTATTGAACATGTGGTGGAATGCTTTTTTGTATCGTATCATCAGGAATCTCGGTAATCAAAACTCCTGGCCCCCAAAGATCACATATATTTTCCTGAAGCTGAGATATATGCTCCATACATCTCCGAAATAGGCTGGTGTGTCTCTCTTTCTCATCTATCTGGAATCGAGAATCACTGCACCTCTGAGAATCCAGTAGGAAGTCATGGAAGGATAGATGAAATAATCGGACAGGCTGGCTTTCATTTTCTGGGACATGGAGGACAGAGCGCAAAGAGTTCAGAGTTCTTGAAACCATACTGAACGATATTTGAAGCAGCTGTGCTAGATTTCTAGCTGGCATCATATTAAACATTACCACAATGGATCCAACTACCTGTTTGAACCATTCTGCCAATTGTTCACACTCTTGATAACCCCGTTTCCCAAGAACTGAGTGCTGGAGCAGTGTTGTATATACGCCATCAAGATGCTCGGTTGCCGACAGGGATGACTTGGTTGCGGTAAGAACTAAAGAGAGTTGTTCTTCAGGACCATTTATGCCATCTCGAATAAATCGAAGTGTTGTTGCAGCATAGATAAATAGCCCAGCCGCTTTTTCCACCAATTGTTCAATAATTCGCTCATCAGGCCATGGTGTCCCCAGCCCATATTTGGCTTTCAGTGGCGACAGCCCTCGCACAAAGAAAGTGGATATATCTCTATTAACTGTATCAAGTGAGATATGATGGAGTATAAAATCCTGATACGCCTCGCCAGACAGTTGACGAAATCCATCAAAGATGTGTACTTCTGGTCGACTGGTAAGGAAGATCTTGATCCGAACTGCTGCAAGGTCCTTGGCTTCTTCAAGTAGTTGGAGGATTAATTGGATATCTTCCATGCTATCACATTCATCAAGTGCGTCAATTACTACAACCAGTTGAATTGATTGAGTAGGGGCATTCTTTAATGGATTAAGAATGAGTTGATTCCATTGCTCTCGAGGTCCTTGTTTAAAGATATGAGCATTGTTGTCGATGGCGTCTGAGATGGATGCCCGGAGGACTGGTAAACTGATTGCAAGCTGGGCGGCAATAGTAGTGAAGAACATGCCAGAGTGACTGACATCCTTTTTGCCTCGAGTAAAAAAGAAACTCGCTGCAAGTCTTTTCTTTTCTGCAAGCTCTAGAGCAATTGTGCGGGAAATTGTGGATTTGCCTGTCCCAGCCATTCCGTTGAGCCAGAAGATGCATTTACTATTCGAATCGTCGCACCAGTCCATAATCTGCTTACGGAGCTCGACACGCGTATCTTGCAAACAGTGATCTTCATGTCGCCGGAGCCAGTCGTTATGGGCAGCACCTTCAGCGCATGGTAACTTTGCAATATTTGTGCTTTGCTGCAGTGACTGTATACGTACTACTAATTAGTACTAGTACTGAGCGGTATCACTGGCAAGGATCAACAATGGTCACTTTCCTCAACTCGATTGTCAATTTGAATAACAGCCGTCCTAGATATAGATATTAGCATATACTATGACTCCAGTCGAGATAGGCTCTTACATCTGGTCAGAATTCATGGCAAAAGTCAAAGCTGATTTATGCCGCTCAAGTAACTGAAGAATTTGTTCCACATCCGCCTTTTGAAATGGCCACTTCAGCCTCTCTCCCAGCGTTTTTCTTGTTTTCGTTTGTCTTACGCTTGGCTGCAAAATCTGAAGAATTCGGTCAAACTTCTTTTCAAGCTCCGAAGAGCTACTTTCGAGGAGCGGCCTCAATGCAATCAACTTGGTGGCACCAGGACCTTTCGCCAAGTGGCTAACTTGCTGAAATGTAGTTTGGAGCGCCATAATGCTATCCATAAGGTCACCCATCTCGGATTGGGCATTTTTAGCATCCTAACTCCAGATAAAATTATTTACTACTGATTGTGGCTCATATTGGTTGGGGGGATTCTTACCTGATAGTATTTGTAGATAGTCGACCAGACCTTGCCAGCAACTTCAACCACAGTCATCGCGCTTGCGACCGCACCTAGTACTTCGGCCATGATTTTATATGTAAATATCACAAGGGATGGTGTTGTCGTTGTGTCGTGTTGTATTGTGTGTGTTGTTGTGTTGTGTGTCGTTAGGTTGTGTGTCGTTAGGTTGTGTGTCGTTAGGTTGTGTGTCGTTAGGTTGTGTGTCGTTAGGTTGTGTGTCGTTAGGTTGTGTGTCGTTAGGTTGTGTCGTTTATCAAGTACTCAGATATCGACCCCTCATGACAATGGAAAACAAAAGAACAATAACTATTCATGCAAGAGCCGAATGTTGCAAGATTTCTGTAACTTAGTCTGGAGCGCTTAAGCGAAAGACTTCCTAAGATCTTTTTTTTTTGAGCTTGGCAGCAACTGCCCATGGCAAAACTGATGGAGTAAACAAAACATATCTCCATGTATAGAGGCCATCTCTGCAACGTCTCAACTTCCGCAATGGACACCCCCTCCCCGGCACACCCCAGTACCGCCAGAGTATCTCCCATCTCCCCCAGCTGAAGCCTCACCTACACAGGCAACTCCGAAAATAACTACACCGTTGACCTTGCCGGTCTGGAAGCTCAGGGTAAGCTTCCCCGTCCCACCTTTGACCACCCCCTCCACCTTCCATAAACGTTAGCCCGGCGCCCTCGAGTCCCAAAAGCGCAATTTGCCATGCAACTCACTCCCTCCGCTCGACTAACACGTTGTCCAACCCCCTCCCCACTCCGCCTTCCTCCTCTTCACCTCCTAGCGACGCCGCTTGCCCGCTCCAACGCACTCTCCACGACACTCACCTCCACAAACTACCGCCTAGCAGGCACCACCGCTTTCCTCGTCCGCGATCCCTCTCCCCCTGGTGAAACTCTTCTCGGAATTCGCATCGAGTCCTTCACCAAAAGTCAATTCGGTGCACCACACTACCTCATTCTCTCCGCCCGCGCCCCATCAAACATCGAGGGCGGTGTCGGCCCAGGGGTTGTTCTCTAAGTTTACGACACGCAACTATTCCCCTTTTTTTCAATTTAGCAGGACTGACTGTAAAGTATCTGCCTGTGGGGATCCCGGCAGAGAAGCAGAAGCTTGATTTACTTATGAGGGAGTTGAAGAGGAAGCTCGCGGGATGGAATAGGAGGGGGGGGGTATTGCAGAGGTTACAGGCGAGGATCAATAATGAGGATGAGATCACAGGGGACGTCAGCGTTAGGCTTGAGTCCGTGGGGAAGCTCAGGAGTGGAAGGTGGAGTGAGACGAGGCTTAATGTTGAGGTTGAATGGGAGGGTGTGGCAGAGGTGGGGGAAGGGGCGCAGGAGATAGTGGGGGCTGTGAGATTACGAGAGGATGGATTCGTGGATAAATCGGTTGTAGTATTGTATAGTGAAGAGGATGGATGGGGCAAGCGGAGCGGGGGAGGACAGAGGATAAGATTCGAGAGGATATTGAAAACCGAGGGGCTAGGTACAATGGGTAATTGGCCGGGTACTTAGAGGCCAGTGATCACATGAGTTAGACACAAGTGAGGGTGACTTGATCGGGAGAGGGAGTGGCTATGTTCCGCCGCCAACATTGCCTCCTCTCCGAAGTCTTTTCCCTCATGTCCCCCTCCGCCTGCAACTTTCTCCCTCCTCCACTTCTCACATCCACCCATCAGCTCCTCCCTCGCTCCAGAACCAATCCAAATCATCTACCGCCACTACGCAACCCTGTTCTTCATCATCATCTGCGACAGTGCTGAGTCCGAGCGTGGATCATTGGACCTTATACAGAGACCTTGGGTAGAGTGTTTGAGAATGTGTGCGGGTTGGATTTGATTTTCAATTCTGAGGTGCTGCATCAGGTGCTGGCAGGGGTAATTCAGGGAGGGTGTGTGGTGGAGACGGATATTGAGAGGACTGTGGCCACAGTGAAGGCGCGGAAGACGGTAGCTACGAGGCCGGAGGCTGGTGGGTGAAGTTGGTGGGATGTTGGACGGGTTGAGGTGTGAGGTAGAAGTATGTATGAGCATGTATGGGTATAAAGGAGTTTTGGAGTTCTTACTACGCTTCATGGACCTATAGGCATCCCGTGGGAAATTCCTTAACAATACCATCATCTCGCGCCATTAATCAAGGATTGCATTGTTGTTGTCTGCCCCAACCGTGTTTGTCAGCCTAGTTTGAATTTGTCGTTTCATCTAATTGATCTCTGGTCGGAGTTGGGGGTCTTGGTATGAGACTATAATTGATATCCAAAATATTTGTTGGCAGATTTCCTTTGTCCCGGGTTTGGATGCCAGAGATGAAACGGGACTACCAGCTCTTGCAAGCTTCTGGTCTGAAATATTTTGGCGGAACTTAAATTTAACCCTCCTTTCATACCCACGCTTCTTATGCTCGTGGCCATGTATTTCAATCGCTACATCTCCCATTCCGCGGATCCGAGTATTTGGTTTTACAGAACTCAGCTGCTGGCAGATGAACATTTGCACGCCACACGCAGGCACGGCCTTTTATCGACCTTCAAGCTTTACTAGAGCATAGTTCTCTACCATATTTATTTCTTCACAGCAAGCGGCCACCCAGGTCCACATTATATTAGACCCTATATACCCAATCATTCTCTTTTATCCAATTACTAGGGATCATCTACAATGCATCATCTCTCAAGATTTCTCGTTCTTTTCACCACCCTTATTACCCTCCAACTCCCTCCTACCACTGCCTCCCCGATCTCAAAGCGCTTTATCCCCCTTACAACACCCACATCAATCTCCACCACCTCATTCCATCCTCTGGTCGGCCCCTCGCCTTCCCAACCATCAAACACAAATTTTACAATCCTCTCTGACCCGCGCCCACAATATCCTACAGGGTATGGTGATGATTGTAAAGCTATCTGTGGGCTGAAGAAGCGAATCGTATCAGGGGCACCAGCAACGGTAACGGTCACAGGGCGATGGATTACTGAGACGGATCAGGATTTAAACCCTGGAGGAATTGAGACGCCGTTGGATAGTCCCCATTTGGAAACACCTACACAAACGATACAAGACATTGGAATTCAGGACGTTAACACAGAGACAGTCCAGGGCGATAATAATGTTAGCCCATCAGACCTATGTGACTGTACAAGTCTCCACCTAGTTGATGAAGTAACAGCCTACCTCCTCGAGGAGCTTGCTAAGCAAAACTCTACAATCACAACCACAAACAACACCACTACCACTACCACTACCACTACCACCCCTCATCCCACTGAAACTAACACGGCTACCTCCACTTCAAATGACCTCTCTCCTAGTAAAATCTCAGCCATTGCCGTCGGTTCCTGTATCCTCCTCCTTTTCTTTCTCCTCTCAGTCTGGGCCATAGTCGTAATCTACCGCATCATCAAGAGCAAGCGAGACAGAAGAGTTGACATTGAAAAGAGGACTTCAGTATTGAGTATCGATAGCTTAAGTGTCGATGAGGACGAGATAGAAAGTAATGCTTCAGGTTTTCTCGGAGCTGGAGACGTGGATGAGGATCAGGAAGTGTTAATTTCGGGCACGGGATGGGAGGTGGGCACGCAGAATGAGGTGAGGGTTTCGCAGGTTGGGGTTGCGAGGTGAGGGGGGCTGAGCTCAGTCTCGCTCCAGCAATAGCGACATCCTTCGTTCAGTAAGAGGAAGATTTTCTATATTCATATTTTTTTTAACGATGTTATTCTTATTTCCTTCTGTACAGAAAACCTTTGATGCATTTTGTACGCCAGTAAATCGCAAAGAAAAGGCCGTATTCCATCCGGGACCTAAAAAAAAAACGAGAAGTAACCGAAGAGGAACGAAACCCCAGTACCAAAAGAAACCCCAACCAACCCCGAGCCAAAATGTACAGGATATTCACATCCCCTCCACCCACAAATCTATGTTGCCACTTTAACCGCCGCCTTCCCCGGAATCAACGCATACTCCAACTCCCCACTTCTCTCAAACTCCACCATATCCAGCGCCACAACTGCACTCTCCCTAACCACCCTCTCCCCGCTCCCTGCCATCTCCTTCAAATACCCCTCTACCCCCTCTACATCCCCACCTACACTCCCCAGCGCCTCTACTGCCTCATGCCTTACCATGGCATGTTCCTTCTCGCTCCTCGCCACGGGGATTAAGTACGGGACTGAATCAGGATGCGCAAGCTGTCCAAAGACGAATGCAATTTCGTGGCGGAAGAGGGCAGAAGGATCGTCGAATCCCGAAGCGAGTGCTGGGATTGCGAGGGAGGGGTGAGAGTTCACCAAATTCCTAAGGCGAAACATCGCTCGGTATCGAGGGAATAGAGGGAGGGATTGATCTGTCAATGTTTCTTGTAATTTTGCTATTTTCAATTCCATTTTGGGGGTGTTCCCTTGTAGTTCTTCCTGATCTTCCTCTGACGCCGGCGGAGCGGGGTCAATAGATGTAAACCCACTCCTATCCCCAACCCTAGTTTTCGCCGCTTTCCCTTCTGCTGTCTCAAGCCACTCAAGCCTCCCAATAGCCACCTCACATGTCTGTCTAACCTCCTCACATTCCCCCTCTCGCACGAGGAATATCCGTAGGAGGGGGAGAGATTCTCTGTGACCGAGAGCGCCGAGGGCTTCGCCTGCTTCGTGGCGGACCATGGGGTCTTCGGAGAGGTTGGAGAGGACAGATTGCAGATGGGGTGCGGCGTGGGGGTTCGAGGACTGGCCGAGGCAGTAGGCGAGTTCGTGTTTGAGGAGGGCTGTTGTTATTGTAAGTTAGTTTGGGTATAAGTGAGAATATATGTAATGCCTACCAGAATCAGAAGAAAACGCAGCAGCAATGGCATCAACGGCTCCTTTGTCTCCATTCGTAGCGAGATGTTTCAACGAGAACAGCGCTCGGAAGCGAAGTGCTAGATTTGCAGAATCATCACAAAGGACACCTTGAAGCTGGGTGAGGGTCCCCGCTGGGGAGAGGGCTTCGGTGGCAGTCATGTCTGGGTAATGCGGTTAGACAAGGTGAAGCTTTATTAAAGTTTGGTGGGGTATGATTTTGCCCCACGATCTGATTAGATACTGTAGGTTATGCACAATAAGATTAGATAAGATACGTACTTTTTAACTACTAACTAACTAAATTAGGCTTAGGTCTCCTCAGACGCATGCAGCTCTCCTAGCTAGTCTGATATATCAGAGTCACGATATACTGTATTTGATTGTGAGCCAGGCGATATTTTTGTTTTGAGGAGTGTTGGAAATTTTTTGAGCGTTGGCGCAGCTGTTGGGTATTTCTTTTTTGGAGTCTATACGCCTTTCCCCCGAAGGGAGCCTTAGGCTATGAGGCGAGGCTGTTGGGTATGTAGTGACATTTTTGATATCATACAGGTTGTCGTGTATGGCCATGCTGTGATCTCGTGCCCAGACTCTTATCTCCTTTCCCCCGCAGCGTATTTATTTTAGTGTAGGTAGATAAGAGTCTGGGCACGAGATCAGCCATGCTGATTGTGGTGCGGTTTAAAAAGTCTGTTTACTAGTCTCAGCACCCGATAGGCACTCTTCCTAGTTGAGAAGGTTGTTGACGCTGATTAATTGAGATTGGTTCCAGGCAAATGTTGCTCTGACATGTTAATTAATACCCTTCTGTGGAAATTCCTTCCTAGTTTCTTTTGTTCCCCAATCCACCTCCAAACCCCCTCACAACGGCCTCCAATACCCAACCCTCCCAAATACTCCACCTCTGCAAATTCACCAAACCCATTCGACTCATACTGCCTCTGGGGGGTGCATCAACACTCGTTTTTCCCAGACTCAAGCGCCCTGCCTAGGGTCGTACCTACCGTACTGGGGCTAGTGACCCCTTCGACTGGCCATTCTGATTCTAGATCCTCAGAGGACAAAACATCCAACTGGTTCCATAATAGATCACACACAATGGCCTCCAGGCCCAACCCCACCTTAATCTCTACCTCAAACCACATTCCGTTCATGAAGATCTGATCTGGTACGCTTGGGCTGAGAAAGTCCATAATTCAACAATTAGGACATGCCTCCAGTAATGGATCGGGGCAAAACACTTGCGTTAGGGAACTAGAGTTTGCTCACTGGTACATATTGACACTCAAGTGGTGGGGTAACCCGACTTTGATTTGGAGCTGTGAAGTAGCTGAGCAGTTTAAGGGATGGACTACCGAAAACGGCAATTGAACCCAGCATGTGCTAATGCGCGCCAAGCGTTAGTTCGAAGTCTTGGCAGCATTGTTTTCTCCCGAAAACAATAAATTTTAGGACAGTTCGCCCATCATGGCACCTTCCCTCCCAATCCGTCGATCCGGCCGTCTTCAACCTCCATCCCGTCGACTAGAACTCAGCAGCGATCTCTTCAGTTTATCGACACATCCTACTGAGCGGTTACTCGCAGTTGGTGAGAGCTCTGGAAGAGTTGGAGTCTGGGGTTGGCCGGAGGAAGAGGATGTGGACGGGGGTAATGGGAAGGAAGAGGGAAGTAACGATGATTCAGATTGTGAAGGTGCAGGGGGGGAGGTAGAGAAGGAAGTGATACCAGACGAGCAATGGTGGGAGAAAAAGTGGAACGCAAAGAGACATAAAGGAAGCGCAAGATGCGTGAAGTTCAGCGGCGATGGGGAAGGTAGGCCATTCTTTACACCCTCAAGTATCCCCCCAATCTGCATCAACCCCTGATAAGGTGACTGAGGTAGGTTGATTCATTGCTAGGTGATCTTAGTTCACTAATGAAATCTCTACCTCAGTCCTCTTTTCCACTGGTACCGACTCCCTCCTCAAAGCTGCATCAACCTCTACTGGTAAGGTGGTCTCCAAGTCCTGGCTCCCAGGAACTACAGGCAGTGGCTCTAAGCCCTCTGCCCCTGGTGCTCCAGCTACAGCACTTCTCCCCCTCAACCCGCAGCATATTCTGGTCGGAACTGACGCTGCAAAAATTCACCTTCTTGACCTCCGAACCAGCACCACCTCTACGACACAAATAGCACAAGACACCCTCCCTACGGCCGTGGTATCAACATGGACCCCCAGTGCACCTATAGACTATATCTCTTCCCTTACAGCCCTACCACCTGGAACACAAAGTACAACTGGGTATAGCTACCAATTTCTGGCAACTGGCGGGGGATATTTATTCCACATGGACTCTCGACGACCTGGGAAGATTTTACATACCAGTGAAGACCAAGACGATGAACTCCTCTGCTCACTAGTTATTGAAGGATGTCCCAGCACAAAACCCCGCCCCGAAAGCAAAGAAACTGGCAAAATTCTCACTGGGTTCGGTTCCGGAATTCTTGGGATCTGGAACCGCGGTGCATACGAGGGTCATTACGAGCGGATAAACATCAGTAAAGCCGCCCCCTCAATCGCAAAAAAGTCTAAGCGACAAAAAACCTCCGCCACCGCCGCTGCCCTCGGTGGTGGGGAGTCAGTAGATTGTATCACATTACTCCCCAACGGCTTCTCCCCGTTGTTCAATAACCTCGATAAAAGCCAACGCAAGCGGCAGGCCGGATTCACCGGCCGACACGTAGCAGTTGGTACGGGAGACGGGAGAGTCAAGGTCGTCCGAACAGGGGGAAATCCTGGTGTTGTCGGTGTATACGAACATTTCCCCATGTCTGACCGAGAGCGAGAACGGGGAGAGCGGAGGAAAAAACTTGAAGCTGCGGGTTTGAAAATGGATGGGAGTGAACTTGCTGAGGAAGAGGAGCCACGGGAGGCGGTGTTGGCGGTGGAGGTTACCTCGGAGGAGAGAGTGGTTAGTGGTGGGGGTAGTTTTGTGACGATGTTTTTTGAAGCTGAAAGGGATGAAGATGGGCAGGGAGGGGTGATGATGAGTGGCAGTGATAGTGAGGAAGCTAGTAATAAGGGCAGCGACGGCGATAGTGATGAATGGGGATCAGATTCGAGTGGGGGCGGGAAGAATGCGAAGAGGCAGAAGGAGAAGAGAAAGAAGAGGAAGAAAAATACGGGGAATACAAGGCCAGCCCAGAAGCCGAATATTATTGGGAATTTTGCGGGGCTAGACTAAGAGACCACCAAGTCGACAGATTTATATGAATTGGGGGAAGGAGCATTTGGTGGAATTTATGTTTGTTTGATATTCTCGGCGGCCCCTGGGGGTGACAAGTGTGCTGTACTCCCACAGGTGAAATAATATTATTCTTATTGGTTATCCCAAAATTATAAAACTATCCACGGGAAACCCTGGCACAGCCCATCATTGACCTGCCCAAAAATGTTACAACAATACACCACTCCTCAATCCACCTCAATACTCCCTTGCATCCCAATAAAACCCAACCGCCCCTCTGCCCTCTCCTCTCTTCACCATCGCAGGGACATTACATTCCGCAACCGCGCCTCTCAGCTCACCCACCATAGATGGAGGCCCAGACGCCAATACCTGTACCCTCCCCCTGATACACCTCTCCTCCCAGAATCCCCTCATAATCTCCCCAACCTGAGGGTGGTGGTCCTGTAGCCAGTCCATCTCGTGGCCCGCTCCAGCGGATGACATCGAGGACATCGATTTCATTACCATAACTTCCTTCTCAGCAGGTGATGGCTGTATCTCAGCTTCCTCCCCTGCGTCAATGCCAACAGTACCAGATGACAAGCTCTCCACAGGGCTCGAGGGTGTTAATTCAGCCTCCCTGCCTGACTTGTTGCCTTCCCTAGTAATAAATATCCTAATATGCAAATTCACCCCACCAACACGTGCGGCCCGTTTCAGTTTATTTAATTCCTCCCTTATCCAATCTACATTCCTTGCCCTCCTCACAATCCACACAAAGTCAACGCGCCTTGCAGCACTCTTCGGATTCAGCTTGTCCTGCCTCGCCTCTGCAATGGTCTTCGATGCAATGGGTAGAGTAAAACTCACGCCGGTACCGCCCGCAATCAATTGCACGTTCTCGGCGCCCTGGTCAAGGATATCTGGGCTCCCGTACGGGCCCGAGCAGACGGTAGGCATAGGATACTCCACCCCTGCATCCTTGCAATACTTTGCCAGGCGTTTCGTCTGCCCATCACAGACACGGATGATGTATAGTTGCTCATAGAATAACCCAGCCTCCCCGCAGGCACAGATGCTGGCGGGTGTGAACGGATGTGACTCAAAGAGAGACATATTGGGGAATGTGAGGAAAAAATGCTGCCCCGCACCGTACCTGACGGTAGCCTTTGGAAGCCGAAGAACAAGCACGTTGACATTGTCTTCTGGGTCATGGTGGCGGGAGATTGTGCCCTCAAAGGAGTGAAGCCCGAAGGGCCCTCGCTCACAAGAAGCCCAGTTCATGTGGATGAAGTAGATTCGGGCATAACGGACGATCCTATCGAGGAAGAAGATAGCGATACCAGCAATCATCCCTAAATGTACACGTTAGAAGCTGCGACACACTTGAGCAAGAACGGACTTACATTCTCTCATTTCGGGCCAGTGGCCCCAGCAAGCGCCCAAGAAGAGTACAGATATGACCTCGTGTGTCTTCTTGAAGAACTCATACCCCGTTCGCTTCCTCACTGCAGAAAAGCTGTGCAGGAACAGATAAGTCACAAGCGCCGCCGCACCGACACCCCACTTCCAGTAGCGCTTCTTCCAGGTATTTATATATCGTGTTGGTTGAGGCTGGAACATAAACCCAAGTTCCACAGACCATAGAAGAGTGTGGATAAAGGTGAAAATGAAAATCCATCGCCCAACCCACTTGTGGAGGAAGTTGAAGTGTTGATACGGGATCCCAGTTATGAGGGAGAAGACATTGTCTCGAGACCCAAGTACGAAAACGAGTGGAACTAGTGCAAATGCCAAACAGCCTGTATTGGGAGATATTATGGTCAGTGAAGAGCTTGAGGAACGGTAATACCTAACACCAATTTTGCAAACATACCAGTTCGGTCTCCTACGAACTCATTGAACCCAATTCTGCGCCCAGGTGGTGTAGTCGGATTAACCCATTCTTTATATGCAATCCCAATGAAACTAAACAGGATAGCATATACAAGGAGGAGTAAGATCAATAACACCTGTAGCCTTGTCATGGAAGGGAAGATGCCAAAAAGTGCGTGAGGAAGGAGATGGCGCCTGTAGGAGGCTGTCCACGCCTGGAATATTGAGCCCTTGGTCGGTCTCTCTTCAGCCTTCATTGTTTGCGGTTGTATTTCATTACCTGCCTGTCGATATCTTTTGATAAATGCCACCACAACCAATATAAATGCAATAAGTCCCCAAGTTATGAACCTAAATAAGAAATTTGATTATAAGTATCTGACAAGCAAATTACCAGGCCGCTCTTGAGCTCACATGAAAATGATGTGTCGATTGTGTTGTGTATAATAATTCTCCCAATAATCACAATTTTCTTCCCCGTTACACCTTGGGATCTCGAGGTTCCCATAGGGTGCAGGCTTTCCCGGTCTCCAGTATCCAGTTGGCACGGCGGATACTCCATGACCGTGCTCCCGTTTATCGAGAAATTGATGCGACATATTGAAGAATTGAAAGATTTGGCCTTATCTTGAAGAGGTTGACTGCCTTCCACTCTTCAACCCACCATGATATTGTAGTAACAAGCGGTAGTAAATTCACCAAGTAAATCCATAATATTTTGGAAGTAGAATGGCTACTTAAGTACATACTGTATCTATTAAGTACCCCGCAAAGAAAAACACTTTATCCACCACATTTACAGGGCAATATTTAGATTTAGATCTGGCCATAACATACACCCTGTACAGGAATAGACTGCCGAATTGGGAAAGAAACTTGCTCGATCCTGCACGCGGCCTCTTCTGGTGGGAGAACCCGATATCAGAAGCCAGTACCGGTAGTTTGGTTCGAAGCCAGGTCTGAGAGAGCGTGTACGACAGTCCATGTGGGAAATACTTAACCAAGACCTTTTTCATATTAATGTCAAAAATGCTTATAGTCCAAGAACAGGGGCTGGATCGAATATCGCCATATGTCACTGATGATCATACTTGATACAGAGACTCTTGAGGATAGTGGTCTTGACAGCATATGCGGAGTATGTGGGCAACATATGCAGAGACTATGCACCGTATGAAGCCCTGGAATCTTCACACTTAGGATGGGTAAATGTGATGGGTAATGACAGTGCCTACCTACTGTTCACGCCAGGGCCTTTGCTGTTGACCCTGAATGGGTTCCCAAGATGTAGGCAACGCATATGCTGTCAAGACGTCTATTCCCAAATAGGAAGGTGATACGATCAAGTGTCCTGTCTGCACGCTGCATGCACGTCAATAATTAATACCGAATATAAACCTCTCGGTTGCAATTTGCCCCTTTGTAAAGCTGGGGAGTGGGTATTCTTGGTAGGGTACAGTACGTATGTGACAGCAAATTTCCACTCTAATATATGGAACGTTATGTCGGATAACGCTGATAGGTAGTACTAAACGATTCCTATACTGGTTGTGCAACCCCTCGTAGGGTACCTAGCTACCAGTATCATATGTGGGGGTGTTTCCTCCAAAATTTCAATTACCGAGTATAAACCCAGGCTTACTTAGTTAGTACCTCAACCTCTAATTATAAAATATTAGGTCCCCTTTATATTTTCAGGCCCATCCCGATTTTTATCTCTCAAAGTCATGGGCTCTCGGACATTGCCGGCCGTGGCTGTGGGTAGTGCCAAAGTTCTCACATTATGGCCTCACATTATGGCCTCCCTGGCCTTATAGCTACCTAGGCGCAGGTTTATTATATGTGTGCAATTGCTCAAGTGTATGGTAGTGTAGGTAGATAAGAGTCTGGGCACGAGATCAGGTATTGTATTGGTTCGCGCTAATAAGTTTATCATAGGTTTCAGCTCGCTCGCATATGTACCGGGAGCCCAGACTAGCGTAGCATCATACCTAGAACTATTATTTATGTCAGAAAGTTGGGCGGAGGATTTTTTTTTTGTAAATCATTACTCATATTCAGTAGCCTCAGTCTACGGTATCTAGACTACCTATGCCCCGGGGCTAGTCCCTGTCCCTGGCTACCGGTAGATACAAGATACATACACTAACTCCGTATATAGGAACCTCGCCAACCGGCTTGTGCCAACCAGACTACCTCGCCAACTCCCGGCACCACTCTGGATCCCGGCTCGCTTCTTCTAACGTCCTCCCCTTCCCATTTTCCGCTATGCCACACTCACACCTGCACTCCTCCGCTCTCCCAATAACCCACAGCCAGTGTTTCATAGGCCCACAGTTGTGGGCAGAGGATTAGTAGTTGTGAGGATAAATCTTTCCTGTCTGTGTCCCTACTGACTCTACCTTCTCAAGTCTTTCCTTCTTGCATATTCTTCTCCCTCTCCCGTATTTCCCCTGGCTGTTTCCTCCCTTCTACAGCCCTTCCCATCACCATGCCATGTTGCTTCCCCCCCCACTTCTTCTATCGTTGCATTAACTGTAGTCATGTAGGTCTCGACTCCCCTTGCTACTGCATGAATTTGCTTGTTTCTCCCCCCCCCTCTTTTACCCATTCCCACACCCGCACCCCTGCTTCATACATTGCATTATCGCAGACGTTGTAACAGAAGCAATCATGGTATTCAGCTTATAATCTACCGTTACTGGTGCGAATACGGCAGTTGTAGTGATGTACTAGTACACGTACCGTTGAGTATAGGCTGAGATCAACGGCTGAAGTCTCCCATAGTGTACGATCTCGCTCTTCCAAAGACACAACTAATGGATGGTTACGTCGGTCTCGGTATTTATACGGTATCTCAGGACAGGGAGCCGAAGCGCCTCCGTAAGATTGTTCTCCTACCATGATGAATGCTGATAAGTCTTGAATATTGTCCCCAGTTCCTACATAATGTACCTACACTAAGGTTATGAGCACTGTACTCAGCGCGCTCGCCCTAAGATGCCGGGGTCCACCACGCCTGGCCCTCCCAGCTCATCCTTTCACATCCGTTGGTACCTTAAGCCGTCCCATCATCGTTGTGAACTAGATGCTAGCAAGTCACCCTCACGGATGCCACTGCTATGGCTCATCAAGGATCTCCCCTCGGCTTCCTGTTACCATTGATGTCTCGATTGCCTAAATGAGTCTGACTCCCTATCCAAGGCAGTATTTTCAACGGGCCAGGGTCCGTGCTGGTCTGAAACAGCCTGGTCCAGCACGGCCGAGGATTTAGTGGCCTGGGGCGGCTTGCAGGCTATGCAGGCCAGCCCAGGCGGCCCAGGCCATATGGCAGGGTTAGGTGTGCAACGTTGGTAATACTATATAAGGGCATGCATTTTGAAAAGGGAGGGCGGCGAGGGGGCTGAGTAAGCAGCAGTGGGGAACTATAACAAACGTGAGCGAAACTGTATCATAGAACTCTAAGCTTGAACAATACACTCGGATGACCCAAAGGACATACGTCTTAAAGGTTATGAACACTTAATTTCCTGCCTTACTTCATATAACTCTTCGATTTCCGGGACTCCAGAAACCCGATCAAACTGCCTCAAAAGCGAAGAACCAGGAATAATCAACTAAGGCTGGATAACGAGGCATTTCCCGAGGATTTATGGATTTTATTCTTCAGTATCTTCAGTGAGCTAAATAGTATGTATTATCTGAACCCTCGGTAATTGTTTGGAAGTTACTAATATTCGCTTTCTCAGCCGGAAATATGGACTTCGAAATCGAAAACTTAGAAGGCTTGTTTCATGATGTCGACCAAGACAGTGAGCTATCGCAGCTTACCGCCTCCCAGCTTGCCTCTGCACAGCTCTCTGGCTCCCAGCTTTCATCTTCCCAATTCTCATCAACATTTGGAGGTGAACGCGAGGGTACTAGTGATTCTGTATCAGTTCGGCAGCCCTCATCTCCACAAGGTACAATCTCAGGATTATCTGGTCACTCTACACTTACTCCTTCAGCCTCCGGATCCACTGCCACTTGGTATACAAAAAGTCTTATACGTCGGTCTTGGATATAGCAGCATGGTACGCAAATTAGCTTAAATGGGGAACCATTTTGGAGATGTCGTCTATGTCGTACTAACCCAAAACAATATGCTTGTGGTTCAACAAAGCATCTAATTGAACATTTACGTACACACCGTCTCACCGAAAGAGGACTAATGGAACCTGAGTCCACCAACAGCATCATCCGAATTTAACAGTGATGTTTTTAAACAACTTCTTGTTCAGTGGATTGTCTGTTTTCATATATCTTTTCGGCAAGTAGAATAGTTCAGTTTTCGATTATTATTATCATGTCTTACTGCATCTTATACATCTATACCAAAGTCACTTCCTAAATCAGGAAACACAGTACGTGCAGGGACTATGCAACTCTATTCCATTCAAAAGCAAGCTTTAACCCAGCTGCTAGAATCTTGTCATCTTATTTCATACTCTCAGCAGCCTCAATTACACCTTCCTTCAAGCGATTACGCCGGTCAGTAAGCATTAAACCGGTACTACTGAATACTCTTTCTACCTCCAAACTCATGGCTGAAATTGTACTAAATCCAAAGTAAAGCTTCTTTGGGAGACTCGGTATATATATACTACCAACTTCTTCCTTGCCTACTTTTTTAAAATGCAATACTAATTAAACATAGCTATAAAAGAGCTCAGATTGCCTCAGGCCAGGCCGTATCAACTACTCTAACATCCACATCAACCTCCGACTCTACACTTAATAGTTGGAAAAACAAGCGTACCCCTAGGGCAAGACAAAAGGATGAACTTGAATACTTTATTTCTACTACAATTATTGATATCGAGAATCCCCGCCTATGGTGGATTCAGCATCAATCCGATTATCCGCAACTATCAATTATGGCATTGAATCTTCTTGCAATTCCAGCCATGAGTTCGGAGGTAGAAAGAGTATTCAGTAGTACCGATTTAATGCTTACTGACCGGCTTGAAGGAAGGTTTAATTGAGGCTGCTGAGTGTATGAAATCCTGGCAGGCCGATGATGGACTGGTTGGATTTCAGGATATAGAACAGGTCCGAATCATGTTGGAACAACTGGAGGCAAAAGGAATGGGTCTTGAGCCTGCGACTGCAGACTAGTTATCACATTGTATCTGGTTGTTCTGCTTTGCTCTACCGCATCCACTGGGAAAGAAGACTCCATGTCGCTTTTTAAGACATAGGCCGAGCTCACGTAGGACATGGAGTCTTCTTTCCCAGTGGATGCGGTATTCCAGGTTTTTATTATTATTATTATTATTATTATTTCTATTTCTATTTATTATTTATTATTTATAATTTTTTTTTAAATTTCCTTTGAGTCTATACGCCTTTCCACCTTAGGCTATGAGGTGATCTATTCTCAGTTTTTTTTTAATTTTATTTTTTAAGTCTATACACCTTTCCTCTGGAGGGAGCCTTAGGCTATGAGGCGCCTATTCCCAGTTGTGTGTATTGATTTTTCTGATAATGCAATTCTACATCTTAGTCGTTGTCCTTGTCTACGTAGATCCCGCTGCTTGTGTTGTGCATATCTATTGTTGCTCACGTCGCTCCAGGCCGTCCAAGACTCTCCAGTCTATGCTGGCTGGTCCAAGTGGTCCAGGCGAGCCCAGGCGGTCCACTGGTGCGACTGTCTAAGGCCCCATGTATACATACATATATATCTACTCGAGTTATATGCAAGCGCGCCGTTAGCTGCCAGGTCAGAATGAGGATAGCCGTGTAGGTAGGAAATGATCAAGCTGAAGGAACATACTATAGATGTGCTGAGACTAACTAAGAAGTAACACTTTGGGCCTCTTAATTGCTATCTCACTGCGGAGATCGGTCAGGTCTAACTGTCTGGTTGGACTAACGGCGCGCTAGCATATAACTCGAGTAGATACGGTATGTAAAATGTGTCGACCTATCATTGTGTTAAAAATTCGGTGCTGGCACGTTTCTTATCATTGGTCCAGGCCGTTATTTGGGCGAGGCGGCCTGGCTGAACCATACACCGTCCAGGCCGGCCTAGCCCGCCCGTTGGGAAGGCTGATCTAAGAACTCTCCTCATGCATTTGCAGCCTCAGTGATCAATACTGACTGACTCACCACTTGAACTCGAGTGTGTAACACCTTTGGCTTTCAAAGTTCAGCGTCTTGCCATAGGCTTCGGAGTGTACTTCCGACTCCGAGTAGGCGGGCACGAGCCGAAAGCTCGAGCCCAATGGTACAGTCGAACCTCTATATTAGCATACTCTATATATGCATAACCTCCCTATTAGCATTGAGTATGCCGGCCCGAATTTGGGACTATGGCTAGACAAAACCGCATAACCTCTCTAATAGCATTGGATCTTCCGGTCCCGACGATAGGCTAATATAGAGGTTCGACTGTAGGAAGGCTCGGGCTTCCTTGAGGAAATGACGAGCCGGCTCGTGCCCAGGCCTACAAGCCTTTCCACCGCACGTGTTACTGCCTAGTTTCGTGCGGCCTGAGATGGTTTTTAGACTTGTATGCACTACATGTACCTACCTCCCGGCTGTCCCCGTGGTCGAGGACCCACCACCGGTTTCCTGACTCCCCCCTCCGGGTGGGAAGCTGTGTAAGGGTTAACTCGTACACCGAAGAGGGGAAGGAAATACCACCCGGCAAGTGCCCGAAAACTAACCGACGTCTTTTTTTAAAAAGAAATCATGAATCGCATTCAGCCTATCTAGACTATGGCGATGGACTGCATCGCCCGAGTGGAAACTCGGCAAAGGACTCTCACAGCCACTGGTCCGATCCTGCCCCTGGGAACCCCCCCAAGAAGAGAAAGAGCTACAGAAAATAAAACAAGTCGCCAGTGTCAACCCCCAACATCCCCCATCTACACACTCGCGCTGGTGTCTGCACAAAACTCCAACATCCCTGGAAAAAACCCTCGCATATGGGAGCGTCATGTGTCCAATCCTCAGATACCAACCCCTCAGTCCCAAAATAACTTGTAGCCCCCTTCCTGGCTCACAGTCCTCAAGAAGTCGATACTCACCCTCTCTAGCTACTGGGATAACGACCCAGCCCAGTTGTGTAAGTGCTAGCTAGGATGGCGGGTCACCCCTCGTGCACATACAGTCATAGGGGCAAGGAATTCGCCATACTCTAGACAGGGTGAATGCGATTAATGATTTCTTTAAATAAAAAAATAGGGGCAAGGAATACATATCAGGATTGGAGCGTAAGCGTGCTCCGCTCAGCCGGCATAGGGGCAGAGGATACCCTATCTTCTTGGGCCACCGGAGGGTCCGATGTCCTGCCATGGGGGAACGGATGTCTTGGCTGCGAAGGAGACTCAGGCGGGTGTGCATTAATTAGTTAGTCTCATCCTGGCGAGGGCGTGGAAGTTTCAAGTTCGCAAGCCCGCTCACTTGTGCATACCAAAGGTCCATGCCAAGAAATGAGCCGCCAAGAACGTCTGGTGCGAGACTGGCGTGGAAGGAGCCAGGCGGGTTCGAAGGCTCACCCTGGTTTTCGTGGACCACGTGGCGTCGGAAAACCATGAAGCATGAGACAAGGCGCTGAGGGCCTGGGAGGTCACGGGTATTATGGGAATTGCTCCAGTGAAGGGATACTAATATCTGATCTACCCGAGCCAGCCGGAAAGGGATTAAAAATAGGCCTGGGCACGAGCCGGCTCGAGCTTTACGATGGGAGGCTCGAGTCGGCTCGAGCCGCCAAGACGCGAGCCGGCTCGTACACGGGCTCGAGCCGGCTCGGGATTTTATTGTGCTCAAGTTCACAGACACGACGATTGAATCATAAAATAACCACAGATACAGTACATACCTGGCTTGTGTAAGTAGGCATAGCTGGTAAATACCAAGAGGATAATCCTGATAATGTTGAGGGCTCCCAATATATGTCGAGGTTCCTGAAGTTGCCGAATTAGGTAATTATTTGAGTAGGAGGTGTCTTGTTAAACTTATGGACAGTGCAATGTGGGAATGGCCCTCTATATCGAGTTTTATTGCCCCTGCTCCCACACCTGGATATCGGCGGCGATTGACGGCTTGACCAGGCCTTGGCATGTCTCAGGCTCGAGCCGAAGCTCGAGACTTTCCCGCCCCTGGCTCGAGCCGGCTCGAGCCTGTGTAACCTTGGTCTCGAGCCGGCTCGGCTCGTGCCCAGGCCTAATTAAAAAACCCCGAGCGGCAGTCAGCAGACAGTAGGGGTCTGTTAGGCTTGACGGGGCGGTTCTAAAGCTGGTGCCGGCCCAGCGGCACTGAGAAGTGTTTTTTTTT
>Ga0307514_10002120_pt1 | contig 21406 bp, 22 predicted proteins | sample 16_EM_MG_FD_203088 | JGI IMG/M metagenome (GOLD analysis project Ga0307514, IMG submission 203088) | Populus trichocarpa ectomycorrhiza microbial communities from riparian zone in the Pacific Northwest, United States - 16_EM | ecosystem: Host-associated > Plants > Roots > Unclassified | place...
TGCTTGTTTGTTTGCTTGTTTGTTTGCTTGTTTGTTTGCTTGTTTGTTTGCTTGTTTGTTTGCTTGTTTGTTTGCTTGTTTGTTTGCTTGTTTGTTTGCTTGTTTGTTTGCTTGTTTGTTTGTTTGTTTTTCTTGCTCCACGGAGCAAGAAAAACAAACAACCAAACAAATAAGCAAACAAACTGTAATTCCCATAGTAGCCTCCTTAAAACCCTGCGTGACAAGTGAGCAGGAAAAGAGTACTACCTTAGCCTGAGGATGGCCATCCATATAAACAAAGAAATCCGTAAAAAGAAAGACAACCTTTAAATCGACCTCCAATTACCATAAACCCATTGCTTTCGTGAACTTCGTATGCTTATCTTTAGTTAGTGCTTTCGTGAGTATATCTGGCACATTGTCGTTTGTGTGTACGTAGGAGTAGTCGACTATTCATCATTTATGCAGATCTCAACTGTTGTGATAGGAAACGTCGATGTGTTTAGTTCGACCTTTAATGATTCCCGTGGTGATAAGAGTGAGAGCACCCTGATTGTCACAGTTGATTGGCAGCGGTGGTGAATCTTTCTGAGAACCGTGAATATCGTTGTGCAAATATAGTAACCATTTCCCTTCTCTAGAGGCCTCCGAGCGGCAATTAATTCGGCGTTGAGAGTTGACATGGCAATGAGACTTTGCTTTCGAGACTGCCACGAGATAGCTCCATTGCTGGTGGTTAATACATCGCCTCCCTAAGCCTTGCACTCCGCGCTGTCGTTTGCCCAATCGAATTCCGAGTATCCTACGAGACTATTGTCGATGTCTATGATGATGCCGATGCCAATGCCGATGCTGATGCCCATGCAAATGCCAATGCCATTGCCGTTGAAGTGTAGTTGAAAATTGGCTGTAGAGTTGAGGTACTGAAGGGCTCTCTTGCCAGCAGTCATAAGGCTGGTGAATGGCCGCGAATGGTAACGAGAAAGAGCAGCGACCGCATACGAGATATCTTGCCGAGTTGCAATTGCTGCATACATTAGTGATCCCACGACTGCTTGATAGTCTGTGATATCTTACAATTCCTTCTCCCCCCGATTCTCGGCTAAGTCAAATTTTATATTGGGATCTATGGGCGTCGAGACCCCCTGACCATGCTCCATGCTGAATCATTTGAGGATTGTGGTGATATAGGCTTTCTGACCGAGACTGTTTCGGGTACCATTTTTATTGTGGTAGATCTCGATGCCGAGGAATTGACGTGTCTGGCCGAGGTTCATGATCTTATATTTCTCTGAGAGTTTTGCCTTGACCTCCATCGCAGCCTTCACGGCGGCCTGCGGATATGACATGCAGATATCGTCAACATACAGAAGTATCTGAATACCATTGCTGCGGAGATAGAGCTTGGGATCAGCTGAGGACTGTGTGAATCCAAGAGAGAGTAAAAAAGCAATGATATCGTCGTGCCATAACCGTGCAGCTGGTTTAAAACCATACAGAGCTTTTCTGAGTCTGACAATGATTTTGGGGGCTTTGAGACCTTCTGGCCATCCTTCTGGTACAGTCATACAGATATCATCATCCTCGATTTCGGGATTTGGGAAGGCGATAACTACATCCAAGTGGTCCATATTTGAATCATATCCCCCGATGAGAGAGATAAGATACTGAAACGTAGTTAGCTTCCCAACAGGGGCATAAGTCTCACCAAAATCCGTCTGTTCGTAGCACGGTATGACTAGCTGTGCTTTGTACTGTGTGGACCCGTCCGGATTGTGTTTAGTCTTATAAACCCTCTTGGAGACAATTGGGTTAACTCGCAGTGGCCATGCTTCCCGGGAGTTGAGTGCGGAGAAGGTGTTATTGAGCAGGATCGATGTGCTTTCTTCCTCCATGGCTCTTTTCCAGTGATCTCGTTGAGGGCTTGCAATAGCTTCCGCGTAGGTCAATGGATCAGTTGCAGATGGTGTTAATTCTTCTGCAGAGACTTTACCTTGACTTCTTGTGACATGACTCCCTGTCAGCAGAGCTGGAGCTGGAACTGGAGCTGGATCTGGAGCTGGAACTGGAGATGGATCTGGAGCTGCTCGCGGTACTTGGCTTGATTTCTTGATTGCTGCTGCCGAGCGCCGGGCAGTCTGATCCTCTCTGCGGAGCCGCCGGCTGTGGGTGATGTTTTCTGCATTTGCTGCCGAACGCTGGGCAGTCTAATCCTCTCAGCGGAGGCGCCAACTGTGGGCGTTTTCTGCTTCCTTGTCAGGAGCTCCATGCATGTGAGATTTGGATCTCTTACCTATCTGCGTCAGTTAACTATCTCCGAGAGGCTCATCTCCGGTATCTGTCTCTTCGACATATTCCGCATCTTCTGGTGATCCAAACATGTCAATCTCATGGCTTCCATGGTGACACGACATGTGTGCATTCCTCTCTTCGTTGAAGACAACTTTTGATTTGGTTTCTACCCTCTGGAATTCGGAATCCCACATCCTCCACAACGACTTTGAATCCTGTGTGTAGCCTACCATCATGCAGGGCTTTGATCTCGGGCCGAACTTGCCTTGGAGGCGTTGAACTGCGGGATTCAGTCTACTGACATAGCATCCGAATCGGCGTAGGTTGTGGAGAGGGGCTTGTTATGACATTTCGTTGCTGTCGGCATCGTGCGTAGGTTTTCCAAATCCATGCAACATTTCATATGCCATTTCGTACGGCACTTGATAGCCATTGCAGTCATTTTTTCTTTTCACGCCTTCATTTGGTGATCTGTGATGGAGATACACTGCGGTATTAACTGCTTCTCCCCAGAACTGAACTGGAGCCTGGGAGTCAATTATCATCACCTGGGCCTTTTCAGTGATTGTACTGATCATGCGTTCGGCAACCCCATTCTTATGGTGAGCGTATGGAGGGCATGACTCGTATGTTGTACCGCAGGCCGCGAGGACATATCAGAATGTCTTATTGTCATATTCTCCTCGTCCATTATCCCACCGGAATAGCTTGATCTCATATCCCATTGAGTCTACTCAGGCCAGAAATGACTGGTAGGCGGAGGTGCAGGTCTTGGCTTTCTTATTTGGGAGCAGCCATACGGATGTGTACCTCGTGTAGTCATCGATGAATAGTATATACTATCGATTGGCTCCCAAGGTCGGTATAGAGAAGGGACCGCACACATCGGAGTGTACAAGTTCAAAGGGCTTCGTAGTCCGCTTGACTGGCACTTAGATGAACTTTTGTTTGTGCTTGGCCTGGATGCAGAATGTGCACATTGAATCATCGTTTGTATATCCCTTGACTAAAGACTTTATGGCAGTAGGATTCATATGAGCTAGTTGTCGCTGCCAAATTCTTGACTCTGAGATTGTGAGAGACTTTCGAGTGGACTTAGTTTTGGCTGCGATAGGTGCTCTTGATGATTCGATTGTAGGCTCAATTGTAAGCTCAATTGTTGGCTCAATTGTAGGTGATCTGTCTCTCGTTCTCCTTTTTCCATTCTCGGAAGTCGATGATAGGAGTGCTGTTGCAGGGACTATGATATATATGCCATTGATTAGTTTTCCTTGGAGACTGCAGGAAGATGGAGAAGTTATGGAGCATTTTCTGTTCCGAAATCTAGTCGTATGCCCGCCAAAATCCAATTGGTTGATCGAGAGAAGGCAAAGTCGAACATAAGGAGTATGGTGGGCTTTGACTTGATAGCTTTGTATGACGTCAACGAATCTGTAGTGTGTGGCGGTGACTGGTTTGTTGTCTCCAAGTTCGATTACTATAGGCAGTGAGAGTTTTTTGTACGTTGAGAAGCTGCTGCGGTCAGTGCACATATGGTGTGACGCTCCGGAATGAATGACCCACTTTAGAGCTGCGGCGGCGGCGGCGAGAGCAGAGGCGGTTACTCTGAAGGGATCGCAGTCTCCGGTCGTAGCGAGGGCTGCTGTAGCAGTGGCTATCTTCACTTTCCACCACTCTTTCATTCGTTTGTAGGAGATGCAATTGAGCTTTACATGTCCTGGGAGCCCGCACCGGAAGCAAATGCGCTCGTTGTTTCCTCCGTTGTTTCCTCCAGTGTTTTCTCCCTCCTCGGCACGTTTCCACTTCCTGCATACATCCGTAGTATGGCTGTCAATTTTGCAATAGGTGCACTTACTTTCGTGGCTGTCTCCGGTGCCACTGCGTCCACCGTGTCCACCGTGCGCACTGCGTCCTCGGCATCCTCCGTGTTCACCACGCCTACGGCCTCGGCCACCCTTGCCCCTCGTTGAGTGAAAAGTGCAGCACCTGTGGAGGTATCTCCAAGTTATTTGGTTAGGCTGGGTGTAGTTTCTCCCTCGGGGAGGTCATGCATGGCTTCTTCGGATGTAGGTAAGGGCCTTGTATGCTTTAGGACCATTAATATCATCGCATACTGTGATGGCAGTGATGTGAATATTTGTGTGTGGAAATCTTGATCGGTGACTGCATCGTCGGCATGGTCCAGTTGTATGCGGTAGGTACTGAGCTTGGTGAAGTATGCTTTAAGTGGTTCGTCCTCCTTAGGTCGGCAAGCACAGAACTGATGAAGGATATCCTGTCTGCCAATATAAGATCCGGCAATGTCCACACTCATTTCTTGTTTGTCCCACATTTCGTAAGGATTTCGTATACCATTGACGATGCGCTGTACTTCAGAGGAGCAGGAAAGTCTGATGATAGATGCAGCCTCGGCTTCCTGAGTCTTCCAATCATCATAGTTGTCATCGTGGTCGAAGTCAAGTGGCTGCGGTTCAGGATCCTCCCCGGTCATGATTGCGTATGCTTTTATGGCTGACAGGATGAGAATCATGTCGTCTTTCCATTCGTCATATTTGTTGTGAGTGAGCTTGGGGATGTCGCCCCACCTTGTCTTGTTGAAGGCGGGTTCGGAGGCAGTCATCGTGAGATCGTGGAGATGGCTCGTGATAGTGTTGAGTTTTAGTGCTGTTTATGCGGCTGTTGCTACGGTGATAAGGTTTTGGGTTCTTGAGGCTCTTTTGGAGATCGTAAAGGAGATTATAGTAAAGATTGTGAGATTTTTAGATAGTAGCGATAACCGGGCTCATAACCTGTTGCAATGTACTGATTGCTAGAAGCTTATATTCTCAAGTACAGGTACATTCATGAACTTATATACGCGGTATTCGGAGTATGTCTTGTATGTCTTGTACGCATGCATACGCACTCAGCTGGCATCTCCAGCTGAGTCTGTCATCTCCAGCTGAGGTATGGAATGACCATCATCTTAGAGAGATTATGCATAAGCCCAACTGAAGCCACATGCCAGGGAGATAAACCATATATGCAACACACGGAATAACTCGGGACTGTGAGTGATGGTATATGACCCTACTACTAACGATCGGACCGAGAGATACGACCAAATGCTGAACAAACCAACTGACCCCACATCCTTGAGCGAGCTATGGATCACCACAACAATTCAATGCCTACATATACAACCCTATGGTAAATGATTTTTGAGCAGGAAGCGGGACTGTGGATACATGCGACTACTATATTACAAGATATCCTGGGACTACTGCCAAGGTTCTACCCAAAATCCCGGACTAGGGCCCCTAATAGTAAATTTGCTGCGAGACGCGACATTCCAGCAGATCTCCATAGGCTCGAAATTATTCATACCTAAAAAATATGAGTCCTGCAAGTTATCTGGCGTCTGGTACGGCGTACTTTTTCAGGCCGCCATTAACAAAAGCCAAAGTCTAGGTTCATACCGACCAACCGAGCCAAGCCACTCAAGAACACTTTAGCCAGGCGAGTAGTATCACCGCATACTACTACTACCAAGCAAAAAAAGGCTATATTAGAACCAAGATCAAGCTGAAATTGCTCTTTCGAGTGTTAGAAGTTCCGGTTGTTGCTTCCTGATGCCAATCATGGACATAGAATTCCTCGGGACCAAGAAGTAAGGTTTCCTTCTAGAGGATAAGAAGAATCGGGATCGTCCATTTTACTGTGGGGGGTTTGGCCGAGGCGGCGTTGCAGATGAGGCTTGGTAGGAAGTGAGCAAACAACTGCACAGCAAGAGAAGGAGGACAATAGATGTACCAGCATTTAGGGAAAATAGTAATAATTCTTGTTTCCGAGAAAGTTTTGTAATGTAAGTATGCCGCAAGTGGAGTTGACAGATAGTACTACTCGAGCATGATGGATTGCTATGACCGGGTGACAGCTGAATCAACATGGTCAACGCTACCACCAGACATTCCGACGTCACTCGCCCACCAAGATTAGTCATATGGTCCGATTTTGAGTCCCTCATCACCAATTCCGGTAGTCTGATCACCAGCATGCCTTCGCGGTATTCTATTAAAATCGCAACCCAGCATGAGCCGAAACCAGACGGAAACAGGGATCAATAAAGTCACTATGGCCTCCGGATAATTGCAACCTCTGCTTCCGGTTCTACAAGTAACTGATAGACCTCCTTTTATAGTCATTATTTAAATATGTTGGTGATACATACGGTTCCACCTCGAGCAGTACGAGTTATTAGCTGTCCTATAACCAACATACTCTGTACCTTCGCAAGCTCATTGGACGGCTCAGCTTGGACGAACGACCCCCTGGCAACGAAAACATCCAGCCCTTCGCGCCCCCCATCTGGACTTATCGCAGGTAACAGTGGGATACAGGAACGGATTTACTCGATTTATAAACGCACCGTATTTGTAAGGTTCATCGCTAACGTACTCCAAAGCTGCTGTTAAGAAGGTTTAAGAAGCTTTAGGTGGTGCGAAGATTCTAACAATAACCGCTACCGCAGCGCACGAATCCATGGATTTCGGCAAAGAAGCGGCAAAATTCATCATCCAAAAGAAAAATATCACAGCCTGCTATCTAAGAATTAGTAAGTCAATAGGCTCGCCACATGGATTGTGATGAGATGAAGAATTTGCTTTCAACGATGAAATACTTGGATGCATCGATGGCGATGTTGGCGGCAAATGCACACGAACATACGCGCCGCACTGCAGTGATGCACTCAAAAACACAAGCATACGCTAGTGACAATTCATCTAGTGCTTGTGCTCGTTTTGGCAAATCTCCATGGCTGGGAGCCGAATATACAGTCTAGATCTCATAAACGAAGTTCCCTGATACGATATAAATCCTCAGGCAATAGTAGTTAATACCATCGATCATCCGCAGAGTGGACCCTCAACTCAGTTTTAGCGTTTGTTGATGAGCCTATCTCATCTCCACCCGCAACATCATCTACCATCAATGCTTTTTCACAATCGTTTTCCTTTTTTTCTTGTCCCCTCTAGTATCGCATGTAGTCTAGACGATACCTGATAGCATTTCTGCTCCTTCCTAGGTCATTTTTCACAATTCAATAATATATTTGCCGCATCACCTTTATTAGAGGTTGCGGTGACCCGTATTAACAATCACTAGTCCAGAAAACAGTTGCCATATCCAGCCGGCTCCTAGTGGTCCGATCTTAACTGTCGCCTATCAAAAATCCCCAGTTTTTAAACACTTTCGTTTAATTAAATCTACTGGTATTATACCTATCATAAAGTATTCTACATAAAATGAGTATAAATAGCCTTTTTTTACCTCTTAATCTCCAATTAATTATATCTTCAATATTGAGTGTGCAGCTTTGAATAATAGTTGATTTTCATTGACTTTCGATGTTTTGTTGAGCTGAGCACTGAACATTAGAGGTATCGCAAGTTGGAGACTATGGGGTGAAACAGGGCCCCTTATACACACTTCGCATAACGTCACTTTGTCATGGGAGTAATACTCGATAATTTATTGGACTTAATAGATTAGAAATGCAAAGTTTTCTGAAGCAGGGGACCGCCAAGCACTACAAAACCTAACCGTTGTCAACAACCAGTTCAGACTGCCGCCCCCAATGTAAACCAATAGATAGTTGTGGCCTTAAAACTTTAAAACTTGATTTTCGACTTTACCTCTGGAGGTGTTTCTTGCTGGAACTTACCATAACAGCAAACACCTTTCTCCCAATACAACAACATATTTGTTGATAGTTTTTGATAAAGTGAAAGGGCATTCTTCTCTCCATCATTTGATATAATTTTTGTGTTGAGAAATTGGTGGGTGAGTATGCTAGAGGCAGAAGCAATAAATAATCTGCAGTACGGTTGATGTCTTGAAAACCACCCCACAATCACTTCCGAATGTTGCTACCGATCAAAATCTACACAATTGGGCAACCAAATACGCGCATAATCAAGGGCCTAGATGACAAGTAAAGCGCATATAAAGTAGATTTCCAGTTTTTAAAACCTAGCACCTACTATCACTCGACCACCATAACAATTGCTCATGTTGAATATCCGAGTAGCGAGCGGCAAGTGGTAAGGGGTGATACCAGCATACCCGAAAGTATACTAGAAAATTCTCTATACATATCTCGAGTCTTTCTCCTTCTCTTCTCTTAGTACTATAGTCTGTGCACCCGGTTCGCCCCATACCGCAACAACTTACATATGACCTTGCAAGCCCTAGCGAGCTGTAGTCTTACTTCCCTACACCCTTTGGCAAACTGGGCAATTGGCAGTCTAGTCTCGTGCAGTAGCATGTCCAGATGAGGTGGACTTTTGAGACCTCTGCTTCTAGATGTCATTTGAGGAGTCAAAAATAATACTCATTTCATTTATCCCCAAGTTAGGTCATGTAAAGAGAAGAATATCGACTGATCCTGTCTTCATGATTTGTTCGATTAGTTGCATTTTCATGCGAGGATGATTCGCTATGAGCGGTATCTAGCACATGTCATGCGCCCTGATCCTGGTAAGCGGCTAAGGTTTAGGGTATCGGTGACAGTGAGCGGCAAGTAGGACCTTTACCGAGACAACTGTTTCAGAATGTCGCACACAACTAAGCAATCACTACTGCAACCTTCATTGGGCATCGGCTCGGAGAAAGATTCCCTATTGAAACCCTGGCAGTACATCACGACAGTGAAACTCTTACTCCCTTCAGATACGTTGAATGTGTGTCTCATTAATTTGGGAATGTTCTGCATATCTCAGCTACCGCTGATCAATACAAACGAGAATTCATCAAGCGAATCAAGCCACAATCTTTCACCCTTTAACCGACAATGCATCCCATCCAAACTCGCCCCCACCATCCCTTTACAATCGAACCCATTTGTAGTGTCTCATACAATTCTGCTGTACTCATCTATAGTTAGCTGGAGAAATTCAAGAAAGCAGATTGGTTACCTTACCGACCAATTTAGTCAAATCACTTGGTTGGGCTGCTGGATGGTTGCACTACAACGGTAGAAGTAGCGGTTGACGGACTTATCTTATCTTCCCACATCATTGAGCCAACCACAACAAACCCGCCGGCTGCAGCCAATGCGTATGTCGCGGAAACCGTCATGGAGAAAACCAAGACCCCATTCAACCACTTCGTACCGAGCGGAGTGACGCGGGCTTGCAAATAACCCCAGAACATCCGTTGAATGATATGTGAGACTTGTCCGAACACCAACCAGGTCATAACCAATGCTCTTTCATACCAATGGCTCGTTCCGGGCCGAAATTGACTGAAGATACCCATTACTATATATGGGACGAAGAGACAAACCGTGAGCAAGAGGTCCGTCACGACAGTCATCATAGTATCCTTCCAAACCCAGTCCCGAAACTTAGGATGACCGAATGGTGACACCATAATCAAATGACTGTTGCGAGATTCTTTAGGTGCCCTTCTGAATATTCGACGAACGTTCGATGAGGTCATCATCGACGGCTTTCGCCAGTGATATCGACCAATGTAAATTTCCCTCCTGCAATGCTCGTCAATCAAGTGAATGAAAATATATTTAACCGCACCCCAGAGCATCTCCAGGAATGTGGGATATTCCTCAGGAGAAAGGTTGCAATTGGGGTCAATACTCGAGAAAGTAATATTTTCACTGGTGAAATTGAGGTCCGGTTGGTCCTTGTTGTCGACTTCCTTCTCATTGTTGTCGTCGTTGCTGTTCCGGTCAATCTCAACCTCACAAAGCCTCCCAACGGTCCCATCAAACTGCGCCCCTCTGCGTCTCGCCTCATCCATGGTCGTTGACTCGATCATGTATACCGTCGGATAGGATGGGGTGAGAAACGAACTGAGGATGTTTATGAAGGACATTAATGCGTAAGGTATCAACGTCAACTGGTACGCCGCATACCCGCGCTTATCGTTCCGTCCTTGCCAAATTACTGGCAGAGCAGATATAAGCTGGATAAGTGCTAAAAAAGCTTTCGGAATGCTATGAAGGGAGGAAATCTCGCACTGTGATTGTTTGAACCAGGTCTCCAACTTCTCCGGTGAGTTGGGGTTGTTTGGTGGCCGGTCCCCGGAAGTCGACACGATTTCATCCGCCTTATCTCCATTAAGAACTTCTTTCTGTTCCACATACGCCTGCTTCTCTCCCTGGTTCTCTTTTCCGGGTATGATGTAATTGCCAGTGACGGAAACATCCTTTCCCGGTCCAGTTTTCTGTTTGAGCTCCTTGACCCGGGACTTATTGGATTTAAAGCCCTTGGCATCCTCGTCGAGAGTATTCCATCTAACTTTAAAGTCCGGTGGTACTCGTACCATCATGTACTCATCATAGGGGTTGGGTTCACGTGGCGGGAAACGACAGAATCCATGAATCTTAACGTATCGTTGCGAGAGGTATTCGAGTTCCAGCCCTTCGTAGTTAAGTCTTCTATAGTTATCGGCTGAATCAATGTTACTGTAAAGCATCTCAGTAAGCTTAAGTACAGACTCCAGAGAATTGATCGACGTACCCCTTTTTCTGCCAGCACCACACCTTCTTTTCGCCCAGCTTAGGCTTCCAATGCTTCGTTCGCACAACCATACACAGTGCACCCGCTCTCGCTGCACGTTTCAACGGATCCGTCTCTAGTATCGCCATCTGCTCCAGCGACCTACATGCGGTCACCAGGCCAATGTAAGGGAAAAACAACGACGCGAACCCAAACATGATCGCATAAAAGGAGCCGTATCCTGCCGCGTTGTTGATCGTAAAGGCATGTGCGATATAGTTGGTTCCGATGTACTTCAGAATTCCCCATAGAACCTTTGGGCGTGTAGAGGTGATTGCTTGAGCAGCGCTTTGAACATTGTCGGGGATGGAGTTGGAGCCGGAGAGGGGGACAGCGATGGAGGATGAGAGGACTGTGGTAAGGACAACAAAAATATCGCGGAATAGGTTAGGCATGATGGAAGTTGAATAGAACGTAAGTTATAAAATGTATGAACCGTGAGATACGGGCAACTCTGTGTATTGCTTTAAAAATTGTGGCGGAGGGGAGATGAAGATTTATAAAATCTTCTGACGTGTTCGCTGGAGCTCATATCAGGTATTACTATTAGAACGAGGCTCTCTGGTTTTTCTGCACGAAATGGCATAGGTTCAATGTATATTCTTTTGGTTGGTGTACGCTGGTTGGAAGTACGAAACATCCCTTACACATCATCTGCCTCACTTAGAACCCGGATAACGGGAGAGGTTACCATGCGCGGTCGGCGGCGGAAAGCCAGCTGAGCTGGAGTGCCTACGGTTATGCCCAGATCGCAACTTTACATAAAAATTTAAGCAGGAAATTATTCTCCTGAAGTGTCTTTTTCACCACCAAAGCTGTATTTTTCACCACCAAAGCTGTATTCCATGGGGTGTATATTCTCCGGGTGATCGATAATGAGAATTCGCCTAAAAACTGTGTTCCTTGTGTGGTAGTGGTCGACTGGCACGCGGGTTTGGAAGAGACAGTTAGCGCCCCGAGTGATTCACCCGAAAGCTTAACCCCGCTCCAAGTGTTCCAATCCACTTCGATTTGTCAAGGTTAGAAGTCTGATTCCAGATTGCTTGAAAATCCCTTCACTGCCAGTTACTGAAATGTAGAGATAATATATTGTAAGACACGATACGACAGTTGGCATATGTATGTCTCAGACGTGTTGCAAACGCAGTGGACGAGAGCTTAGCTATGTCTTAAACTCCATGGTACATAACCAATCCGGCATCCACAACACTAATTGCCGCAATTTGCACTGTGCTTTTAGAATATTCATTAGCGGTGCTCGCGCGGCAAAATTAATACGAGCAAATCAACAAGAGCCGTAGCTAAATCCTACACTTCCGATTTCGTACCTTCCTCCGGTAGTGTAACGCTAGCGCTAGCCCTAGTCAGTTGTTGGTCTCCGATAATATAGTATGTATAGGGAAAATCTCAGCTCAGCCGTTAAAAACTACGACCCGACTAAGATGGATGTTCCACACAGTATTTACTTTCTACTATATTGGAGATCACACGAGCATAGATACACTCCCGACCCTATACGCATTATCTAGGTTTCAGTTGTGATTTCAATCCAGCCTCTTCAGAAAACAAGGTGTCGAAGTCAATTTTCCCTTCTAGAGCCGTATACCACGATTTTTCTGCCGTTCCTTCGATACTAATTGAATGTCTACGGATGGAAAGCAGTATCCTTCCCCTCCATCGTGGTCAGGAGTCAACCCAAGCGGCAACCTTCTCATCACAATCAAACGGTGTCGAAGGTATTCTTACTCTCAATTTCCGCGAATCCCAGCTGCAGTTATTTTTTCTCGATATCAAGCTCGTCTTCAAACTTCTCCGATGGCTTCCAAAGTTTTTCTCTCCACTACGTACGGAGAACCCCTACGGCGAGCTGTTCCTGAGCTCTCGGAATGTTAGGGAAATTGCCTTGCATGTTTGTCTCGGGGTTTGGAGCGGCTTTATGGTGATTGTGTCCGTCCCGCTCTTTGTCGTCGCGCCGGTTAGCTTGTTTATCCTTTATGCGGTTGCGTGCAATGCTTTAATGTTCTTGCTTTGCTTGCCGCTCAATAAGGGCCCAAGGACACTCATGAGCAAGGTCAACCTCGGGGATGCGGAGGTGAGACTGGAAGAGAGGTGGACCTTTGTGAATGGGGTCTGTGCAGGGCAACACTGGCTTCAAGGTAAACCTCTAATTGACAAACAATCTGTTATTCTGTGTTGTACTGACCGGCTTTGAAGCCAACATCGATATGCTGAGTTCCATCTTCAGGCGCCCAGTCATGGGCATCCACAACCGTAGCTACGGCGCAGTGTTCGATATCATAGAATGCATAGTTCAGAGATGCTTTTCGTACGCTACCAAGGATACCCGCCGAACATACGAACACCTCAAAGCAGAGCTTATAAATCCAAACATCACAAAGGTTGTGGTGATCGCACATTCACAGGGTGGAATTATTTTATCAGCCGCACTTGATATGCTATTTGCTGATCTGCCCAGTGAGGTATTTGAGAAGTTGGAGGTCTACACATTCGGGCACGTCCTTGCTCTAAGTCTAAGCTACGGTACAACAATGCTGACGAAGTTCTTTTCAAGGTGCGCTGCAAATCACTTCAATAACCCACTATGTCGACTACCCGTTCAAGAGGGTCAGAATATGCGCCCTACGCTTCGCCAAATCCACCACATCGAACATTACTGCAACGAATACGATTTTGTCGCACGTTTCGGCACCCTTCATTTCACTCGAGACAAAGCATCCAACCGGTTCGTCGGGGACCTCTTTGTGAACCAGGGGCAGGGTGGCCACCTAATGAACCAACATTACCTAGATGTCATGTTTTCGAAGGAGGATTCGCCGTTTCTGGAGCAGGTTATTCTTATTGATGAAGACACAACGGTTGAGAGGGAGAAGACGGAGGTGGCTGTGGTGAATACGGAGGTGGCTGGTGGGTTGCGGACGGAGGCTAGCAGTGCATGTGGGGTGAGTACCTCAGCGGCGGGAGTGGACCAAGTGGAAAAACAGGTGGGAAAGAGAGTGAGAGATCTCAGTCGGCTTGGGAGGTACAGAAACGGAGGTAGTCCTTGAGTGGTCAGTTGGGGGAGGGGGCGGGGAGGGGCGAGAGCGTTCGTGCGAACGCCTGTACGAGATTATAATATCTACCTCCTATTATTAGCGAGTAAATGAGTAAATGTTGAAAGTGATCACCGATCTAGTACATGCCACTCCCATAAGCGATTGTCGAAGCGCGAGCGTACCATTACATTTTTAGGTATTTTGGCACCCTGGAAATTAACGGGATAGGATCCGTATAATGGTAAACATTCTTGTCGCAATATGAAGGGAATAACCGTGCGCGTGTGTATAGACTACAAGGTACGGTGGCGGCTTCGCCGACCTTTGGAGGCTCCCAGATAGATTCTCTCCAGCTTAGCTAGCCCAGAGTTATCATGTTCAGCAGCTCCTATGCTTCTAGATGTACAAGACTATAATATACTCTAAGAATTCAAAATTCGTTAGATCGTCTCCTGGCTAGCTCGCCAGTGAGCGTACCTCTCCAAGTCCCTGTGGGTCTCTATCGGGCCAGAGCAAACATATTGGCAGCTGGGAAGTGGCCTTCGGCTGGGCAACTTCAATCAATTCAAGTTCGATTATGTCCATGAGTTTTACTCTGATCACAAGGTATTCTATACATGAAATCTGCATAAACAGGACCTGTTTCACTTCCTGGTTTCTAATTCACTATATCACTAATAATCACGGTACAGCAATACAAAAATGCTTCAATAACGCAGTTGATTCACAATTGCTCACTCAATATTAGAGATATCATAAATCTGAGACTGGGAGATGAAAGAGGACATAGCTATCCACATTTTGTGTATAGGGCAGAGCCAAACTCATGGACTTAAAAGGGCAGGCAGGTCATTTGGGATCTAAGTTGAAGTGGTAGGTACTTGCCACAATCAGCTGCTCAGCTCCAGAATTCCGGCCAATCAGAATCGAAAAAGACACATGTCGTGTCCTGAAATGAATAATGACAGAGTGTTAGGGAAGGGTAAAAATCGACATTCATCGAAGATTTACCCAGAGAATCTTTGGGTAAATGTTCGGGTGTCTCTTTACTACCGTTGCAATGGGATTTGGAATAACGGTTGCTCCTGTTCTCATTTGATAATATGACACGAGATTATTTTTGTAGGAGATTGACCCAGCCGCGAACGTCAATATACGGTTGTGTTACCTGTAATCTGGCGATCCTTACTACCTCATCACTAGTACTCAGTATGTCATCTCCTTCTCCAAGTGTATCTCCGCGTCAATCGACGTAGCTGCTGGTCAGGTATCTGAGGCAAAAGTGAGCGACTTGCCGAGTATCTTCGTCATCGATCATGGCTTCCGCGCAAATTTACATTGACGGTTGTATAGCCCAAGTTTGGAAATGACACACCCCAAACAGTCCCATATTCTCGGTGCAACTGACTCTGACATCAACTCCGATATCGACTTAAACATTCCTGATGAAGCCGTAGGTACCATAGTTAATGGCAAGTTAACTTCTGATGGTACTTGGGTCATCATCCGCGTTACTTAGCCAAAGTGTTGTTACATAACACTAATTGTCTGGTTGGGGATTTAATATAGAAAATCACCGAATAGCGATCACTTCCTGCAGCCCCTCTTGGATATTAAAGATATTAAAAGCCACAGACCAGGAGGTGAAAGTAAGTATAGTTACACATATTTCGTGTATAGAAGACTTCGCGATGAGAGCAAAACTCGTGGACTTAGTTGGGCAGGCGATTTCGCTTGTCAGTTTAGTGTGTACCATTGAGTTCCGGGTGCACTTGATTCAACTCCGGTCGTCTCCTAGGACGCGTCACATCCAATCGTACCCGGAGTGCGCTTAATCACGATTGCCTTCTGAGCGTTGCACTTGACGTCGGAAGCACATATCATTCCGACTTCTTTACGTATCATCGCTGGCCGCTCTACATTCTGGTGGTGTCTGACTTCGCCTCATTTCAGGTGCGCTTATCTGCTCCCTATCTCTAGGAATACGTGCCACACATCATAGTGATATAGTGTTTCGTGCCAGACACTTGCAGTGTGGGAATTACATGCATATGTGCAGTATTCCGGCACGGCTATTCTCCTTCTTAGTACGCTACTCTGTCGGTAATATATTACTATTTTGTCACATTAATTAATGCTAGTGCCGTTAACAATAATTATAAAACTGAAGGTCATCGGTTTCGCGAGCAACCACTCGGTAGGGGAGAAAAGATGATGACCAGCATTCTCCTCCGAGCTCGGCTGACCATGTGTACGGGCAACTCAACACGTGATCAGGTAGAGAACCACAACTATCTAATTGCTATCTCATCGAATCCATTCATCTCCTCTCTGGCCGTATCCGCCTGCATATTCCATGTGTCGTATGGCACTAACCTTAATAAGAACAACTAGTCACTATGTAGAGCACGAAAAGGAATCTGATAGTCAATCTTTGGTGAGTTGCTTTCGCTATGGTCCATACCGGTAAGCTAATGCACCCCTTCTCTCGTGCCCAGTGTGGTGGCGGCGAATAAATTCCGCCGACCGCTGGAATAAACCCTTCCCGAAAATGGGGGGTTGAGTTTATAATTAATCCCGAGCCCCAATGGAACATTTCCCATTCCCGATTCCCGAAACCCGTAACACAACCCGAAAAGTCGCCCGAAGAAACCCGCAGCAGAAATTGTGCTCCGGAGAGCATGTACAAGATAAGTTTTCTGTAGTGAAAATATGTGCAGCAATGTGACTTGCCGCCCTCTGACCAACCTGACAAGGTAGGTCTCATGCTCAAGATCGGAATCGAACGAGAAGCCATCGGGAAAACGGTTCGGGATTCGGGACTTAGAGTATGGTACCAGGACTTATAACGGGGAGGGTTAATTCCAGAGGCTAGCCGCCTGGGATTTTACGAGCACGTGACTAGTCAACCTGAGAACGAGAGAAACGAACCCCTGAAATTCATTTCACCGTAGTTTACATTACAAGACAGGTGATGTGGCATTTACACTCCACTGGCATGCCAGCCCCTTCCTGGCGTGATATGAATACTCACCTAGAAGGGGCTAGACGACTAAGTTATAGTGTTACTCTGGATTTCGGAGAGGCAATGAACCCCCAAACTTAACACTGAAAATCACAAAAGAAGTCTTCAGTCATAGTCAAAGTAGTTAGCCATAACTGGTCTGGTAGTCTGCTTGCACTTGACCGAAATTATTTGTGTATGATTAGCACCACTCCGAGGAGATTGTTCGGGGTATGTCCACAAAGTCCTCATACAAGCCTCCACCATCATGCAAGCCTTCATTCTCATACAAGCCATATCATACAGAACCATAACGGAGGCTGAGACTTACGATCCAGGTATATCTGCAACACAATGCTACGCTCAATGGACAAGCGCTGGAGCGTGGTTGACCGAGACAAATGAACTCCTGCGCGGGGAACTGAACCTCCAGACCTCTATCAGGCCCAAAAATCGGAGACCGATTTTAAAGTTTTTAATCTCAAGCAGCTGTGGGTTCAGTAACTTAGCCAAAATCACAGCGAAAGTCGACCATTTTACCTAACCGTTTATGAATGTAGCATCGGGGCTGACTAGGAGTCTGCTTGAGATAATGATTCCGGGCAGCGAGCTATGGTGGGATCCGAAAGAAATCGGCAGACGAGAGGATCTTCAACTCCCCCTGAATCGGCAGGCCAGGTCAACCCTGGGCGCTCTGCCCACGATGCCATTAGGTCCACTCATGTGAGATTCAGGACTGACACCTGCGCCAGTAGCCGTCAACTCCAGGCAACAACGATTGGTGGCGAGGCTCGCAAGTGCATGCGAGGGCTCAAAACTACAGGAAACATACAACCACCCCAGGTCTGGCGCACCGATATGCAGAGTTATCAAAAAAGAACATGAACGAGGCCAAGAGGGAGAGACCATGCTCTGGCCCCACCCGGATGAAGAACTGGCGGTCAAGACTGTCATACTGAGCGATGACATGGCGGCAAATAGAGAAGCGAAATGCTGGGCAAGAGAGAGAGAGGCCAAAGTGGGCGCGGGGGTCTGCATGTGGTGGACGGACGGATCGCGATCCGATGACGGCAGGGTGGAAGCTGGGGCAGTATGCAAGCACAGAGACAGCTGGAGAGCTTTCTGCAGCAACCTCGGCACCGGACGAATGGAGGTGTACGATGCCGCACTGTGGGCCATCGGACACGAACTGTGGGAGTCAGTAATGAAACAGACACAATGCCGCAAGACGGAGAAACGAAGGTAGCGGTCTTCAGTGACTCGTAAGCAGCCATTCGATCAATGGAGCACCTGGAACCTGGGCCAGGGCAGCATCTAGCCAGGTGGATTAACCAGTGCGCAAGGACTCTTCGCAAAGCTGTCATAGAGACAGACATCCACTGGGTTCCAGGACACACTGGCATCCCCGGAAATGAAGAAGCAGGTCGCCAAGCGAATGTAGCAAGAGAGGGCCGCAGAGCAGGCACAGTACGAGAGCGAGTATACACCTGGGTGGCGAACAGGACCAGACGAATCTCAAAAGCAAAGACTGCGGCGAAGGCTGATTGGTAGGCCAACAAATGCAGTAACCATCACAGCTACAGGCTGAAAGGCAGAGCTAGAAGCAAGAGACCAGTCCCAATGAACAGTGTGAAGCCTCTAGCAGCCAGGTTCTACCGACTGAAGTATAGACACAGACCAGTAGGCATGTACCGAAAATGGTTGGGACACCGAGACGACGACAAATGCTGGTGGTGCGGCGGTGGAAGCAGGATGGCAGCCCAGACGTGGGAACATCTCTTCCACCACTGTAGCCGATGGAAAGACCAGCAGAAGATGCTCTGGAATGAGGTGGGAAAAGCGACTGGGTGGAGAGCAGGCCGATGCTGACATGTGCAAATTTCTGAGCTGCTCTCCATGGAGAAGTGCGATAAAGCAGTGATGGACTTCCTGGCGGCTACTGATGTTGAGAAGTTACTGCCAAAAATGGACAGAGGAGTAAGAGACAGCGGGCAATGGGCGGAGGAATAAGAGCCGGCGGGCTCTCCTTGGTTTCTTCCCTGTTCCTTTGTATTCTATTTGACCGTCTTTTTGTTAGATGCTTTCTTTTGTTAGAAGGGGATGATAGGTAGCAGGAGTGGAGCTCCGCCATCTAGCCGGCCAGCCCGGAGGCGGGGGGGATTAATGGGCTGTCATACTCTAAATAGAGTGAATACAGTATGATTAAAACAAAAACAAAACAAAATAATGATTCCGGGCTGCATATGAACAGGCTAGAACTTGGCTCAAGTCGTTATACTGGAGATTTCTGGCAGATAGCTAAATCATGCTCGATTGTACTTAACTTCCATCGATGGCATTTACTCTATCTCCCGGAGTTTTAAGTTGACCTCTCCATCGTTGGGGTAGGAGTTAGATGAGATGAAAATAGCTCAATGGACTGCAGTAAACGGGTGCACAAGTACCTAAAGCAGGATCAGTAGTGGCATATTGCTGTAGCCTGCGCCTCGCAGTGTGAATGCGGAGCATCTCGAACCCTCCGATTAATGATATGTATCGTGATGGAGTGCTACAACATGACTGAACCTACGTTGCCTAAACCCACAACCAAACATTCCGACACCACATAGCTGCAAGGAACAGTCATATAGACAGATCAAGAGCTACTTAGTATCAATCCCGGGGGTGTCGAACCACTCAGAATTGAGTCCGAGGGTGTCTGATCATACGCATGTCTTCGCAATTTTTGGACCGTGGGGACTGGAGTCCAAAATAGGTTTGGATAATCATATCCTCTACTTAAAGAAACTAGTAACTAGCTCTACTAATCGTGATTGGAGAATACATGTTAGCGGGCAGGTCTGGTAGAAACTTGCAGGTGTAGATATACTCTCGGATTCTTGGTTCTTAACATATGTACCCTGTATTTAAATCCTGAATTATTTTCGATAGTGGTATATTTTAAGTATTTGCGTTTACAAACTCCTTGGAAGATATAATTTACGACCGAAGATAACCCTAATAATAAAAACGTATATCCTAAACTTAGGTTCTTAACTTAGGTATTAGTAGTTGTGGTCGCACTCATGGGTTTCTCTTGACATCTGTTAAAAGCAGCATTATATTAGCATGGTTCAACCCCTGACCTACACATCAGGATGTTGCATGTGTACCTGCATCGTGAGCCTGACTGTTCAGATCCGTTTGATATGCAATTGGTGTATGAAGATATTCCTCAGGAGAGTGGCTCGTATCAGTGCAAACGGATATGCAAACGAATATAGATATGGATACGGTATAGACACGGATACGGATACGGACAAGAAGTCTAGTCAGTATATATACGGGTCTTCTGGCCTCGAGAGATCAGTCAATCAACATGTCTCAGAAACAAGCTGTCATGGCGCAAAGTAACGAGTGATATCGGCGGGTGTTTGTTTGTTTGTAATCATATTGCATTCGGCCGCTGGCGGCCATGGCATAATATCGGCGGGTGTGTGGAGCATGGGGAGTGAATAGAAACGTTTGGATGATAGTGTATGCAGAAGTATTGCGATGATTGATAGCAAAAGGTGGCAGTATTCTTTGGAATGATAATGATGTAGTCTGATGTGCTATGGTGTGATATGCCATGGTGGTTTGAGAAGTAAATTCATTGTGGTGCATCAGCAAAAGTGCAAATCGACTATAGGCTGCACTACGCGTACACGCGCACACGCGCAGCTCATAGCAAGCATCCCGTGGACCCCTGCGCGACGCGCAGCCTATAGTCATCTATAGTCGATTCATAGAGATATGCGCGCAGGCCTATGGACCTATATAAGGTTGGCGGCCGGAGATGGACCCATACCTGTTGTTACTGCCTGGAGTCTTCGCTACTATACCGTTACTGTACACACTATCACTGCAAGTCCACTTTCCTGCCCACTGGCGCTTGAGAGCATGCCTGAATGCCTGCTTGATAGCCTGCTTGATAGCCTGCTCGAGAGAGCTGCGCGTGACAAAGCCGCGCTTCGGGAGGAGTAGCGTTTTCCACGGAAAGCTTTTCGCCGTATGAAAACTCTGAGTTTGTGGAAGCTTTGGCCAATAGAAGGCTTTAAGTCTATTAAAACTTTGACATTGACTTTGACGTAGCCAATCTACTTGACTAAGTGCTTTCGGTACCTTCACCGTCACCATCACCATCACCATCATGACCATCGCTGGAAGGCGGGCAGATGTCGACATGTGCAGATCTCTGAGCTGTTTTCCATAGAAGAGTGCGACCAAGCGGTGATGGACTTCCTGGCGGCCACTGAAGTCGGGAAGTTTCCGCCCAAAGTGATGTAGCGGCAGGGAGCGGGCTCAGGGCTCGGGGCTCAGGAGCGGCGGGGGCGGTAGCGGGGTTCGATCTCTCTCTCTTTTTCTTTCTTTCTTTCTTTTTGTCTTTCTCTCAGTTTATCTCTCATTTGTCAACGGGGACGAAGGGTAGCGGGGGGGGAGCTCCGCCATCTAGCCGGCTAGCCCGGAGGCGGAGGGGGTTATTAAGGTCCTGTCAT